>JAANMW010001280.1_pt1 | contig 26931 bp, 21 predicted proteins | sample 7279671 | NCBI WGS metagenome assembly JAANMW01 (sample SAMN14094541, study PRJNA606508) | bioreactor metagenome | isolation source: A lab-scale SPAN reactor treating ammonium-rich wastewater day 247 | place: Ireland: Galway | collected 2017-09-19 | reverse complement strand
GCGAACGATGAACGGACGAAGGGGTGCGTGGCTGGTCCTGGCGCTGGTTGCGGGACCGGTGTTCGCGGGTCCGCACGAGGGGCGGCTCGAGGTGACCGTGTTGGATGACACCAGCGGCGTGCCGCTGTTCTGTGCGACGGTGACCGCCGAGCCGGGCAGCCATTGGGGCTCGACCGACCAACAGGGCCTGTGCGTGTTCGACCCGGTGTCACCGGGCGACCACGTCCTGAACGTCATGATGGATCAGCGTTACTGGTCGAAGCAGCTCACGATCGGCGTGAGTGCCAACCCGCCGGTGACGCAGGTGACCGTGCGGCTGGAACGGGTTCTGCCGGACCTCGCGATTCGCATGATCGAACCGACGGGCGGCCCGGTGGGCGGCCAGGTGCCGGTAATCTACGAGCTCAAATACCAGGGCATGGTGTACGAGCCGCAGAAGCTCTACCTCTGGTCGTGGGACGCCCAGTCGCAGCGGAGCGCGGCGGTGGTCAGCTATCCGCAGTACGACGCCAACCAGATCCCCCAGAATAGCATCGTCTCGGACCAATGGACGGGCAATACGCGAGTTGTCCAGATCCGCGATTGGTGGGACACGCTGCCGCTGCAGAACGGGACGCAGGAACTGCGCATCGCGGCCGAGTTCACCAACCCGTTCGGCGCGACCATCTGGTTGGGCACGCCGCCGCCGGACCAGGATTCGCCGGGCGTGTCGGGCGGCGCGACGACCTCGCCGTTGGTCAAGAACCTGACCGTCACCAACATCACGGGCGGCGGGCATGATGACTACTTCCCGTACTGCCCCGAGGATCCCGAGGTCGCCGAGCCGGTCACGTTCACCGTCACGTTGGACGACAATGACCTCAACGATCCGGTGGACGTCGAGTTCCGGTTGTATAGCACCATGGACCCAGCGAGCCCGAAGCGCGTTCTGACGGTGCAGGACGTGACCAGTTCCACCTGCTACGTTCAGTGGGACGGCCTGCTGTCGGACGGCGAGCAGTGGCAGGTAGCCGCGGACGGGATATACACCTACGACGTGATTGCCACCCAGGACGCGGACATGGACCAGTGGCAGTACCGGTCACCGTCGCTCCGCGGTGTGTCCGACGGTATGGATTTCCGGACCAGCGAGGACGGTAGCGAGGACTTCTTCGGTTTCTGGTATAGCCTCAGCGAGGCGCCCGCCTCGTCCGGAGTCTTGGTCGAATACTGGCCGGACTTTGGGGTGTATGGCGACTCGCAGAGCTTGAGCGCGCAGAGCTTGACGTCGGTTCAAGCGCTGCTGTTCCCATACTCGGCGGACGGATTGCCGCACTGTCGCACCGCGGCGTGTGTTGTGGTCGCGACGGACCCGCACGGCACGACCAACCGGCATCGCTCTGCACGCAAAGCCCTTCCCTTCAACAAACGGAAAATCGAGACTCTGAAACTCTTCTACTGTCAATTTGTGCTCAATGGGCAGAGCAGCGGAGGGCGCCTGCAAGAAGTCAGGCGTGTGATTGTTGTCGAGAAACCCGGATGGCTGGCAGCCTACAGAGTGGTGTCGGCCGGTGCCTGGGCGGTCAGCCAGTCGTGGGAGACCAGATCGGGCTCGGCCCCCACTGAGGTGAACAGCCCTTCGCTGCTCCACCAGTGGCGGATGAATGGGCCGACGCCGACCTCCTCGACGGTGAAGCAAAACGGCACCGGGACCGATCCCTCGGGCAAGCACTACCTCCTGGATGCGGGGGGCCCAATGGATTCGCGCAACAAGGGAATGCGGTTCCTCAGCAGTTTCTTGACGAACGGAGAAGGTGGCAGCGAGACGGGTTTCAGGTACCGATTGCGCAACGGACAGCGGGGCGATACCCATAGCGAATGGGATCCTGTCGGCGAGGACGACGATGCGGACAATGACGGCAATTCGGGAGAAACAAGGCAGTACCTACGCGTGCATGTTGATGAAGACATCCCCGTGGAGCAGATCGATGCGGATCCAGACCCGATCTTGGTGGAATGGGACGACAACGAAGAAGTGCGAGATTGGCACTACACGTGGGCGGGCGGGGTGCCGGACGAGGACGATCACCATCCCATGCCGGGATCGCACGGGTGTCTTGCCATCACGAACGACATCTATGACGCGGTAGCTCGCTATCTGGGCGGCTACGGTGCGGAAGAGAAGGCCCAGTGGAGGAATCACTACCAGCCCAACGGCATACCAGCCCCTCTGACGCTTATGCTCAAGTACTGGGTCGACATCGACGCGATAACGCAGTGGGAGCCGTACTCGCCGACGCACGAGGCAAGCGGAGAACGGAGGGATCTGCCGTTGTACGTCTACGCCGGGGCAGCCCCGCCGCTGGGCGCGGCACACCGGGCTCGCGCGTTCAAGATCCCTGATCTCTGATGAAGAAACCGCGATGGGTCGTGCTCTCCGGGATGACTGGTATTGCTGGCAGCCGGTATGGCTTTCGCTACCGCGTCCTTTTGGCGCAGGTCGGAGTCCGTCTTGGCCGGCTGGCAACGATGCTTGTCAGTTGGCCAACTGGTTGCGCCGGTCTGTAGACGCTCCGTGGTGCTCGCCGAAGCAGGCGATGGCGCCACTTGTACCGTGGCGCAGGAGTTGGCGCCGGGCAGGTTCTTGGTTGGCGACTCGCTTGGCAGAGCCTACTTGGTCGAGGGAGGCTCGGCGCGTCGATTGCGTGCTGAGCCACCGCTGCCCGACGGGAGACACGGCAACCTGCGTGGTCAGGTGGCGTGGCTGAATGAGCGCCACGTATGCCTGGTTGGGCCGGAGCGCGGCAGTCTTGGTGTAACGATGGTGGATCTTGTCGAGCACACGATTAGGCCCGTTCCGCTGGCCGAGGCAGCAGCGCTGGATCTCGGGGACGCAGTCTGGCGAGCGGTGGCGAGGACTGATCCGGTGCCAGCAGACTCCAGTGGGGAGGGCGACTACTCGCCGGCCGAGCTACTGCGCACCTGGGGGAGCCCGTGGGAGGTCTGCCGCGCCGGACAGGATGTGGCCTTCACAGTGGCGTTCCCGGACTCTCTCCGCGTGTGTGGAGTGGCGGTGGACGGGCGGCCAGTACAGACCACACAAGGTCTCTTCTGGCTGTGCGGCCCCACGCTGCCGCGCGCAGCTGAAATGACGCCTGCCAACCTGCGCAGTAGCTTCTCAGAGGAGTACTTGGCGACCGATGCAAGCCTTTTCGTGCTGGATTCGCGGACGGGCGAATGCTGCGTCTCCACCGTCAATGCGGGCGGCATACCTCCGCTGGCGGCAGTCTTGGGGCGGTGGTGGGGCTATGGCATTGTCGGCGCGATGCCGCTCTCGAGCCGGGTCGGCATGGCCTACACCTGGCTTGGGGAATGGACGCCGGAGGGCGCCTCGACACCCGTTCGATTTCCTCGCTTCGTGGAGAGTAGCGGTGGCTGGATCGAGAGCATGGCGAAGGGCCGGGTTTCTGTCCAGGTTCTCTGCATCTACGTTCCGCCGCATCCGCCCGTGGCGGTCGATTGGGTCGCCGCCTATTCGGAGGCCGGGCGCGAGTCTCTCACCGGATCTCGGACGTCCGTTGCCGACTACGACCTGATCACGTACGTGTGGTTGCCAGATGGAGATGGTCAAGTGATCGAGCGCAGGCTGCGACCGGTCGACCGATACGACCTTCATGGTGGTGGGTTTGACATTCGAGCGATTGCCAATGGGCCGGACTCCCTGCTCTACCTCAGACTGGGCGAAGCGTGGCGGGGAGAGCTGCCGGACGGGCCCGTCGTTGCGAACCCGTGAGCCCCGCCCAACTGGCTGTGGCCCTATTGGTGCTGGTGCATCTGGCGCCACTGCGCGCTCGCGCAACCCTGTGTGACACATCGATCGGCTGGCGCCGTGGCCCAACGCTGCCGACCGGCCCGTGGTTCCCTGTCGGCGCTATGCCTGTTGCGCCGGACCACCTCGTCTTCGCCTGCCGATCTCGGCGAGCTGGTCCGGAGGCGGCCGCACTGCTGCATGTTCGCCGCGACCGGGCCAACGACCGCTGGTCCTTGCGCGTACAGGACTGGAGCGGGGTCCTTTCGGCAGATCGGCTCGCCGCCTCGAGCCTCCTCGTTGTCGAGTACTCCGCCAGGGCGGTCGAGACCATCGCCTGGCCCGCGCCGCGGTTGGAGGAGGCCAGCCAGGACTCGCCTGTGTACCGGCTCTGGGTGCAGCCCGGCGGGCGGCCGGCCGTGGACACCTGCCGAGTCGAATCGCTGGCGGAAGTCAACCGGCGCCACCGTCAACAACTGACGGCGGCCTGGCTGGTCGACAGACCCGGCGGATCAGCCGTCGTGGTCGCCGACGGGATGCTCCAGGCGCTGGTCGCCGGCCCGTTGCCGCCGGTCGAGCTGCCGGATGGGCCACGACCGGCGTGCTGGGGCCTGCGTCGCCATGAGGGCCGGGTGTGGGGTGTGCTGGCCGCACCAACGGCCCAGACCGAAGCGCTGGATGGGGGAGTGACGCGATGGCTGTGGCGACTCGACGCCACGCTCACCGCCGGTCGCGCCCAGGTGCTCGACACCGTGGCCAAGGCGACGGATCCGATCTCGCTTCGAGCGCTGCTTCCGGCCACCGCCGGGGAAGTGTGGTACGGCCAGCCTGGCCTTGCAGAGGAGCCCGGAACGTGCGCCTTGACGCGACTTCGGGCCGACGAAGAAGGGCAGCCGGAGTCCGTTGAGTTGGTCTGGATGCAGAACGACCAGGTCAGCACCGTGGGCTGGTTTTCACCGCCACCAGGCACCAGGCCGATGGATCTCCTGGGTACTTGCCAAGTCGCCGTGGACCCTGGCGGGGAATGGCTGGCGGCGTCCGACGGTTACCGGATAGTAGTCTGGACCCGGAGTGATTGAGCGATTGGTCGCCACCTGCCCAAGCGAGGTCAGGCCGCGACTCCATGCCCTCGCGGGATAGCCGTCACACGGGGTGTAGACTTCTCCCTGCGCCGGGACCGCCGGGGCCGCGGGGAGTTGCTCGAAGCCACGTGATTCCGCCGCCCGTTGCCGCTCCCAATCCGCCGGAGGCGGGCCCCGGCGAAGCGCTGGCGAGGTCAGGAGCCGGCGGATGGCAACGGGATCGGGCAATGCGCTGACATTGACCGGGGCGGGCCGGCGCGGGTATAATGCGCCATGCTCCTGGCGCTTGAGATCGGCAACTCCACGGTTGCCGCGGGAGTCTTCTGCGGCGAGCGACTGAGCCGCGTTTGGCACGCTCCCACCCACGAAGGGGTTCCTGCGCGCATCCTGCACGGCTGGCTCGACGAGCTGGCCGAGCCGCCCGGCCGCGGGGTGCTGGCCGGGGTGGTGCCGGCGGCGGTGGAGTCTTGGCGGCAGGCCTGTGCCCGGGTCTTGCCGACGATGGTGATCGGCAGCCTGGAGGTCGGCTTGGGAACGGTCGGCCACCCGGCGCCGGAGCGGATCGGAGTCGACCGCCTGCTGGCCGCGCGCGCGGCGGTCGAGCGGGCCGGGGCGCCGGTGATCGTGGTCGATTGCGGCACGGCCACCACGGTCGACGCGGTCGATGCCGCCGGCCGGTTCGCCGGCGGGGCGATCATGGCCGGGCCGGCGCTCCAGCGCGACGCGCTGGCCGGGCGCACGGCGCTGCTGCCGGCGGCCGAGCTGGCGCTGCCCGCGGCGGCCCTGGGGCGTGATACGGCAAGCTGTCTGCAGAGCGGGCTGGTGCTGGGCCACGCCGAGGCGGTGGCCGGGCTGGCGCGGCGGATGGCCGCCGAGTTGGGCGCGCCCGCCGCGCCGGTGGTCGGCACCGGCGGCGGGAGTGAGCTGCTCGCCGCCGCGGCGCCGGGGCTGTTCGCCTGGCGCGATCCGGCGCTGGTCTTGCGCGGGTTGAGGCTGGCGGCGCACACCGCCCGCGAGGTCGGCACATGAGACGATGGTGGCTGGCAATCCCGGTGCTCCTGGTCGCGCTGGCCGCGGCCGAGGATCGGCGCGCCGAGCGCGAGACCGCGGTGCGCGCGGCGCTCGACGGGTTCTGGACGGGCCTGGTCCACGGCGACGCCGAGGCGCTGCGCGAGGTGGTCGATCTGCCGCTGACGCTGCTCGAGCCGAAGGCCGAGGATCGGCCGGCCGGGCGGTTCGTGGTCGCGCCGGGCGACTGGCCGGCCTTCCGGCGGCAGCTCCCGCCGCTGCCGCTGCGCGCCGACGAGGCCGAGCATGTCGTCGCCAACCTGCGCCTGGAATGGCTTGACGAGGACACCTGTCTGGCCGTGTACGACTGCCGGTCGCGGATCCGGGACCAGGCCGCCGACGGGCATTACCTGACCATCCTGAGCTGGGCCGACGGCTGGAAAGCCGTGGTCAGCTCGGTGCCGCGGTGAGCGCGAGGGAATGAGTGTGACGGGACCCGTTCCGAACGCCTTCGAACCGATGCGGATCGGCTCGGTGCTGGTCGACCCGCCGCTGGTCCTGGCGCCGATGTCGGGGGTGACCAACCTGCCCTGTCGGCTGCTGGCCAAGGAGCACGGCGCCGGGCTGGTGTGCAACGAGTTCATCAGCGGCTACGGGCTCTTCTGGGGCAATGCCCGGACGCAGGACTACCTGCTGTTCGACCCGGCCGAGCGCCCCGTCTCCTCGCAGATCTTCGGCGCCGATCCCGACAAGATGGCCATCGCCGCGCGGCAGGTGGCCGAGCGCGGGGCGGACATCGTCGATCTCAACCTGGGCTGCAGCGTCAAGAAGATCGTTCGCAGCGGCGCGGGGGCGTGCCTGTTGCGCGAGCCGGAGGCGGTGTTCCGGGTGGTCGAGGCGATGCTCGGCGCGGTGAGCATCCCGGTGACCATCAAGATCCGCCTCGGCTGGGACGACAAGGAGCACGGGCTGGCGGTGGCGCTGGGCTGCCAGGCGCTGGGCGTGGCGGCGGTGGCGGTCCACGGCCGGACGGCCACGCAGGCGTACCGCGGTCAGGCGGACTGGTCGGCCATCGCGCGGATCAAGGCGGCGTTGGACATTCCGGTGATCGGCAACGGCGATGTCCGCACGCCCGAGGACGTGGTCAAGATGTTCGCCACCACCGGCTGCGACGCGGTGATGATCGGCCGCGGCGCGCAGGGCAACCCGTGGCTGTTCTCGCGCAGCGCGGCGTATCTGGGCACCGGCGTGCTGCTCCCCGAGCCGGAGCCCGAGGAGCGGCTGGACATGGCCCTCCGTCACGGCCATCTGATGGGGCGGTACAAGGACGAGTCGCGGACCGCGGCCGAGATGCGCAAGCACGTGGCCTGGTACACTTCCGGCCTGCCCCACGCCGCGGCGCTGCGCGACGCGGTCAACCAGGCGGATAGCTGGCAGGCGATGGTGGCGTTGATCGAAGAGTACCGCGGCGGCGTGCTGAGACGCGCCGCCTGGGAGTCCGTCCGTTGAAGGACAAGAACGCAGCCGGTCTGCTCGGCATCTTCTTCGGCGCCTTCGGCGCGCACAAGTTCTATCTTGGCGAGCCGGGGCCGGGCTGCGTCTACCTGGCCATGGCGCCGCTGCTCTTCCCGTTGACCTGGCTGATCGGCCTGATCGAGGGGTTGCAGCTCCTGGGCATGAGCCAGGAGGAGTTCGACGCGCGGTACAACGGCCTCGCGCTGGCCAACCAGCCGCCGCTCGGGCTGCCCATCGGCGAGCCGCTGCGCGAGCGGACGAGCGACCAGTGGTACCGGCGGGTCAAGCCGCGCGGGCCGATGGAGGCCGAGCACGTGGTCCTGGCCTACGTCCGCGACTCGGGCGGCAGCGTCACCCCGGCGCAGGTCGCGTTGAACACGCAGCTCAGCCTGCAACAGGCCACCGACGTGCTCAACTCCCTGGAGGCCCTGGGCGTCTGTTTGACCGACTACGATCCGAGCAGCGGCCTGCCGGCCTACACCTTCCCTGAGCTGTCCCGCCAGCGGCTGGGAGAGCCGGACGCGACGCGCGTGGAGCAGCCCCTTGACCAGCGCCTCGACTGAGCAACAGGCCGACCGTCCGCTGCACGTGGTCAGCGTCAGCCTCGGCTCCTCGACCCGCGACGAGGCGGTCGAAGTCAGCCTGGGCGGCCGGCAGGTGACTCTCGAACGGCGCGGGGTGGACGGCGATCTGCGCCGGGCGGTCCAGTTGGTGGCGGAGCTGGACGGGCAGGTGGACGCGATCGGGCTGGGCGGCACCGACTTGTACATCCATGCCGGCGGACGGCGGTACGTCATCCGCGAGGCGGCGCGGATCGCCGCGGCCGCCAAGCGCACGCCAATCCTCGACGGCTCGGGGCTGAAGAACACCCTGGAACGGGAGGCGATTCGCCGGATCGACGATTCGGGGCAGGTGCCTCTGGCCGACAAACGGGCGCTGCTGGTCTGCGCCGTGGACCGGTTCGGCATGGCCGAGGCGTTGTGGGAGCGGTGCGCGGCGGTGACCTACGGCGACCTGATGTTCGGGCTCGGCCTGCCGCTGCCGATCCGCTCGCTGGCCGGGCTGCGCCGGATCGCCCCGCTCGCGCTGCCGATCGTGGTCCGGCTGCCGTTGCGCAGGTACTACCCCGTCGGCCAGGCGCAGACCACCATCGAGCCGCGGTTCGGGCGCGCCTATGCCGAGGCGGACGTGATCGCCGGCGACTTCCACCTGATCCGCCGGCGCCTCCCGCCGCTGGGCGACCCGCCGCCGCTGCGGGGGAAGGTGGTCCTGACCAACACCACCACCGCCGCCGATGTCGAGCTGCTGCGCGAGCGGGGCCTGGAGACGCTGGTTACCACCACCCCACGGTTCGGGACGCGCAGCTTCGGGACGAACGTCCTGGAGGCCTGCTTCACCGCCCTGGCCGGCAGCTCGGAGCCGTTGCCGCCGGAGCGGTTGATGGCCATGCTGGACGACCTTGGCTGGTCGCCCAGCGTGACCAGGCTGAGCGACGGGAGCGCCGCGGGATGAACCGTTTCGCCTTCATCATCCATCCCATCGAAGTGGCCGACATCGCCCGCAAGTACCCCATCACGGCAAAGCTTCCGGGCCGGTTGGTCGAGTGGACCGCACGGCGGCTGGTCAAGCCGAAGGTGGTCTCGCAGATCACCGGGATCACCTCCCGGCTCGACGGCAGCGAGGTGGACGGGCTGTTCATCGCCTGTCCGCTGACCACCCGCGTGCTGCTCTCGGAGCCCGCCGAGCGGACTCTCCCGGCGATCGTCGAGTGCGCCCGGCTGGCGGAGGCCGAGGGTGCGGGGATCGTCGGTCTGGGCGCGATGACCTCGGTCGTCGGGGACGCCGGGGTGACCGTCGACCAAGCGGTTGACATCGCCGTCACCACCGGCAACAGCTACACCGTGGCCACCGCCCTGGAAGGCGCCCGGCGCGGCGCCGAGAGGATGGGCTGCCGGCTCGACCAGGCCGAGGTCGGGGTGTTGGGTGCGACCGGCTCCATCGGCCGGGTGTGCGCCGAAATACTGGCCGACGAGGTGGCGCGGGTTCATCTTCTGGTCCGCGACGCCGAGCGCGGCGAGCGGCTGGCGGCGGAGCTGGGGTCCGGCCACCGGGCGGAGTTCGCGGTCTCGACCGACCTGGCGGCGACGAGCCCGCGCTGCGACATCCTGGTCTGCGTGAGCAGTTCGGCCGAGACGCTGGTCCGGCCGGAGCACCTCAAGACCGGCGCGGTGATCTGCGACGTGGCCCGGCCGCGCGACGTGTCGACTGCCGTGGCGCGCGAGCGCGACGACGTGCTGGTGATCGAGGGTGGGGTCGTCAAGCCGCCGGGCGAGCGGGTGGACTTCGGCTTCAACTTCGGCTTCCCGCCCGGCCTGGCCTACGCCTGCATGGCCGAGACCTCGCTGCTGGCGTTGACCGGCCGGTTCGAGAGCTACAGCCTGGGCCGGGAGCTGAGCCGCGCCAAGGTGGTCGAGATCGCCGAGCTGGCGGAGCGGCACGGGTACGAGCTGGCGGGCTTCCGGAGCTTCGAGCGCGCCGTGAGCGAGGCCGAGATCGCCCAGGTTCGCGCCCGGGCCGAGGCCCGCCGCGAGCGGCTGGCGGCGGATCAGGCCGCCGCTGGCTAACCTCCCGGCAACACAAAGGAGGAGAGGCCGGGCCGGTGGCGGATGGGTGGACAATCCGTCTTGGGGGAGAGTGCGATGCAACCATGGCTCGTCCTTCTGCTCAGCGTCGGTCTGGCTCATGCAGGACAGACCTATCTGCTCGCCGTTGGCATCGAGAAGTACGACGACCCTGACATCAGCGCCGTGCGCTACGCGGCGGCGGATGCCACGGCGGTGGCGGCGGCGTTCGCCGCGGCGGGGGTGCCCCCCGGCAACCTGTTCGTGCTGACCAGCGAGGCCGCCGACGCGACCTCGCGCCCGACCAGGGGGCAACTGCTCGGCGCGCTGGAGAGCATTCGCGGCCGGGCCGGCGCCGACGACCGGCTGGTGCTCTTCTTCGCCGGACACGGGCTGGAGATCACCGGCCGGCAGTACCTGCTGACCATCGATGCCCGGCGCCGGTACGTCGAGGACACGGCGCTGTCGGTGGAGCTGCTCCAGCGCGTTCTGAACGACGTCGCCCCGGCCGAGCAAGTGCTCTTGATCGACGCCTGCCGGAACGATCCCTCGGCCGGACGGGGCGACAGCGACGCGGCGCTGACCGATGGCCTGGCTCGCGGACTCCGCCCACGGCTCGCGCAGCCGGCGGCGGGCGGCCGCAGACGGGTCGCCGCGACCTTGCTGGCCTGCGATGTGGGGCAACGCGCCTGGGGCGACCCGATCACCGGCCATGGCGTGTTCACCGCCCAACTGCTGGACAGCCTGCGCAGCACACCGGGAGCGGACGGCACCGTCCGGATCCGGGCGCTTGCCGGTCAGGTGGGCCAAGGCGTGGCGGCATGGTGCGGCCGCAACGGTCGGAAGCAGACGCCGCGCCTGGTGATCGAGGAAGGAGACGACCCGGTCGTCCTGATTGCCGGTTCGCAGCCGGTGACACCCGCTCGAGTGCGGACCGGCAAGCTGGCCGAGATACGACAGGGGACCGTGATCGAGCAGTTCACCAGCGACCCGGCGTATGTGACGCTCTGGATCCGTTGCCAGCGGCGCGACATTCCCACGCCACAGATGGAGCTGCTCCAGCGATGGGTCCGCGCCGGACACCGGGTCGTGGTCCAGAACGACGTGGCCGAGGCGTTCGGCTTCATCGGCGTCCGGACGTACAACTCCTACCGTTCCTCGTTGTGGTCGCTGGCGGTCAAACCCGATTCCCATGCGCTGATACGGGGTGTCCAGACCATCGACGCCCGGTACGCGTGGCAGCGCGGGAGCTACGTCACCACCGGGCATCCGACCGGCGTGGCGCTCTTGGTGGATCGCGAAACCGGGCAATACTCCTGCCTGGCGGTCGCGGCGCTGGACCAGGGCGAGGCGGTCTTCCGGGGCGACTACGATCTGGCCGACGGATACGACCGGGCCGCCTTCGAAAGCAACTGCGAGAACTACCTGAAGACAGCCGTAGCGGTCACGCCGTCGGCCCGCCCGTCGCCGGTGGTCGAGCAGCCGGTCGTGGCGGCGCCTACCGGCCAGCCGGGCAAGGTAGCCGAGATCCTTCAGCCGGCGGCTGTCCTTCAGTTCGTGGGCGACGCCCAGTACGCGACCCTGTGCATCAGGGCCGAACTGAAGATGTTCACCTCGCAGCAGGCCGAGGCGCTCAAGGCCTGGGTCGCCGCGGGCCACCGGGTCGTCTTGCAGAATGACGTAGCCACCCTGTTCGAGTTCTCAGGCCTGGCGACGTATCGTGACGAGAACCTGTTCGTGGTCGCCGTCAAGCCCGACACACACGCGCTGATCCGCAACGTGCGGACCGTCGACGCCCGGTACGACTGGAACAAGGGCAGCTCGGTCGTCACCGGCCACCGCCGCGGCGTGGCGCTGCTGGTCGACCGGGCCACGGGCAAGAACGCCTTGCTGGCCATCGCGCCATACGGCCGGGGCGAAGCGATCTTCCTTGGCGCCTACGCCATCGCCGAGGGCTATGACCAGGCCGCCTTCGAGCAGAACCTGGCCAAGTACCTCACCCAGCCGGTGCCCGACTGGGTGGAGAACTGATCCGCCGCGCGCGGCCGGGATACGGGCACCCAGCAAACAGCCGCCGGTGCCCGAACCGGCGGCTGTCAAACGACTGGGTTGCAGCGAGCTAGCTGACTGCGTCCTTGAGCTCTTTGCCCGGCTTGAAGGCCGGCGAGGAGCTGGCCGGAATGTTCATGGCCTTGCCCGTCTGCGGGTTGACGCCGCGGCGAGCGGCGCGCTTGCGCACTTCGAACGTGCCGAAACCGATCAGGCGAACCTTCTTGCCCGCCTTCATCGCTGCGGCGACCTCGTCGAGCAGCGCGTCCACGACCGAGGCCGTCTGAGCCTGGCTCAGATTGGCCTTCTTGGCGACGGCGCTGACCAGATCCTTCTTGCTGACACTGTCTGCGGCCACGTAGGCACCTCCTTGAGTGTTTGCGAACCGAATCCGGCAGGGACCCTTAGGGCCGCGGCGACTATAGCACCCGTGAATCGCGCTGTCAAGCCGCTTGGAGGCCCTTTTCCTCGGTCACCAACCCCTTTCACCGCAGGCTCGGCCTCTTCCTTCAGGGCGGCCGAGATTCATTCACGGAATCTTGGCCGCCGTCGCGTACCGCCCGCCAGGAAGCCCGCCAAACGCGCTTGAGAAGCTGGTTCGCGAGGGGCGGCAAGGTTCCTCCGGGCGACGGCGAAAGAGCCCAGGAGGGAGCAGAGGATGGGCCAATGACTTCCGTGCGCGGCAACCTGTTCTGGCTTCTGGCCGCCGGGCTGGTCCTGGCGCCCCGACTCGCGGCGCAGCCGGCGCCGGGCGCCGGCCCCGCGGCCGAGTTGCGCCGCCAGACCGACGCGGCGCGGGTCGAGTTCGCCCGAGCCGGCTTCGATGTCACCCGGCTGGACCAGCTCGGCCGCGATCTGGCCGCCCTGGGCCCGGCCGTGGACCGCGCCGCCGAGGCCGTTTCCGCCCGGCTCCGCGCGGAGCGCGCGCGTCTGAGCCCAGCGCCCGACGCCACGGCCGGCGGGGAGCCTGGTGAGCAGGAGGCAGAACTCCGGAAGCGCCTTGCCGCCCTCGATCGTGAGGCCGGCGAGTTGGCGGAGCTGGCCTGGATCGTGAACGGACTCCAGGCCGAGTTGGCCGCCCGGCGGCAGGCCTCCCTGGCCGCCGCACGGCTGGACGAACTGGCCCGCAAGTCCACCTCGCCCTTCCTGCGGATCGACGAGTTGCGGCATCTGCTCCGCCAGGCTGCTCGCCTGAAGGCCGACTCGGCCGGCGAGCAGCGACGCCAAGAGGCCCGGACCGAGGAGTTGGCCCACCAGGCCGAGCTGCTGGGTACGCCCACCGCCGGCGAGTCGTCTGCGGTGACTCAGGAGCGGCGCCGGCTGAGCGCCGAGCAGGCCCGCGCCGAACGCGCGCTGCGCGACGCCGGGCTGAACCTCCTCAACGCCGAGCAGCTCGTCGGACAGTTGGACGAACGAGTCCAGGCCGAGGCCAAGGCGGCCCTGCTGGAGCGGGACGAGGGCGCCGCGACCCTGGTCGCTCGGAGCCTGACCGAGCGCGAGGAGCTGCTTGCCTTCGGCCGGCGGCTGCTGGTCCATGGGAGCGGCTGGCCGAGCCTCCGGCGCGGCGAGCAGGTGCTGGCGGTGGCCCTCCTGCTGATCGCCTTGGCCGCTGGCCTCAGGCTGCGCGCGGGTCTCCGCCGGAGAGCGGCCGGCATGCCTGCCGAGACCTTCGGCAGCGGGCTGGCGCAGTCCGCGTCGACCAGCGTGGCGGTCCACCTTCCGTGGCTGGTGATGCTGGCCGTCGCCGCCGGTCAGATGGCCCTGCTCGCCGGCCGGATCGGCGAGACTCCGGCGTTGACCTATCCGACCACCGCGATGCTCCTGTTCCTGGTGATCCGCACCGTCGCGCGGAGCGTCCTGGCACCTTACCCGCCGGCCACTTCGCGGACGCCGTTGACCTTCGCCACCGAATACCGGCTCAGCCGCCGGCTGATGGTCCTGACCCTGGTGGCGGTGGCCGGCTACCTGCTGCAGTGCGCCGGGCGCGGGCTGGCCATGCCGGAGGCGGCCTATCTCCTGGTCCGGGCGGTGTGCGTGGTGGCCGGGTGCGTCAACCTCCTGTGGCTGCTGTGGCTGGTCGACGGGCTGCCGGGCGGCGCCCGCTACGGCGGACGGGTCAAGGGCGCCGCCTTCGCGCTGTTGACCGTCACGGTGGTGGCGGAGCTGATGGGCGCGCGGAACCTGTCGGGGTTCCTGCTGCGCGGCGTGGTGGGCACGTTGGCCTTCATCCCGCTGGTCTGGATCGCGGCGCGGCTGGTCGACGAGCTGGTTCGCGGTTTGGCCAACGGCAGCGCGCGGTGGGCCGAGGCGCCGCGGCGGCAGCTCGGCTGCGCCGCCGGCCAGGAGCTGCCCGGCGCCGGCTGGCTGCGGTTCCTGGCGGCCATCCTGTTGTGGAGCGCGGTGGCGCTGGTCCTGTGCCGGTTGTGGTCGTCGCCCAGCGGCTGGGAGGCCCTGGCGGCGAAGCTGAAGGAGGGCCTCCCGCTGGGCAGCCTGGTGCTCAGGCCGGATCGGCTGTACCTGGCCCTGGTCTTGTTCAGCGCCTTGATCGCCGTCGGTCACTGGGCGCGGGCCTGGCTGGACCAGGTGCTGATCCGGCGCGGCCGGCTGGACCAGGGCGGGCGCGCGGCGGCGGTCACGTTGGCCGGCTACGCCGCCTTCGCGCTGGCCGGTCTGGCGACCTTCGTCACCCTCGGAGTCGATTTGACCAGCCTGGCGGTGGTCTTCGGCGCCTTGTCGGTGGGGATCGGCTTCGGTCTCCAGAACATCGTCAACAACTTCGTCTCGGGGCTGATCCTCTTGTTCGAGCGGCCGATCAAGGTGGGCGACTGGATCCGGGTCGGAGACGCCGAGGGGATCGTGCGCAACTTGACGGTGCGGTTCACCGAGCTCCAGACCTTCGACCGGACGGAACTGATCATCCCCAACTCCGATCTGATCTCGCAGCGGGTAACGAACATCACCCGCCGGGACGTGATCGGGCGGGTGATCCTCACCGTCGGGGTGGCTTACGGGAGCGATGCCCGGCGAGTCCAGGAGCTCCTGCTCGAGACCGTGACGGCGCATCCCAACGTGGCCGCTGAGGACGACGACGCGCCGCTGGTGACCTTCTCCGCGTTCGGCGAGAGCTCGCTCGATTTCGAGGTGCGCTGCATCCTGCGCGACGTGACGCAACGGCTGAAGACCCACAGCGAGCTGAACCTGGCCATCCTCGACGCCTTCGCGGCCAACGGCATCGAGATCCCGTTCCCGCAACGCGACGTCCACATGAAGTAGAGGCAAGCGGAGCGGTACCGGCGAGTGACGAGGTGGCCAGGCGGGGAGCTGCCCTGTGGACTCCTCCGGTCCACACCTTCCACTCCGTCCACCTGAGGAATCAACTTTGCGGAAGGGCGGGAGGAATCCGTACGCGGAGTCTCTAATACCCGAACGAGGAGATGACAGGCGCCACTCGGCGTTCGTTGGGGGCGATCAAGCGCTCGCTTCCATGGGTGGTGGGTCCTGGCTCCAAAAGGAGAGTGACACATGCGACGAATGACTGGGTGGCTCACCGGCGCCCTGGTCCTCGCGCTGGTTTGCCCGGCCCGGGCCGGCGACTTCAAGGTGGAAGGCGTGGCTTGGCTGCCCACCCTGAAGGCCGAGGGGCGGGACTCCAGCGTGCCTGGCGATGTCCCGTTCAGCGCCAAGAACGACCTGGGCATCGACGACCAGAACTTCCCCGAGCTACGCCTGAACTGGGCGTTCGGCAAGAAGAGCTCGCTGAGCGCTTCTTGGATGGACCTCCACTACACCGGCGTCGGCAACGTGACCCGGAACATCACCATCCAGGGCACGACCTACACCGCGGGGACGCAGGTCTTCTCGAACTTCGATCTCAACGTGATCAGCCTGGCCTACCACCGCAAGCTGTTCTGGTGGCCCAAGTTCGAGATCGGCGGCATGCTCGACGTCACCACCGTCTTCGGTGACCTCGGCGTCAACGCCGTCGGGTTCGGCGCTCAGCGGATCAAGGGCACCCTGCCGTTGCCGCTGCCCGGCCTGACGGTGAAGATCATGCCGACCAAGAACCTCGATCTGTTCGCCAAGGGCAAGGGGTTCCCGGCCGGTGACTACGGTCACATCTACGACTTCGAGCTCGGCGCGACCATCAAGCCGGTCCCTGATGTCGGCCTGACCGCTGCCTACCGCGCCTTCGAGGTCGAGGCCAAGGACACCAACACCGCGGACTTCCTCAAGGTCCGGATCGCCGGTCCGTACGTCAGCGCCTTCTGCATCTTCTAGCAGGCGGCCGACGGAGCCGAATCGCACGCCAAGGCCCGGCCACCGCCGGGCCTTGGTATTCCGGTCGGCCGCGGGGAGGGATGACCATGACCGCTCGTGTGGCCGTGATCACCGGCGCCTCGCAGGGCATCGGCGCGGCCATCGCCCGCGCCCTGGCCGCGCGTGGCGACGCGGTGGTGGTCAACCATCTGGCCGGCCCGTCCGACACCGACCACGCCCTGGCCGTGTGCGAGGCCATCCGCGCGGCCGGCGGGCAAGCCCTGCCGGTCCCCGGCGACGTGCGTCGCTATGAGGATGTCGAGGCCTTGCTCCGCGCCGCCGAGGGCGAGTTCGGGCGGCTCGACATCTGGGTCAACAACGCCGGCATCACCCGTGATCGGTCGCTTCACAAGATGAGCTTGGAGGAGTGGCAGCAGGTGATCGAGGTCAACCTGACCGGGACCTTCCACGGGCTCAAGGTGGCCTCGGCCTACCTGCGCGAGCGCGACTGGGGACGGATCGTCAACATCGCCTCGGTGTCCGCCTGCGTGCCGTTGTGGGGGCAGGCCAACTACGCCGCCAGCAAGGCCGGCGTGGCCGCCATGACGCGCGTGGCGGCGCTCGAGCTGGCTTCGCGCCGGATCACCGTCAACGCCGTTGCCCCAGGCGTGGTCGACACCGAGATGGTCGCGGCCATGACCGAGTCGGCGCGGGCCGAGCTGGTGGCCAAGGTCCCCTTCGGGCGTATGGCCCGGCCGGCGGAGGTCGCCGAGGTGGTGGCCTTCCTGGCCTCGGACGCCGCCAGCTACGTCACCGGGCAGATGATCCAGGTCAACGGCGGCGCGTTCATGTCCTGAGGCGAGGTGCCCGATGGCCATCGAGAAGTTCCTGATCTCCCGGCACGAGCAGCACTACCAGGCCTGGCCGGACGTGGCGATGACGCCCACCGGCCGCCTGCTCTGCGTTTTCTCCCAATGCAAGCACCACGGCGACCGCAGCTTCGCCCGCTACGTCACCGTCCACAGCGACGATCACGGGCGATCCTGGAGCGAGCCGAGCGTGCTGGTCGAGGACAGCGCCCACGGCTGGTGGAACTGCGCCCGCGTGGTCTGCCTGGCCGATGGCCGGATGGTGGTCGTCGGCGACCACGTCGTCCGCGGCGAGGGCACCGTGGCCGAGGATCTGACCAACTGGCTGTGGTTCAGCGAGGACGACGGGGTGACCTGGTCCGGACCGCATCCCACACCGATTCGGGGCATCGTGCCCGACAAGCTGGTCGAGCTGCGCTCCGGGCGGTGGCTGGTCGGCGCGCACATGCGTCACGCCGAGTTCGGGTTTCTGGTCCAAAGCGTGTGGTGGTCCGACGATCAGGGCACGACCTGGCAGGGCCCGAGCATCGTCGGCCGGGAGGAGGGGCTGAACCTGTGCGAGGTGTCCATCGTCGAGCTTCCCGACGGAGGGCTGGTCGCGTTCATGCGCGAGAACTCGATGCTGGGCTGGGACGCCTACAAGTCGTTCAGCGCCGACGGCGGCGAGAGCTGGGAGGGACCCTACCCGACGGTTCTCTGCGGCTGCCACCGCCCCGTGGCCGGCTGGCTGCGGTCGGGCCGGCTGATGGTCACCTACCGCTTCATCCAGGGCGGGCGCGGCGGCTGGGGCCGAGTCACCCAGAACTTCTTCGCCGCGGCGATGGACCTGGACTCGGTGGTGGCTCGCGAACGCAAGCAGCAATGGGCGAGGATCCTGCCCATCGACTTCGATCGGCACCGTCACGCCGACCTCGGCTACAGCGGCTGGCTCCAGTTCGATGACGGAGAACTCCTGATCGTCACCTATCTCCTCGACGACTGGGATCGCGGCCAGATCCGCGGTTACCGCCTGACCGAGGACGACTTCGGTCAGTTCGCGGACTGATCCACAGAGACACACAGATGAGCACAGATGGCGTAGGAGTCCGGGTCCGTCCGTGGTCGGCCGTGTAGCGCCAGGAGCACCCCATGAGACTCGGCGGTCCTGTTCTGCAACCCACTGATTCGCCCGAAGCCTGGGTCGAGGCCCTGCGCCGGCGCGGGTACCGGGCGGCGTTCTGTCCCGTCGGCGCCGACGCCGACGCGGCCACCGTCAACGCGTACGTCAGCGCGGCCGCCGCGGCCGACATCGTCATCGCCGAGGTCGGGGCGTGGTCGAACCCGCTCAGCGACGACCCGGCCGAACGCGCCGCGGCGCTGGACAAGTGCCGCCGGCAGCTCGACCTGGCCGACCGGGTGGGCGCCCGATGCTGCGTCAACATCGCCGGCTCGCGCAATCCCGAGAAGTGGGACGGCTCGCACCCGGACAATCTGACCGAGGAGACCTTCGAGCGGATCGTGCAGTCGGTGCGGGAGATCGTCGACTCGGTCCAGCCGACTCGCACCTTCTACACCTTGGAAACCATGCCCTGGATCGAGCCGATCTCGCCGGACGGGTACCTCGACCTCATCCGCGCCGTGGACCGCGAGCGGTTCGCCGTCCACCTCGATCCGGTCAACATCATCAACTGCCCCGAGCGGCTGTACCGCAACGGCGCGCTGATTCGCGACTGCTTCGACAAGCTCGGCCCGTACATCAAGGGTTGTCACGCCAAGGACGTCCACCAAACCGGGCACTTCCTGTTCCATGTCGAGGAGACGCGGATCGGCACCGGAGTGCTGGACTACCACGAGTTCATGCGCGGCGTGGCGCGGCTGGCGCCCGACACGCCGGTGTTGCTGGAGCACCTCAAGAGCGAGGAAGACTACGCCGCCGCCGCCGCGCACGTGCGGCGGGTGGCCGCCGAGGAGGGCATCGAGCTGTGAGCACCATGGGCCGCGCGGTGATGTTCACCGCCAAGGGCAAGGTCGAGTTGGTCGACAGCCCGGTCGACGACCGGCCGCTGGGGCCGCGGGAGGTGGCCGGCCGGACGCTCGCCACCATCGTCTCCCCGGGCACCGAGCTGAGCGGCGGACTGCTGGGCGACAGCTTCCCGACCCAGCGCGGCTACGCCGCGGTGGCCGAGGTCGAGGCGGTCGGGGCCGAGGTGGACGATCTGACGCCGGGCGAGCGGGTCTTCGTCATGGGCCCGCACCGCTCCTGGCAGCGTGCCACGCGCGAGAACGTGGTGCGCGTGCCCGACGGCCTGTCGGCGGCTCAGGCCAGCTTCTGCCGGCTGATGGGGGTGAGCATGACCACCTTGAACACCACCCGCGCCCGGCCGCCGGCGTACGTCATGGTCACCGGCCTCGGCCCGGTCGGGCACCTGGCGGCTCAGAACTTCGCCGGCTGCGGCTACCGGGTGATCGGCGTCGATCCCTCCGAGCCGCGCCGGGCACTGGCCGCGTCGAAGCGGATTCCCGTGGTCTTGCCGGCGGTGCCGGTCGACGAGCCCGAGTACCAAGGCAGGATCCATCTGGCGATGGACTGCTCCGGCCACGAGGCGGCGGCGATCGACGCCTGCCGGGTGGTTCGCAAGGGCGGGGAGGTGGTGCTGATCGGCACCCCCTGGCGACGGCGCACCGACCTGCCGGCGCACGATCTGACCCACGCAGTGTTCCACAACTACGTCCACCTGCGCAGCGGCTGGGAATGGGAGCTGCCCCGCCAGCCGCAGGACTTCGCCCCGTCCAGCGTCTACGAGAACTTCGCCCACGCCCTCCGCTGGCTGGCCGAAGGCAAGATCGACGTGGCCGGCCTGGCCGACATCTGCCGCCCCGAGGACTGCCAAACCGCCTTCGACGGCCTGATCCGGCAGGAGGGCGGGCTGACCAGGGTGTTTGACTGGGTGGGAGGTTGACAGCATTCATCGCGAGCGTGGCTGGTCTGAGGCTGCCTTGGCGGGAACCGGAACGTTGGACATGCGGCACATCGTGTGGATTGTGGCGTAGAATACCGGTAGGGAGTTCAGGGCGGGGTCTCTCGAGAAGCTGATTGCGCGAATGCGGAACGCGCCCGAGCGGGTGCGATTCCAGGAGGCGCAACGAGTGTTGAATGCGCATGGCTGGCAACTGAGGAGGATTCGGGGAAGCCACCACCTGTACGTCCATCCAGGCCGGCCAGGAGCGACGCTGATGATCGTCAGGCCGCACGGCCGGGAGGCGTACTTGCGGCCGCATGAAGTGGACGATCTGCTGACGAGTGTCGTTGGCGAGGGTGAACGATGAACGATGAAGAACTGCGGTCCGCTGCGCGTTGCTACGAAGTCCGCGTGTCGCCCTCTCAATACGGCGATGGCTTCAAGGTTTTCATTCCCGCCTTCGAAGCTGTCGGCGACCACATTATCACCGGCGGCGACGATCCGGAAGAGGCGTTGTGCAATGCCTACGAGGCGATCGAGCTGGCCATCGAGGTCCGCCTGGCCGACGGCCGACCGCTGCCCGAGCCGGCTATCGCGCTGCCGGCCTGACGGCGCATCCGCTGGACTCCCGACGAGACCGGGCTCCTCAACTTCGTGCGGGACAAGGTAACGGCGCAGAAGGAGACGACCAGCTTCACGCCAACCTTGGGCAACAACCACGACGCCCGGTACTGGGGAACGCTCCGGCTGGTCGGGACGGGGAGGTAGGTCGGCGTCGTAGGGGGTACAGAGTTGTCGGTACAGACGGACGCGCTGGCGTGCTTGCGTCAGTTGTGCGGCGACGCGCGAGCCGACTTCCGGCCGGGACAATGGGAAGCAGTCGACGAACTGGTCAGCGGGCGTAGCCGACTGCTCCTGGTCCAACGCACGGGGTGGGGTAAGAGTCTGGTCTACTTCCTGGCCACCCGTCTCCTGCGCTCGGAGGGCGCCGGACCGACGTTGCTCGTTTCACCGCTCCTGTCGCTCATGCGCAACCAGATCGACGCGGCGGCGCGGGCCGGCGTGGTGGCCGAACGGATCTCCAGCGACAACCGCGACGCCTGGATCAAGATTGAGCAGGGGCTGGAGGCCGAGCGGGTCGATCTCCTGCTCGTCTCCCCGGAGCGGCTGGCCAACGACGACTTCCGCCGCCGGGTGCTGGCGGACATCATCGACCGCGTCGGGCTGTTGGTGATCGACGAGGCGCACTGCATCTCCGACTGGGGACATGACTTCCGGCCGGACTACCTGCGCCTCACCGCCCTGGTTCAGGCGCTGCCGCCCGACGTGCCGGTGCTGGCGACCACCGCCACGGCCAACGACCGGGTGGTCGCCGATATCCGGCGTCAACTCGGGCGTGGAATCCAGGTCCGCCGCGGCCCGTTGGCCAGGGCTAGTCTGCGGCTGGCCACCGTGCGCATGCCCCGGGCGGCGGAGCGGCTGGCTTGGCTGGCGCAGCATCTGCCCAACCTGCCCGGCTCAGGGATCATCTACACCCTGACCGTCCGCGACTGCGAGCGCGTGGCCCGCTGGCTGCGGCAGGAGGGACTGAACGTCGAGGCCTATCACGCGCAGCTCAACGACGACGGCGTGCGGGTGGCGATCGAGGACGCGCTGCTGGCCAATCGGGTAAAGGCTTTGGTAGCCACGGTGGCGCTTGGCATGGGCTTCGACAAACCCGACCTGGGATTCGTCATTCACTACCAGCGGCCAGGCTCGGTGGTGCACTACTACCAGCAGGTGGGTCGCGCCGGCCGAGCCTTGCCGGAAGCGTTCGGGATTCTATCTGAGGGGAGCGAGGACGATCGTATCCAGGACCACTTCATCCGCACCGCGTTCCCGCCGGAAGGACACATCGAGGAGGTGCTGGCGGTGCTGGAGGACGCGCCGGGCGGGCTGACTTCGTCCGAGCTGCGCCGACGCGTCAATCTGACAGGGCGGGCGCTGGAACAGGTCCTCAAACTGGTCACCATCCCGACCCCGCCCCCGGTCATACGGAAGGACACGCGCTGGGTACGGACCCGCCAGCCTAACGAGGTGGACTACGACAAGATCGCCGCCATCGGCCGGCAGCGGCAGCGGGAGCAGGAACGGATGCGGGCCTACGTGGCCGGCGAGCGGTGCCTGATGCAGTTCCTGGGCGAGGAGTTGGACGATCCGCAGAGCCGGCCGTGCGGCCGATGTGCGGTCTGCCTGGGCGACTCGCCCGTCCCCACCGAAGTCGATCCGGCGCTGGTCTGGCGAGCGGCGCAGTACCTGCAGCACGACCCGCAGCTTATCGAGCCGCGCAGGCAGTGGCCGCAAGGGTTCGAGTTCGAGGCGTGGGACTGGCACGGGCGCCTTCAGGACACCCACCGGGTTTTTCCCGGCCGCGCTCTGAGCCTGTGGGGCGACGAGGGCTGGGGGCCACAGGTCGGGCGCGGCAAGTTCGGCGCGGGCCGGTTCTCCGACGAACTGGTCGCTGCGGCTGTCGAGCTGATCGCCGAGCACTGGCGTCCCCCCGTCGCCTGGGTCTGCTGCATCCCATCCCGGCGCCACCCGGAGCTGGTCGCGGCGTTCGCCGAACGGCTGGCTGGCAGGCTCAAACTGCCCTTTTCGCCGTGCCTGAACAAGGTCCGCGAGACGGCCGAGCAGAAGCTGATGTGCAACTCCTACCAGCAATGTCGCAATCTGGATGGCGCGCTGCGCGTGGACCCGCGCGGCTGCCAGTCCGGACCGGTGTTGCTGGTCGACGACATGGTAGACTCCCGCTGGACCTTCACCATCGCCGGGGCGTTGCTGCGCGAGGCCGGCGTCGAGGCGGTCTATCCCTTCGCGCTGGCGGTGACCACCGGCCTGGACGGAGCGAGTGATGCCGACGGCTGACGTGTCCGACGACACCCGCGCGATGCTCCTTCTGGGCGGCCGGCTGCGCCGAGCGCAACCCGACCTGGAGCCGCTCCCGCCGCGGCAGGTGGCGGAGCTGGCCGGCTGGCTGCAACGGCAGGAGTACCGGCCGGCGGACCTGCTCGCCCGCGACACTGCCGAGTGGTCGGATGATCCGTTTCTGCCGCTGCCGCCCGAGCGCCTGATCGGTTTGCTGGCCGACCGCGCCGGGCTGGACGCGGCCCTGCAATCATGGGCGTCGAGCGGCCTGTGGGTGATCACCGCCTGGGACGAGGAGTATCCCGCTCGCCTGGCGGCGCTTGGCCGGCACGCCCCGCCGCTGCTGTTCGGCGCCGGCGACGCAGCGCTGCTGACCGACGGCGGCCTGGCAGCGGTCGGCTCGCGGGACGCCGACGAGGGTGCCCTGGCGTTCTGTGCCGACCTGGCCGCCGCGTGCGCCGGACAGGGGCTAACCATCGTCTCCGGAGGCGCGCGGGGAGTGGACGCCGCGGCCATGAACGGAGGTGTGGAGGCAGGCGGCCGAGTGGTCGGCGTCCTGGCCGCCGACCTCGCCCGGACCGCCTCTAGGGCAGCTCTGCGCGAGCCGCTGGCCGAGGGCCACCTGACCTTGGTGTCGCCCTTCTCGCCCGAGGCCGGCTTCGACCCGGGCAACGCCATGGGCCGCAACAAGTACATCTATGCCCTGGCCGACGCCGCCGTGGTGGCGTGCTCCGCCACCGGCAGCGGCGGCACCTGGACCGGCGCCGTGGAGGCGCTCAAACGGGGTGACCGGCCCGTCTACTTCCGGCGTGAAGGACTGGACGCACAGGGCCGGACCGCCCTCGCCGAGTTGGGCGCGCGGCTCTGGCCGGACGACGCGACGGACGACCTGACGGCACTGCTGCGGCCAAACCTGTAGTCGCTGCCGCCTCAGCCGCCGTCGTCCAACAGCTCCAGCACCTCCGCCGTCTTGGCCTCCATCAGCGACCGGTCGCCGCGCGACTCGACGTTCAGCCGGAGGAGTTCGGGCTGCGTGTCCGATTGCCGCAGATTCATCCGCCACCGGTCCGTGACCGTCAGTGACAGTCCGTCGAAGAAGTCCGCCGCGGGGCGCTCGGAAGCGAAGTGCGACAACAGTTGTTGGAATACCGACTCGGGATCCGCCACCCGCCGGTTGATCTCGCCGCTGCACGGGAACCGGGCCATCGGCTCGGCCACCAGGTCGGCCAGGGAGCGCCCCGTGGTGCTCATCAGGGCGGCGACCAGCAGCCAGGGGACCATGCCTGTGTCGCAATAAGCGAAGTCGCGGAAGTAGTGGTGGGCCGACATCTCGCCGCCGTAGAGCCCGTCGCGGGCGGCCATCATGGCCTTGATTCGGGCGTGGCCGGTACGGCACTTGAGGGCCACCCCGCCGGGCGACGAGGCAACGATGTCGAGGGTGTTCCAGTACAGCCGCGGGTCGTGGATGATCCGCCCGCCGGGGTGGCGGGCCAACATCAGCGCCGCCAGCAGGCCGACCACGTAGTAGCCCTCGATAAACTCCCCGCGCTCGTCGTACAGGAAGCAGCGGTCGAAATCGCCGTCCCAGGCCACGCCAAGGTCGGCGCCGTGGTCGATCACCGCCTGCGCGGTGACGGCCCGATTCTCCGGCAACAGCGGGTTGGGCACCCCGGCCGGGAACCGGCCGTCGGGCTGGTGGTGGAGCCGGATCAACTCGAACGGGAGGTGCTCGGCGAGCCGATCGACCGTCGGCCCGGCGGCGCCGTGGCCCGAATCCACCACCACCTTGAGCGGCCGCCAGGCGGTGCCCTCGACGAACGACAGCACTCGAGCCAGATAGCTTTCGGTCAGGTCGGCGGCGGAGACCGTGCCGCGGCGGCCGGGGGCCAGGTCCCCGGCTCGGGCCAGGGACTCGATCGCGAGCAGCCCATCGTCGCCGGTGACCGGCAGGACCACGCCGCGGGCCGGATCGCGGCGGACCAGCTTGAGCCCGTTCTGGTCGGCCGGGTTGTGGCTGGCGGTGATCATGATCCCGCCACCGAACTCGGTCAGCGAAACGGCGTGGTAGACCTGTTCGGTGCCGCACAGGCCGAAGTTGACCACGTCGGCGCCGGCTGAGGTCAGGCCATCGACCAGCGCGCCGGCCAGCTCGGGGCCGGATAGCCGCGAGTCGTGGCCGACCGCCACGGGGCCTGGCGGGTGGACCACCTGGACGTAGGCCGCGCCGATGCGCCGGACCAGCTCGGCATCCAACTCGTCCGGCACGCGGCCGCGGATGTCGTAGGCTTTGAAGCAGGGCAGCCTCGCCTTCACGAGCCCGCACCAGGCCCGAGCGGCAGGCCGCCGAGTCCGGCCAGGACCACCGTCGCGGCGCTCACCGGCCGCGCTTCGACGTCCCCCAGCGCCGCCGGGAGGACCACCGCGTCGCCGGGCTGGAGCGCCTGCGCGCCGTGCTCCCAGCCCAGCTCCAGGCCGCCTTCCAGGACGATCATGACCTGGACGCTCCGCGGGTCGGTGCGCCAGTCGGCGGCGGCGGTGAGCCGAAGTCGGACCAGGCGGTAGGCCGCGACGTCGGCCAGCAGCTCGCTCGTGCCCCACGCCGCGGGCACCGCCACCGGCCGCAACAGCGGGTCAGCCGGGTCGGTCAGCCGAACCACCCGCCGGGCCTCGGCCAAGTGGAGGTCGCGCCCGCGGCCGTGGTCGTAGAGCCGAAAGGTGGAATCCGAGGGCTGCTGGACTTCGAGCACGACCACGCCGCGGCCAAGGGCGTGGACCGTGCCGGGGGCAACCCGGACGACGTCGCCGGGGGCGACCGGCAGCCGGCAGACCGCATCGTCGGGGCGGCCGTCGGCCAGGGCGGCCAGCAGCTCGTCCCAGCCGATCCCGGGTCGCGTCCCGTGGACGATGGTCGCGCCAGGCTCGGTCGCCACCACCACCCAGCACTCGTCCTTGCCGCGGTGGCCGGCGAAGTGCCGGCGGCAGTCGTCGTCGGAGGGATGGACCTGGAGGCTCAGCTCCTCGCCGGCGTCGATGAACTTGACCAGCAGCGGGAACGGGCCGGTGGGCGCGCTGGTGCCGACCAGATCGCCGCGCCAGCGGCGGACCATGTCACCCAGCGTGGCGCCCTCGCACGGCCCGGTGGCGATGGTCGACGAGCCCTCGGGCAGGTCGGCCACCTCCCAACTCTCGCCCACGGCCACGCCGTCGGGCATCGGCTTGCCGTACAGCTCGGCCAGCCGCCGGCCGGCCCACGGCCGCTCGCGCAGGTACGGCAGGCAGTGCAACGGATAGACTGGAACCACGCCGCTTCTCGCCCTCGCCCTTCGCCCGACGCCGGCCGGACGACTCCATCATAACCCGGCGGCCACAAGCCCGCCGACCACAAGACGCCACGAGCCTCCCGGGCCGAACGGAACGGCAGACTCCCGCAGAGGCGCCGAGGCGCAGAGAACGGCAGTAGCCAAGCGGGCGATGCCGACCCCGCCCACCACCCCGCAGGAAAACCGGCGACACACACCAATCCGGCCGGCGGAAGCCGTTCCCGCCGGCCGCATTGGTGGCGTGTCCCCGCCGTTTTCCGTCGCCAGGAGCCAGCCACCCAACGCCACGAACATCCACGGCCCAACGGCAGACTCCCGCAGAGACGCGAAGGCGCAGGGAACGGCGCGGCAATTGGCAATCGGGCGCCGCAGAACGTCGCCGACGGCGAGCACGCAGGAAAACCGGGGACGCTACCCAATCCGGCCGGCGGGTGCCGTCTCCGCCGGACGCATTGGGTGGTGTCCCCTGGTTTGCCGGGGTGTCCGCAGCCGCCCCGGGCCCGCCGACCACGCGAAACCGCAAGACGGAAGCCGCCCGCCACTTGCGACCTACCTTCCGTCCCCGCCCACCCGAGGCCAC
>JAANMW010001278.1_pt1 | contig 26935 bp, 26 predicted proteins | sample 7279671 | NCBI WGS metagenome assembly JAANMW01 (sample SAMN14094541, study PRJNA606508) | bioreactor metagenome | isolation source: A lab-scale SPAN reactor treating ammonium-rich wastewater day 247 | place: Ireland: Galway | collected 2017-09-19 | reverse complement strand
GGTAAAACTAATTCTATTATGGTTGAAGACCTTCCCTTCCATCTTTCAAGTAATAATTTAGCATTAAACGGTGAGATAAAAAGCCTTGCCTCTATGGAAAAGAGGTTTATTCTGAATACATTAAATGAAAATGGATGGAATATTTCTAAAGCTGCACAGATACTTGAGATTGACAGGGTTACACTTTACAATAAAATTAATAAGTACAACCTCAGCAAAAATGATTATTGATGGATATTTTTCTCGCTCCACTCAGATTTTACAACAACTTGCTTTTGCAAAATCTTATAACAGAATTAACAAAAAGATTCTCAGCAAAAATTCACATTGTTGACCTGAATATTAATCTTGATGATTTTTTTTCTGTTGATCGCAAACAATACTTTTCTACACAAATAATAGCAGAAGCCATAAAGCTTACCGATAATCTTGATGGTAAAATAATCATGTTAACTGATGTTGATATTTTTGTTCCGGTGTTAACATTTATTTTTGGAGAAGCACAGCTAAATGGGAAGCATGCTCTTCTGTCTGTCTGCCGTTTACATGAGGAATTTTATTCCGGAATTTCTAATGATAATCTTTTATTGGAACGAACTATTAAGGAATTTCTTCATGAATTAGGGCATTGTTACGGGCTGCGTCATTGTATTGATTGGGATTGTGTAATGCACTCATCGCCAGGAATCGAAGAAGTAGATATTAAAGGAAGCACTTTTTGCCGTAACTGCATCTCAAAAGTTGAAGGTTACAAACCGCTTTTAATGATTGCATAATAAGAAGGAATATCAGCAGCTGCCAATAATGTTCTCATATAATTAGTCAGAGCTTTGCAGTCGCCGTAACCTTTTATTCTAACTTCTTCAGTATTCATAGGCTGCCACCCACCAATACCCATCGCAACAAAAACATATCGAGTTTTATCCTGCATATAATGATAAATCTTTCTCACTTTTTCTTCGGTAGATCCCGTCAGACCCAGGCTCTGCACTTCTTTTTTAATCTCGGGAGTAACCTGAGTTACGGGTTCAAGTAGATTTTCATAATACCATTTTCCGAAATTGTCCCAGTTCTGAAGATCTCCCTGCTTTCCTTCCAATGAAAATTTTTCCAGAGAAAACTCTACTTTAGGTTCCAGGTATTCTATAGTAGGAGCATAATTTTCATGATCTAATGCAGGAATCGTGAGATAAGTATATTCCGTGCCCTCTATTCCTGATGAAACGTTTACTTTCCCAAATTCTGAATTGGTAATCTTAGTATTCAATTTTATTCCGGATGTGTTTTTCACACGCCTTCTAACGAGTTCAGCGGAGATATTATAAGCGGATAACGGAGAGAAATCTCCAATAAAAACAGTATTTCTTGAAGTTATTTTATAAGAATACTGAATGGTATAAGGATGAGAAACCGAGGTCGGATTCAATACCAAAATCCTGTCATCAACATACAATCCAAATGACGGGGTGTGGCTGAAATCTGAAAAATCCTTTTTTGTATATTTCTTTACTACTTTTCCGTTTTCGTCTAACAAGTTAACTTTTATATCATCAACCTTCATGCGTTTATCGTACGGAATCATCACAGGGGCAAAACCGTCTCCGGATTTATTTAGGATCGTGATCGTGCTTGAAGTAAGAATTTCAATTTCATCGACTGATTTAATATTGTAATCAGAATTTCTTTCCCGAATAACAGCATTAGCATTTTTTTTTAGTGCATCCGGAATCTTGTTGGCACTATAATCCTGAGCATAATAAAAACTACTCAGGACAAGGCTAATAAACAATAATTTTTCTTTCATATCTTATGGATTGGCATCCGGAGTAAAAACGCGCTGCGCCAATTCCTGATCGAACAAGTATAATGCTGAAGGATTTTCGCTCACCATTTTTATTTTGGTCAGCAATTGGGAGGCACTCGACTCTTCTTCCACCTGCTCGTTGATGAACCATTGAAGGAAAGAAATCGTGGCGAAATCACCTTCATCATTGGCACTTTTCACAATATTGAAAATACTTTTGGTCACTTTTCTTTCATGTTCCAAAGCCTTTTGAAAAACATCAATATGGCTTTCAAAATGATGGGGAGGCTGGGCAATAGCTCCCATTCTGATTTCTTCGCCCACATCATTCAGATAATCAAACATCTTATCGGCGTGCATCAGTTCTTCTTTGCTTTGCACTCGGAAATAATGGGCAATACCATCCAGATCCTGCGCGTAAAACCATGCAGACATGGATAAATAATACTGTGCAGCATACTGTTCATGCGTAATTTGCTCATTGATAAGCCGGGATATATTTTTACTGATCATAAAATTGTTTTATTCTCAAAGATAATTAAAATCTTTTCCTGAGCCAACACAAAAAGAGCAAAGAAATCATTCTCTGCTCTTCTCACATTAAAAATCAAAAATTATGAACTGTTATTGTACGGTTGGGAAATTATTTTTTTTCCAATTTTTGCCTGTCCATCGCTTTAAAGCCTTTCTTATCCATTCTTTCTTTCATCTGTTGTCTCTTTTCCTGTCTTTGTGTTTGCCATTTTTCGAATTGCTGCGGTGTCAGGATGGCTTTCATTTCGGCTTCTCTCTGCTTCATTTTCTCTTTTCTGTTCTCACCCATCATTTTTCTCATATCCTTGTTTTGCTCCATCATGATTTTATTTTCAGTCCGGCGTTTTTCGTGAAGGGCTCTCAGTTGATCCATTTGCGTGGCGTTCAGTTGCAGTTCTTTTTGCATTTCTGCAAGATGCTGTTGAGCTTTGGCCTCTTTTTGTTTCAGCATTTCTGCTTTTTTCTCAGGAGTCATTGGTGTTTTTTGTGCCATGGCGAAAGTTCCCATTGCCAACACCATCACTGTTAATACCATTTTTTTCATAATAATTCTGTAAATTAATTTGTTTTCTGTCTTTATGATAGAAAAAATAAAGTGAGGTTAAAAGAAATGAAGGAGATTTTTAATTTCAACCTTTTTGCACACTGCCGAAATAAATTCAAATTATGCCTATGTGAAAATAGATTCTAGTAAGAAGCAATGAAATAATGGTTCCGTACAAATACTACAGATTGACTTCTCATTTGGCCTGTTTCTCTAAAAGGTATAAGATGCGCCGCCCTGTAAAAAACCCTTTGTACCGATATTAGTTTCTACGAACACCCCTAATTTCTCACCGTAACGAATACCAACGGGTGAAAGATTGAAAGCTAAATACACATTATTATCGTTGTTGCCTCTTCCCTCGAAAGAGGAAAACAAAGCACCCACCCCGGCTCCGGAATACAATTTCATTTTATTTTGCGGATTGTTCCAGGTATAATTGGCCTGCAAAAGGAAAGTATTGAAATTTATTTTATAATTATAATGATCATCTCTCACCTTTTCATAGTTATATCCAATTCCATACTGCCACTTGCTGTCATCATCATACATCATAACTTCCGCCGAGAAAACCCCGTTGGAATCATAATTTACAGCAGGACCACCAGTTATCACATTGATAATATCTCCTGTGATAGACTCTGTAATACCAAATAATGAGGCGGTTCCATAAGAGGCTTTCAGATCAACTTTTTTTTGGGCAGTTCCCCATGCGGCAAATAAAAAAGCCAAAGCGCAGATTGTTTTTTTCATGTGGTTATAATTTATCGCTAAAAATACAATTATTTCTTAGAGCTTATTACCTCTTACTAAAAAAACCAGCAATCATTTAGATAAAAAATCCGTCCAGAAAATTCTGAACGGATTAGGTATAGTTAAATCCTTCAAGGATTTGGAATCCTTCAAGTCTTACATCATTCCCGGCATTCCGCCACCCATAGGCATGGCTGGTTCATCTTTCTTGATTTCTGTGATCACACATTCTGTAGTGAGCAACATTCCGGCAACGGAAGCGGCATTTTCCAGAGCTACACGCACTACTTTCGTAGGGTCGATGATTCCTGCCTCGAACATGTTGACAAACTCATCATTCTTAGCATTGAATCCGTAATCTGCACTTCCATCGGCCACTTTCGCTACAATAACAGAGCCTTCACCTCCTGCGTTGGCTACAATTTGTCTCAAAGGCTCTTCAATCGCTCTTTTCACAATCTTGATTCCGGTAGTTTCATCCGGGTTGATGCCTTCGATGTTCAGGGCATCGATGGATCTCACCAAAGCCACACCTCCGCCGGCAACGATTCCTTCTTCCACAGCAGCTCTGGTAGCATGAAGGGCATCATCAACACGGTCTTTTTTCTCTTTCATTTCCACTTCGGAAGCAGCACCTACGTACAGTACAGCTACTCCACCGGCCAGTTTCGCCAGTCTTTCCTGTAGTTTTTCTTTGTCGTAATCGGAAGTTGTGGTTTCCATTTGCGCTTTAATCTGGTTTACTCTTCCTTTGATCTGCGCCTCGTCGCCACCACCGTTTACGATGGTTGTATTGTCTTTATCAATCGTCACTTTTTCAGCAGTTCCCAGCATTTCCAAAGTCGCATTCTCCATAGTGAATCCTCTTTCTTCAGAAATAACCTGTCCTCCTGTTAAGATCGCGATATCTTCGAGCATTGCTTTTCTTCTGTCGCCAAATCCTGGTGCTTTTACAGCAGCAATTTTCAGTGATCCTCTCAATTTGTTCACTACTAAAGTAGCCAATGCTTCACCATCCACCTCTTCAGAAATAATGAGGAGAGATTTTCCAGCCTGCGCCACGGGTTCCAGAACCGGAAGCAATTCTTTCATGGAAGAAATTTTCTTTTCAACTAAAAGAATGTAAGGATTTTCTAGTTCGGTAATCATTTTTTCAGGGTTTGTCACAAAGTAAGGTGACTGGAAACCTCTGTCGAACTGCATTCCCTCTACCACATCTACCGTAGTATCGGTACCTTTCGCTTCTTCCACGGTGATCACTCCTTCTTTGCCCACTTTTCCGAAAGCTTCAGCAATCAGAGCACCGATGGTATCGTCATTGTTTGCAGAGATAGAAGCTACCTGCTTGATTTTTTCTGCGTTTTCGCCCACTTCCTGAGACTGAGATTTCAGGTTCTCAATTACTGCTTGTACTGCTTTGTCGATTCCTCTTTTCAGATCCATGGGATTAGCACCTGCTGCCACGTTTTTCAACCCTTCACGAACGATTGCTTGAGCAAGAACGGTGGCCGTAGTAGTCCCGTCTCCAGCAATATCGTTGGTTTTGGAAGCTACTTCTTTTACCATTTGTGCTCCCATATTTTCTACTTTGTCTTCCAACTCAATTTCTTTTGCTACAGAAACTCCGTCTTTGGTCACATGCGGTGCACCGAAAGATTTCTCGATGACTACGTTTCTTCCTTTTGGACCTAAAGTAACTTTTACTGCGTTTGCAAGAGCATCTACCCCTCTTTTCAGAGCATCTCTTGACTCGATATCAAATTTAATTTCTTTTGCCATTTTTCTTTGTATTGATGTACGTTGTACAATGTATTAATGATTTTTTTTTTGCAAAATGGTTCACCTACAGGAATACCTTTTACATTTTTTACAATTATCCCAGAATTCCCAGAAGGTCGCTTTCTTTTACGATAAGATAATCTTTTCCGTCAAGCTTCAATTCAGAACCGGAATATTTTCCGTACAGTACTTTGTCGCCCGCTTTCACGGTAGTTGGCTCGTCTTTTTTACCTGGGCCTACGGCAATTACAGTTCCTTCCTGCGGTTTTTCTTTGGCGGTATCAGGAATAATGATTCCGGATGCCGTTGTGGTTTCCGCTTCATTTGGCTCTACCAGAACTCTGTCTGCTAATGGTTTGAAATTTACTGACATAATACTATTTATTTTTAATAATTATTTCCATTCGTTTTTTACTAATGGTATGCCAAAGGAAAAAGGTTGCAAATCTGTCAGGATCGTTCAGAAAAAGTGAAAAATTGGCAGAAGAAAAACAAAGCACAAAATACTCCTGAAGCTTTAAGCGGGCTGCGAACTTAAAGTATTCTTAAAGAGTTTAATGATACTGAAATATGACATGAAAAAAGAAAATGACCGTCGCCATACAAAAGAAAATTCTTTACATACCATTTCTAATATATGGATGTTGTCTCCTCTTACAATCAGGAACTCCCTTGCGATGTCTGAAATAAAAAAAACAAAAAAACGCTGAAAAATTGGAATGACGACATTACGCTGCCAGCCAATTACTCAAAATGGTAAAAAGAAAATAATTTGGAATAAACTTAAATCTGATTTAAATCTTATCAATAAAGATCTGTTTTTTGATGAAATTCCAAATTTTTAATTTCAAAAGTGAATAGAAAGTCATTATCTGTGTGTTTTATAGACAAATGTAAGGTTGTTTTCTGAATAAAAATACAGGAAAAATCCCTTTTTTTATTTTAAAAAAAAGCAGTATATTGTAAACTTTTTATTTCAAATTTCGTCCGAAATCTTCGTTCATTTGAATGGCATGTTTTAGCAAGTCGGGAAAGAACAAATTAAAATGTTGTTGTAAATTTGATTTATTGTCCAAAAAGACAGCGAAAATCTGTACATCTTGTTCCAAATATTGGGCACGATTCAGCACATTTCTCATGGAAAATTCAATTCCACTATCTTCCCGATAGTGAAACAACCAATTGTCTTTTTCCATATAATCCAGCATTCTCAGGAGTTTTTCAGGAAGAAAATTTTCATGGTTTCGGAGCACGTTGTACACTTTCTGCGAGTGTTTCCAAAGCACAGATTCGGGCATGGAAAGAGCAAGAAAATGATCAAAAGCAACATCCACAAAAGCTCCTGCATAAAGACGGACTAACGGGCTAAATATTTTTTTGGCCCGATGTATTTCCGGATGTGCATCTGTGAAAGTATCAATTTCACGGTGCATTCTAATTCCTTCTTGGATACCGACAGGAAAAGAAAACCGCTCTTTATTTTTAATAAAATCCTGCAGAAACTGCCCAACAATCTGCTCATCAGAAAATGCGAGAAAAGAATGTGCGAGAAAATTCATGGCTAGACTTAGATTTACTGCTTACTGAAACTGAAATTATTGCAATGAATATTCACTTATCCTCCGTTTCATCAGAATGTTGGTTTTTTATTTTACAATAAATTTCCGGACACCAATCGCATCACTTTTATTTCCACTAACTGAAAGGAAATATTCTCCGGAAGCAAGATGAGCAATATTAATTCTCTTATTATTGGTGGTGATGACCGTTTGTCCCAGAACATTAATAATTTTAAAGGTATACATTTCATCATTTTTGATGGAAATATTAATTTCATCAGTGGCTGGATTCGGATAAATTGTAAATTCCTTTGCGGCCGTTTTCACTTCCAATGTATTCATACTTGCTGAAGGCATAAACTCTGAAACCACACAGGCAAAACGTGCAAACCCAAAAGCCTCATCAGAAGGGTTGAAATTTCCGATCGTCACACCGGTTGGATCAGCATTATAATTCACAGCAGGATTTGCCCAACGATTGATTTTCGGGCAATTGATTCCGACATCTGCACACTGGTCGTTATACGCCATCATGGTGCGCCATCTTCGGGAAGAAGGAGCACTCGTTCCCATGTTGACCGCAGTCTGGTTGACATAACCATGGAGATTGCTGCACGGACTGGTGCTTTGATTTACGTACCAGTCGTGGTTCAAACCCATATTGTGGCCCATCTCGTGAGACAAAGTATAATTGGAAACAGCACAATTTCTTAATGAGACAGAAAACGCCGCATTGGCGGAATAGTTGGTAGGATTGGTATTCAGATATCCCAACCCACAAGTATTGGTAGGAGTAGCCGTAATCAGTGCACACAAATCTGCGCCGTAAATAGTACGCAACGTATGGACATCGTCCATAAAACCGTCGGTCTGATTTCTGAAACGCGTAAGATCGGTATTGATATTTCCGCTTTCTGCATAAGCTATTTCCCCCGCATACACCAGATTGATCGTAATATTCGGAATTCCTGAATTGACCAAAGAATTATTAAAATTAGTAATGGCTGTGGCAATCTGTGAATTGCTTTGCGCTACACCTCCCCAACCTAAGCGGGCAGCCGAAGTATACACCACCAACACATCAATAACAGAAGGCTGGCAAACTGGTGTAGAAGAAAGACAAATATTTGAATTGGCTTTATGAGTAGAAAAAAGTTCCGGATGGATAAAATCTTCTTTCAAATCTTTTTGGATAAGATACGCTTCATTCACCACGGAAACCGCGATAATTTTATCAGAAGTTTGGTGAAATATCACTTTTTTGCCCAGGGAAGAGGCATACATTCCCGTCAGTACGTTTTCATATTTTGAAAAAACCAGTTCGGAATCCGGTTCATTTTCTATTGAATACGAGTAAGAAACACTTTTGTTGGTATATTCAAAAGTTCTTGCCAGACGAGCCTGGAATTTCTTTCCGGTGGGCAGTGTTATTTCCAAATCTTGCTCCGCTTCAAAAGCCGGCTGCAAATAATATTGAGTTGAAGTATAAGAAGAAGCCAGATCCTCATGAAGTTTCTGGTGTATTTGCAGACTGTTTTCATTGACAGGATTCTGGAAAACAGACACCTGAGCCCAGCAAAATATCGTTGCAAAATAGAAAAGAAAAGATAAAAGTTTATTCATAAAAAAGCGGATTGGATGCTGAACAAATATAAATAAATTAATTGATTCTGAATAAGATATCTCTTAGAACAGCCGTTCGTGGAAATCTTCAATCTTACTGACTTCTTCGATCTGAATTCCGAATTTCCGTTTTGGAATTTTATTAAGATTGGAAATAAATATCTTCTCATAACCCAGTTTCTCAGCTTCAGTAATGCGCTGTTCAATCTGCGGAACTGGCCTTATTTCGCCACTGAGCCCGATTTCTCCGGCAAAACAGAATTTTTCTGAAACTGCAATATCATCATTTGAAGAAAGCACGGAAGCAATCACGGCCAAATCCAAAGCGGGATCATCCGTTTTAATTCCACCGGTAATGTTCAGAAAAACATCCTTCGCACCCAACTGAAAACCTGCTCTTTTTTCCAAAACCGCCAGCAACATATTCAGCCTTCTCCCATCGAAACCTGTGCTGCTTCGCTGTGGCGTTCCGTATACTGCTGAACTTACCAGTGCCTGAATTTCCAACAACATCGGCCGGTTTCCTTCCAATGTTACCGCTATAGTATTTCCGGAAAGCTCTTCAAATTTCTTGGTGATCAGAACTTCTGAGGGATTTTTAATTTCCTTCAGTCCTTGTGCTACCATTTCGTAAATGCCAATTTCGGAAGTGGAACCAAATCGGTTTTTATTCGCTCTCAGCAATCGGAAAAGATGGTTTCTGTCTCCGTCGAAATTCAGAACAACATCCACCATGTGTTCCAGAACTTTCGGCCCGGCAATCTGTCCATCTTTGGTAATATGACCTACGAGAATGATAGGAATATTGTTTTCTTTTGCGAATTTGATCAGCTCATTGGAACATTCTCGGATTTGAGAAACGGTTCCGGGCGAACTTTCAAGAAGTTGGGAATGTAAAGTTTGGATGGAATCAATAATCATGAGTTCCGGCTGCAGTTTTTTCGCTTCATGAATAATTTTCTCAACGGAAACTTCTGTGAAAAGAAAGCAATTTGGATTTTGAATGTCCGTGAGCCTGTCCGCACGCATTTTAATTTGTGAAGCGCTTTCTTCTCCGGAAACATACAGGATTTTCTTTTTCATTTTAAGCGCCAACTGCAACAGCAAAGTGGATTTTCCGATGCCTGGTTCGCCACCGATCAGAATGACGGAACCCAAAACAATTCCGCCTCCCAACACGCGGTTCAGCTCTTCCGAATTGGATTTTATTCTTGATTCTTCGGTAGCCTCCACTTCAATAATGTTGATAATGTGACTTTTCTTTTTATCCGAAATATTTTTAGAAGAAGTTTTCTCATAAATCTCTTCTGCCAAAGTATTCCAAGCGCCACAGTTTTTGCACTGTCCGTGCCATTGCGAGAATTGAGTACCGCAGTTTTGACAATAAAATACTGTTTTCAGTTTAGCCATGAATGAACTGTATATTGATGTTCCGAAAATTTAATATAAATACGTACAAATATAACTAATCTGCCTAAGAAATCCATAGGGAAAGCTACATCGAGTTTGTAGGCTACACTAAAATCTCCTAACTTTGCACAAACCTAAATCTAATGAGTAAAAAGAACATCAAATACATCTTCGTTACAGGAGGTGTAACATCATCTTTAGGCAAAGGGATTGTTTCAGCCTCGCTGGGACTTCTCCTAAAATCCAGAGGTTTCAGCGTTACTATTCAAAAACTTGATCCTTATATCAATATCGACCCGGGAACTCTGAATCCTTACGAACACGGCGAATGCTACGTTACCGAAGATGGTGCAGAAACGGATTTAGATTTAGGACACTATGAACGTTTTCTGGATTCTCAAACTTCCCAAAACAATAATGTAACGACAGGAAGAATTTACCAAACGGTCATTGAAAAGGAAAGAAAAGGCGAATTTCTTGGGAAAACGGTGCAGGTTATTCCTCACATTACCAATGAAATTAAAAGGAGAATAAAAATTCTGAGCAAACAGAATTTCGACATTATCATCACGGAAATTGGTGGCACTGTGGGCGATATCGAATCTTTGCCCTACATTGAATCTGTACGTCAATTGCGGTGGGAATTGGGAGAAAGCAACTCGATGGTTATTCACCTTACCTTACTTCCTTATCTTGCAGCAAGCGGCGAACTGAAAACAAAACCTTCGCAGCATTCGGTGAGACAGCTGATGGAAAACGGAATTCAGGCAGATGTTCTGGTTTGTCGTTCTGAGCACAAAATCCCTAAAGATGTGAAATCCAAGCTGGCTCTTTTCTGCAATGTTCCGGCGGATAATGTTATTGAATGCATGGATGCAGATACCATCTATCAGGTTCCTTTAGATCTTCAGAAACAGAAATTTGACGAAGTTGTGCTAAAAGAACTCGACCTTACTACAAGAAAAGAAAGTGATCTCAAGGAATGGAAATCGTTTCTGAAAAAATATAAAAACCCGAAAAGAAAAGTAGAAATTGCATTGGTAGGAAAATACGTTTCCCTTCAGGATTCCTATAAATCCATTGCAGAAGCTTTCATCCATGCCGGAGCAGATCTGGAAACCGAAGTGAAAATACGGTGGGTGTACAGCGGAGAACTTACAGACGAAAATGTTGCAGAAACTTTTTCGGGAATAGATGGAATGCTGATCGCACCCGGATTCGGCGACCGTGGTATTGAAGGAAAAATAACCGCTGCGAAATATGCGAGAGAAAAAAGAATTCCATTATTAGGAATCTGCTTGGGAATGCAGGTGATGACTATCGAATTTGCAAGAAATGTCCTCGGATTATCTCAGGCTAATTCTGTTGAATTTGATCTGGAAACTCCCGATCCGGTGATTTCTTTGATGGCAGACCAGAAAAATGTCGTGGACAAAGGCGGAACCATGAGATTAGGAGCCTGGAAATGCGCTCTGAAACAAGGTTCAAAACTTCATGAAATATATGGTTCACGGAGTATTTCCGAACGCCATCGCCACCGTTATGAATTTAATAGCGAATACCGCTCTGATTTTGAAAAAGCCGGACTGATTCCGACAGGGCAAAATCCAGAAACGGTATTGGTAGAAACTTTAGAACTGAAAGATCATCCTTTTTATATCGGCGTACAATATCACCCGGAATACAAAAGTACCGTCGCTACTCCACATCCGCTCTTTAAAGCACTCGTAGAAGCTGCTTCCGGAAAATAGAAAAAGACCTGCAACCGCAGTTTTTTATCTCCGAAAAAATCTTACTCGTTCCGAAAAAAATGAGTAATTTTGACACCTTTAAAACAGAAGGTTATATAACCCTGTTGAAATTTATGTAGACCCAATTAATTAATACAGAATCAATGCAAGAAAATAACGGTGTAGACAGAAAACAGATCATTCTTTTTATGCTTTTCTCTCTCGTCATGATGGGAGGAATGTTCTTTTTTCAGAACCGTGACGCAGAAAAACAGGCAGCTATTGAGGCTCAAAAACCTGCTACTACACAATCTGACAACCTGACCACAAAACCTGCCGCTTTCAGCAACCTGAATGACAGTGTGAAAACTACTGCTATTCAGGAAATTCAGTTGAAAAATAATGAACTTACCCTTCACATTTCTACTCTTGGCGGGCAGATTTCCAAAGTGCAGCTGAATGAATATCAGGCTTACAATCCGCTGACGGACGAAAATGATCTTCCGCTGATGCTGTTGGATAAAAATAATTCTTCCTACGGATTTGCTTTTAAAGACAAAACAGGAAAAACTTTCAACACGAAAGATCTTGTATTTAATGCCAATCAAAACGGAAACACCATTACGCTGGAACATCGTGGAAATGGCGCTATCATTCAGTTTATATATACACTTACCGATAAATACACTGTTGATTTCAATGTTAAAACACAAGGATTATCCAATATTGTAGCAGACAACAAGGCAGAATTTCAATGGAATTATCAGGCAAAAAGCTTGGAAAAAGGCCGTTCTCAGGAACAGACGCACACCGAATTTGGTTATGCTTTCGATAATTTCAGCAGCTATGATTATGATGGGCGTACCACGATGGAAGAGCCCGATGAAACTTTGAACTGGCTGGCCATCAAACAGCAGTTTTTCACCGCTATCATCGAACCACAAACAGGTTTCAAAAATTCCAGCGGATTTCAGGATACTGTGGAAGAAGGCGAATATTTAAAAAAGTTTAATTTCTCCGGGCACGTGGATATGGCCGGAAGCGAACTGAACCAGAATTTCAAATGGCATTTTCTGCCTTTGGATCTGAAACTTCTCAAAGAATATGACAAGAATTTTGATGAAATTTTGCCATTAGGCTGGTCTTTCATCGGAACCATGAACCGTTGGTTTTTCATGCCGATGTACAATATCATCGCATCCTGGGGATTAACAGCGGGCTGGGCTATTTTCCTGATGACGATTATTGTAAAATTAATCTTGTCGCCAATTATGTTCAAACAACATAAACTGAGTGCGATGATGCGGGTGATTCGTCCTGAAATAGACGAAGTAAACGAAAAATACAAAGATGCTGATCCCATGAAACGCCAACAGGAAACGATGGGCGTTTACCGAAAAGCAGGCGTAAATCAAATGGCGGGATGTTTGCCGGCATTACTTCAGGTTCCTATTTTCTATGCGCTTTTCCGGTTTTTCCCCAACTTTATTGATCTCCGAGGTGAAAGTTTCTGGTTTGCAAAAGACCTTACTGCTTATGATGATGTCATCAAACTACCGTTTCATATCCCGTTCTTGGAAGATCACTTAAGTATTTTCGCCATTGCGTGTACAGCAGTAATTTTGATCTACACCATGCTTACTGCAGGAAATATGCAACAGCCTACAGCACCGGGAATGCCAAATATGAAAGTACTGATGTACATTTTCCCTATTACTTTTCTGTTCTTTCTGAATACCGCTTCTTCCGGGCTTTCATGGTATTATTTTGTATCGAATGCTATTAATATTCTGATTATTCTCGTGATCAAATATTGGATTTTGGATGAGAAAAAGATTCATGCGCAAATACAGGCCAACAAAGCACAGCCGAAAAAAGAAGGAAAATTCCAGAAACGGATGCGCGAAATGATGGAAAAAGCCCAGGAACAACAACGCCAACAGCAGGGACAAATTCAAAAACGTCAGGATAAAAATAAGAAATAAGAATCCGACTTTTGTTCAAATGACTATCGCCTCCTTTACAGCAAAGGAGGCTTTTTTGTGGTCAAATTTTAAAATTTTATTATACTGAAATTTCGCGGCTATTAACAGGCCGCTGCTATACAACTCGTTAGAGAAAAGGAACAATTTTCCACTGACATTCCGCAGCTTCGCTTCTATTAACAGGTCGCTGCTACGCAGCTCGTTATTGACTTCCACCGACATTTTGCGGCTTCGCAGCTTCCGAGCGGAATGTCAGACTTCCGAAAGGCAAATGATCACCTGTTGACTGGATTTCTAAATACGGAAAAGTCACTCCTCATATTCCAGCCGGAAAGACCTGCGATGATGGATGGTGGGACCGTATTTCATCAGCGCTTCGCGGTGTCTTTTGGTAGCATAACCCATATTTTGATTCCAGCCGTAATGAGGAAATTCCTCGTGAAGTTGGACCATCAGCTGATCTCTGTAATCTTTGGCTAAAATGGAAGCGGCCGCAATCGACAACATTTTTTCATCGCCTTTTACAATGCACTGATGCGGAATAAAATCGTAAGGATGAAACCGGTTGCCATCCACCAGAATGAGTTCCGGCCGAATTTTCAATTGGTCCAAAGCACGATGCATTGCATGAATGCTCGCATTTAAAATATTATGTTGATCAATGAAAACAGGCGGAAGTTCTGCAACGGCATAATCTTTTGCGTTTTCTTTAATGTAAACGCTCATTTCCGCTCTGGTAGTACCGTTCAACTGCTTGGAATCCTGAATTAAATTTTGCTGAAACTCATCATCTAAAATTACCGCAGCAGCTACCACAGGACCGCAAAGGCAGCCTCTTCCTACCTCATCACAACCCGCTTCGATATAATTTTCAGACCATTTTTTCAATAAAACCATAGGAATAAAACACATTATCTTGGCGCAAAAGTACAGGTTCTTTTTGACATTAAAAACCTACATCTTGACAACCTGCGTACGAATGTCTACTCTTTAATTATGTATATTTGCATCTCAATCCCGGAAAATGAATATTAAAGAAACCTTACAGCAAACGCTTGCAGAGCTTATTCAAAGCGTGTATCAAATCTATGACCTAACGCTGGAAATCCAGGAAAACAAAACGGATTTTGAAGGCGATTTCACCATAGTCACATTTCCTTTGGTAAAATATTTGAAGAAAAGCCCGGATCAAATCGGAATGGAACTTGGCGGCGCATTTACGGCCCAAAGTGATTTTATACAGGATTTTAATGTGGTAAAAGGATTTTTGAACCTTACGATAAAAGATGCTTTTTTTCTGAAAAATCTTAAAACTTCCGGTGAAAACCTGAACACCATTACACCAAAAAATGAAACAGTGATGGTGGAGTTTTCTTCTCCCAACACCAATAAACCTCTGCATCTCGGCCATATTCGGAACAATCTTTTGGGATATTCGGTTTCTCAAATTCTGCAAGAAGCCGGATATGATGTGATCAAAACGCAGATTATTAACGACAGAGGAATTCACATCTGCAAATCGATGGTGGCATGGCAGAAATTCGGGAATGGTGCTACACCCCAATCCATGAACAGGAAAGGCGACAAACTGGTAGGTGAATATTACGTTGCTTTTGATCAACATTATAAAACTCAAATTTCAGAACTCATCGCCTCCGGCATGGATGAAGAAACTGCCAAAAAACAGGCTCCGCTAATGAAGGAGGCTCAGGAAATGTTGCTGAATTGGGAAAAAGGAAATGATGAAGTTAAAAACCTTTGGAGTGAAATGAATGCCTGGGTTTACGAAGGCTTCAACGAAACTTATCAGCGTCTCGGAGTACATTTTGATCAGGTTCAGCATGAAAGCGAAACTTATCTTTTGGGGAAAAATATTATTCAGGAAGGACTTTTAAAGAAAGTTTTTTACAGGAAAGATGACGGTTCTGTCTGGATTGACCTCACTGAAGAAGGTTTGGATCAAAAACTTTTGCTGCGCTCCGACGGAACTTCTGTGTACATGACGCAGGATTTGGGAACTGCCGTGCAAAGGTTTGCAGAAAACGATATTCAAAAACTGATTTATACTGTAGGGAACGAGCAGGATTATCATTTCCAAGTGTTGTTTCTTATTTTGAAAAAACTGGGATATTCGTGGGCAGAACAGCTTTACCATTTGTCTTACGGAATGGTAGAACTTCCGGCGGGAAAAATGAAATCCCGTGAAGGAACCGTTGTAGATGCAGATGACCTGATGCAGGAAATGTACCTCACCGCCAAAGAAAAAGCACAGGAACTCGGCAAACTCGAACAGCTTTCCGATGCTGAAAAAGAAACTTCTTATGAAACTGTTGGCCTCGGTGCGCTGAAATATTTTATTTTAAAAGTAGATCCTCGAAAAAAAATGCTGTTCAATCCAGCTGAAAGTATTGATTTCAATGGGAATACCGGGCCGTTTATCCAATATACTTATGCCCGAATCCAGTCTTTACTTGCAAAAGCAGCGTTTTCGGCTGAAAATACTGTTCCGGAAGAATATCCACTGAATGCTTTTGAAAAGGAACTCATCATGCAACTTTCCAATTACCGTGAAGTGATAGATAAAGCTGCTGCAACACTCAGCCCGGCGCAGGTTGCCAATTATGTTTATGATGTAGTAAAATCTTACAATTCTTTTTACCAGAATAATCCTATTCTGAATCAGGACGATATTTCTGTAAAAACGATGCGCCTGAATCTTTCTCACGCAACAGGATTGGTGATCAAGAAATCGCTTTCTTTATTGGGAATTGGAACGGTGGACAGAATGTAAAAATTAAGAGCAAAGAGTGACAAAACAAAACCGTCTCAAAAAGTATTGAGACGGTTTTTATATTTTCAAAAACAGATTGTTTAGAATAATTCTTTCCGGATAATGTTCTGGCTGCGCTCCGGCCCTACGGAAACCAAATAAACATTGATTCCTAAATATTCCTCAATAAATTCGATATATTTCTTGGCATTTTCAGGAAGTTCATCATAGCTTCTTGCATGCGAAATATCTTCTTCCCAACCCGGAAGTTCCTCATAAATCGGTTCGTAATTGTATAGTTTTGTAGTGGAAGAAGTGAAGTAATCAATAATTTTTCCGTCTTCCGTTTTATATTTAGTTGCGATTTTCAAAGGAGAGATCCCCGAAAGTACATCCAGTTTGGTAATGACCAGATTATTAATTCCATTGATCATGGTGGCATGTTTCAGAGAAACCAAATCGAGCCAACCGGTTCTTCTCGGCCTTCCTGTAGTCGCTCCGAATTCTTGTCCTATTTTTCTTATTTCTTCACCCAGTTCATTATCAAGTTCTGTGGGAAAAGGCCCGTTTCCAACTCTTGTAGTATATGCTTTTGCTACACCGATAAGATTTTGCAATGCTGTAGGCGGAACTCCGGCTCCTGTACACACTCCACCTGTAGACGGAGACGATGACGTAACATAAGGATACGTCCCGAAATCTATATCCAACATGAGCGCTTGCGCACCTTCAAAAAGAATATTTTTATTATCGCGGATGGCTTCATTCAGTTCTACTTCTGTATCTACGATTCTGTTCTGAAGTTTTTTCCCGATCTCCACATATTCGTTGAAGATTTCATCCACGTTCAAAGTAGGTTTTTCAAAATATTTTTCGAAAAGACTGTTCTTGGATTTCAGGTTTTTCTCGATTTTCTCCCGCAGAACCTCAGGATTCAAAAGATCCACCATTCGGATGCCGACTCTGGCAATTTTGTCTTCGTAACATGGGCCGATCCCTTTTTTAGTGGTTCCGATATGCGTTCCGTCGGCTTCTTCTTCGCGGTAAGTATCCAACAGAATATGATACGGCATAATGACATGAGCTCTGCGGCTGATGAATACGTGATTCGTCTTCATTCCTTTGCTTTCAAGCTGTTCAATTTCCCGGATAAAGGATATGGGATTTACCACTACTCCATTGGCAATGATACATTTTCCCCGACACTGCAGAACTCCTGATGGCAGAAGATGCAGCACAAATTTTTCTTCGCCTGCGTACACTGTATGCCCGGCATTGTCCCCGCCTTGAAACCGCACTACATAGTCGGATTTTGCTGAAAGGACATCGGTGATTTTCCCTTTTCCTTCATCACCGTATTGAAGGCCAACAACCACGTAAGTTGACATATTTTTTCTTTTTTTAAGATTCGTACAAATTTAACCCTTATAAAAAACGTAGGCAACAATACAGCAAAAATAGTTCGCAAATCTGCTGTCTTGAAACTTTTTCGTAAATTTGCGCTTTATCATTTTATGAAAACTGTCACCATTCACGATAAAGAATTTGTTCCTTACCTGAAACATGAAGAAATTCAGGAACTCATAAAAAATCTCGCAGAAAAAGTACATGAAGATTACAAAGACGAAGTTCCTGTTTTCATAGGAGTTTTGAACGGCGTCATTATGTTTTTCTCCGATTTTCTGAAGCATTATCCCGGAAAATGTGAGATTGCATTTCTGCAGGTCAGTTCCTATACCGGAACACAATCAACAGGCATTGTTTACAAAAAAATGGATCTGACTAAAGAAGTGGAAGGCAGACATATTATTTTGATGGAAGATATTGTGGATACGGGCAACACGATCGAAAGTTTATTTGAATATTTCAAAAATACACAAAGGCCGAAATCCCTGAAAGTGGCTTCGCTTCTCCTGAAACCTGAAGTTTTCAAAAAAGATTTTAAGATCGATTACGTGGCGAAGGAAATTCCCAATAAATTTGTCCTGGGTTACGGTTTGGATTATGATGAACAAGGCAGAAACCTCCCTGATTTGTATCAATTGGCAGAAGGAAGAATTAACCATTAGGCTTTCTGCGATCGGCTTTCAGCAATCGGGAATATGAGAGATTATAAAAAATATGACATTTGGAAACTGGCACATCTGTTGGCTCTCGAGATTTACAAAGTGACTGAAAGTTTTCCAAAAAGTGAAATTTTCGGACTAACTTCGCAGGCACGAAGAGCGGTTACAGCAATTAATCTTAACTTTGTTGAAGGCTGCGGCCGAGGAAGCAATGAAGATTTTAAAAGAATGCTTAGAATCGCTTCCGGTGAAACTTTTGAAATAGAATATATTTTACTTTTAGCAAAAGATCTCAATTATATTACTGAGGAACAATTTCAGTATCTTTCACCTAAAGCAACGGAGCTCAAAATGAAAATTTCAAAACTCATTTTGAAAATTGAAGAGGACATTAAACAAAAGAACATAAATTTAAAGGAAACGGCAACGAATCCGATAACAAATAAAAATGAACTGCAATCGCTGAAAGCCGACAGCCGACAGCCGAAAGCATTTACGCAAAACAGCATGATCAACATCGTACTATTCGGCCCTCCAGGAAGTGGAAAAGGAACACAAGCACAGCATTTGATTGAACGATTCAATCTTAAACAAATTTCGACAGGAGATTTGTTCCGTTACAACATAAAAAATGAAACGGAATTAGGAAAACTGGCGAAGTCTTACATGGACAAAGGTGAATTGGTTCCGGATCAGGTCACGATTGATATGCTGACTGAAGAAGTGAAAAAGCCAACGGAAACAAAAGGTTTTATTTTTGATGGTTTTCCCAGAACAGCTTTTCAGACACAAACACTGGAAACGATTGTAAAAGAAATTCTGAATGATGAAATTTCGGTGTGCCTTTCCCTAGTAGTAGAAGATGAAATTCTTGTGGAAAGACTGCTGAAAAGAGGAGAAACCAGCGGAAGAACCGACGATTCCAACGAAGAAATCATCAGAAACAGAATTACAGAGTATTACGCCAAAACCGCAGAAGTGGCCGAACTGTACAAACAGCAAGGCAAATATGTAGAAATTAACGGCGTGGGTGAAATTGATGAAATTTCCCGAAAACTCTTTCAAGAAGTAGAAAAAATTAAAAAGTAATCAGTGGTCAGCGGTCACAAAAAATATATTGATTACTGAATCCTGACTGCTGACAACTTTATTATGTCAAATTTCGTAGATTACGTAAAAATACACTGTAAAAGCGGACACGGAGGTGCAGGTTCTGCTCATCTTCGCCGCGAAAAATACATTCCGAAAGGCGGACCTGATGGTGGAGACGGCGGAAGAGGCGGCCACATTATCATGAAGGGAAATTCCCATGAATGGACACTGCTCCCGCTTCGTTATACCCGTCACATAAAAGCGGAACGCGGAGTGAACGGTGCTAAAAACCAGCTTACCGGAGCCGACGGTGAAGATGTTTATATCGAAGTTCCCATAGGAACTATCGCCAGAAACGAAGAAGGCGAAATTATCGGCGAAATTCTGGAACACGGACAGGAAATTATCCTGATGAAAGGAGGAAAAGGCGGGCTTGGGAATGAGCATTTCAAATCCTCCACCAACCAGACGCCGCGTTATGCACAGCCCGGGCTTCCCGGTGAAGAAGGCCATATAACTTTCGAGCTGAAACTTTTGGCTGATGTAGGTTTGGTAGGTTTACCCAATGCAGGAAAATCCACACTTCTCGCTTCCGTTTCCGCAGCAAAACCCAAAATTGCCAACTACGCTTTCACGACGCTGACTCCCAATTTGGGAATTGTGGAATACCGAAATTTCAAATCTTTTGTGATGGCCGATATTCCCGGAATTATAGAAGGAGCTGCCGAAGGCAAAGGTTTGGGACACCGCTTTCTGAGGCATATTGAAAGAAATTCCATTCTGCTTTTTTTGATTCCTGCCGATTCCGAAAGCCATTTTCAGGAGTTTAAAATTCTGGAAAACGAACTGAAAGAATACAATCCGGAACTGCTGGATAAAGATTTTATCGTTTCTGTTTCCAAATCCGATTTGCTGGATGATGAACTGAAAAAAGAAATTTCTGCTGAATTTCCGGAAAACCGGCAGCCCATTTTCTTCTCCGGCGTCACTCAGGAAGGCCTTATGGATCTGAAAGATGCGATCTGGAAGAAGTTGCATGGGTAATCGTTTTTCATTAAACTTATTTTTCAGACTGAAGTCAAATTTCGTTAGTTTAAATATTAAAAATTTTACTACGATGACAAAAAAACACTTACTTCTGTTGCTCACATTTTCAGCTTATTTCATTTCTGCACAAACCGTGTTCGGAGTGAAAGGCGGTTATAATCTTTCGTCTTTCAGCGCGGGTAATATCAGCTATAAAGACAAATCCTACTTTTACATCGGTGGTTTGTCAGAGCATTATTTACAAAGTAAAATTTCCATTCAGGGAGAAATAATATATACTGAATTGGGCGGTCATGAAACTTTGCCCGGCGTAGCACTTACTAATAACGGAATTGTTGAGTTGGGCCTGAAAAAAATGGATTATAAATTCCCGCAAATTCAGGTTCCGGTTTCGGTGAAATATTATCTTATTCAGCCTTTTTCCGTTTCAGCGGGAATTAATTTTGGCTTTAATCTGAGTCCAGAAGTTCAGTTTACACCGGAAGATCTTCTCAGTAAAAATGGCAAAGTGGAAAACATCAGCACGCTCAATCTTTTCCCTTTCCTTGGTGCTGAATACCAACTGAAAAACAGATTATTCCTCGACACCCGATATCATTTTAATTTTTTTAAAATCAATAATGCCGGTGTTATGAATATGAAAATCGGTTTCTTTCAGATTGGTTTGGGCTATCGTTTTAAATAACCAATATCTTTTTTCTTCTATATAAAATTAAAACCGTAACTGTCATCATTTTGGGATAAAACCAACTGTTAATTGACGCTCGTTGTTTACAAAAAACCTGCTGTAAAACAGCAGGAAATCAATATACATTTGTTAAAAAATAATTGAGCTGAATCTGGCGAAATTCTTTATTTTTTAATCACTTTCGATGTTGTGGTAAAACGCTCATTACTCATTTTGATGTAGTAAATACCTTTTGACAAACCTTCCATGTTCAAAGAGAACGCTCCTTTATCAAAGTTTCCTTTTTTCACCAATGATCCTATACTTGAGATAATTTCATACGAAACAAGCTTCTCTTTTGTACGGATATAAAGAACATCTTCCACTGGATTTGGGAAAATCTTAATATCGGTTTTTTCAATGGATACTTCCTGCGTATCCAGAGCAGTACATTGCGCAGTTACATTTACAGCAGGCGGCAACGCGCTGTTAACCTGAATTGCATAGTAAGAAGAAGGGTCATCAACACATACCTCCTGCAACTTCGGCAACCATCCGTAATCTGTAGGACTGAGCCAAATGAGATTATGATTCCCGCCGTTCTTAAGATTTATATGCGTTAATTTGGAATTGCTGGTAAAATCGACATACTTCAAAGCCGGATTATTACTTAAATCTACCTGCGTTAGCTGATTGGCGCCGCAGGAAAAGTTCTGTAGAAGTGCTAAATGAGAAACATTAATATGGGTTAATGAATTGTTGCCAAAATTCAACCATTTGAGTAAAAGATTATTGCTTAAGTTTAAAGTAGATAAATTAGATTGAAAAACACTTAACTCTTCCAATAAAAGCAAATTCGATAAATCGATTCCTGCTGACAAATTATTGTGTCCTAAATCTAAATAATTAATTAAGGGATTATTCTGTAGGTTAACCGAAGTAATTCCGGTATCATCCAGACTTAACCTTTCAAGCAAGACATTTTGTGAAATATTGACCGTTCCAATCGGGCTGCCATTCAGCCAGAGATAAGTCAGATTAGGATTTTGCGTCACATCAATACTCGTTAAATTAAGCTGTTGAAGTACCAGTTCTTCCAGTAAAGGGTTTTGGGTCACATTGATGGAAGTTATCAGACCGGCATCGCTTATCCATAATCTTTTTAATAAAGGTAATGAAGTGACATTGACGGTGTTTAAATTGCTGCTTCCCAAAAATAGTTGTTCTAACAAAGGTTTATTGGTCAGGTCTACTGAAGTGTATTTTCCATTAAGATCAGCATATTTCAAAACACTCAGCCCCGAAATATTAATCGATGGACTGGACCCCCAAAGGGTGACAAAATTGAGATTGGTGTTCTGGGACAAATTAACAGGAGCCGTAATATTATTATATTTAATAATGAGCATCGTTAAATTTGTAAAATGCTCTATACCCGTAATATCACTTATTGACAAACTGTTTGTGAGATTTATTGAGTAGACATTCTGAGCTTCTGAAACCTGAATTTGATTGTCCTGATTGCCATCAAAATGTGCTAATAAATAATTTTTGAAATTAACATCCGGGATATTCACTGTTTGTGCATTACTCCAGAAAATGAAGAGCAAGAAAAGGAAGAAATAAATTTTTCTCATATTAAAAATTTTTGTTAAATATAACTGTAATCTCTGAAAGCTTATGACCTATTCAGTAAATAGATTGAAATTGTCAATCAATATTCTGATTAAATATAAACGTTAACTATAGGATGCAAAAAACACGAAAAGTTGCAGCTGCATGCGATTAAAAATTAACATATTAATTTTCCGTTGGAAAAACGTATCTTTGCAGCTGTTTCGCGGCATTCCAAAAGCCATGGGTAATTTTCTTACTCCCGTTTCTGCTGAATCTTCATCGGAAACCGCTCCAAAAATGTAGAAGTAAAACACTTCGCCCGCACTTATTATTTTAACATTTATTAATTTGACATTCAACGACTTAAAACTAATTAAGCCCATTTCTGATGCGCTTCAGGAAGAAGGTTACGAAAACCCTACGCCTATTCAGGAAAAATCTATTCCTGCCATTCTACAAGGAAAAGACCTTCTGGGAACAGCCCAAACCGGAACCGGAAAAACTGCAGCATTTGCCATTCCGATTCTTCAGAATCTTACAGAAAAAAATATTCGCAATAATCAAATAAAAGCACTCATCCTCACTCCTACGAGGGAATTGGCGATTCAGATTGAAGAAAGCTTCAACGCTTACGGACGACATTTGAACCTGAGAAATCTGGTCGTTTTCGGAGGCGTAAAACAAGGCGCTCAGGAAGCGGCTTTGAAAAGAGGCGTCGATATTTTGGTAGCCACGCCTGGAAGATTGCTGGATTTTATTTCGCAAGGAATTATTTCTCTTAAAAATCTGGAAATATTCGTTTTGGATGAAGCCGACAGAATGCTGGACATGGGTTTTGTTCATGATGTGAAACGCATCGTAAAACTGTTGCCTCAAAAAAGACAGACCTTATTTTTTTCCGCAACTTTTCCGGATGAAATCAGAAGTCTGGCAGATTCCATCCTGAACCAACCTGTGAAAGTTGCCGTAGCTCCGGTTTCTGCAACGGCTGATACCATTCAGCAGAAGGTATATTTTGTGGAAAAGGACAATAAGCTAGATTTGCTGACCCACATTCTGCAAAATGACATTTCAGATTCTGTACTGGTATTTTCCCGAACCAAACACGGAGCGGATAAAATTGCCAAAAAACTTCAGAAAAGCAGAATTTCTGCCGAAGCAATTCATGGAAATAAATCTCAAAACCAAAGGCAAAATGCTCTGAACAATTTCAAATCGGGGAAAACGAGAATTCTTGTGGCGACCGATATTGCAGCCAGAGGAATTGATATTGATGAACTGAAATACGTGGTTAATTTTGAACTTTCCGACGTTTCAGAAACCTATGTTCACCGAATCGGAAGAACAGGAAGAGCCGGCGCAGAAGGAAAATCTATTTCTTTCGTAGACGGTTTGGATCTCATTAATCTGAAGAACACGGAAAAACTCATCGGGAAAAAAATTCCTGTGGAACGAGACCATCCTTTTCATACCGATGATCTCGTAGTGCAGAAAAGGGATTCCAACAACCGGAGTTTTACGCCCAGACCCACTCCGCAAGCGAAAGAAAATATTAACTTCAAAAAAGTGAAAAACAAAAACTTTTTCAGAAAGAAATAATTATAAAACCTGTCATCTGAACGTTGGCAGGTTTTTTTTAAATGACCCGGATTTCATCCGCTTCTACGCTTTCAGGATCCGTAACATCCACATTGGAAGGCTCATCATTTACTCCTTTAAAAATAAAAATGAGATTATGATAAAAATGAATAGACCGAATGTTCTTATCAAAATAAGAAGGTGTGTAATTCGGTAAAATAAATTCCTGATGATTGAGTCCATCCGTTAGATTCTTAAAAAAATTCATCATGGTTTCGGGATCTGCAAGATTCTCACTGTTGCCGCCATATCCTGGCCAATATGAGGTTTGCGTATCTTCTATCACATAAATTCCGCCATCTTTCAATTTCGGGAAAAGAATCTGAAATGTTTTGATTACATGCTCATTAATATGGCTTCCGTCATCAATGATAATATCAGGCTCCCCTATTTTGGCCATCATATTATCTAAAACTTTTTTGTCTACCTGGCTTCCCTGAAATATCCTGATTCGCTTTTCCTGTACAAAAGATTTGTCATAAATATCCAACGCATAAATTTTACCGAACGGAAAATATCTTTTCCACATTCTTAATGAACTGCCTCCGATATTCGGATGGTGATAACCGCCAACTCCGATTTCGAGAAGTTTAATTTTTTTGTATTTCAGTTTGCGAAAATGAGATTGATAATGCGGCGTATAAAAATGTGCACCCCATTTGTCACACTGATAAATTTCTGCAAGTTTATTCAGGTTACTGCCATAAGGCAAAGATTTCAGAAAAAGATAATTGGATTTCAAGATTTTAAAATATCCGGAACCCAGTTTTTGCTTTAGAAATTCTTTAACTTGACGGTACATTTGCACAAATTTTATAATTGTTCAAAAATTCTCAGTGCATTTTCCGTAGTAATCCTGTCAATATCGGAGAAAGATTTTCCGTAAACAGTAACGAGTTTTCCTGCAATGAGTTCCAGATAAGCACTTTCATTCCTTTTTCCGCGAAAAGGAACCGGTGCAAGATAGGGCGAATCAGTCTCCAATACGACATTTTCTAAAGGTATTTCATGAAGAACCTGATCAATTTTTCCGTTTTTGAAAGTTACGACACCTCCTATTCCTAATAAAAATCCAAGATCGACGGCACGATTTGCCTGATCTAAATTTCCGGAGAAACAATGAAAAATCCCCCGAAGTTTAGGATGCTTTTTACGATCCAGCACTTCAAAAACCTCATCGAAACTTTCGCGGGTATGAATGACAATCGGCAAATCTCCTTGGATGGCCCAATCAATTTGTTGTTCAAAAGCCTGGATTTGAATATCTAATGTAGATTTGTCCCAATACAAATCGATTCCGATTTCACCAATGGCGCAAAACGCTCTGGAATCAAGATAATTTTCAACAATTTTCAGATCATTTTCCCAGGTTTCAGGATTCACCGAACATGGATGTAATCCCATCATTGCAAAGATCTGTCCGGGATATTCCGCTTCCAGATTCAACATTTTTTTATGCGTGGAAGAATCGATGGCCGGCAGAAAAAACTTGTCAACGCCTTTATCTATTGCACGTTGTATCATTTCATTGCGGTCATTATCAAATTCGTCCGAATATAAATGGGTGTGGGTATCAATCATCAATTTGGGTTCAGGATTCGGTAAATATTTTGTGTTTCACCTTCGTTTGTTGCAAAGCGATTCTTCCTTTCAGATTTTCAAGAAATTCATGATGTTTTGGGCTTTGATCATCCGAAGTTCTGTGTTCTAAAGCTTTCATTATTTTAAAATTTTCCTCAATAAAATCCATGGTTTCATCAGAAAAATAAGCATTCCCGAATTTTTCAAAAATATAATTCACCGCCTGTTGCGTTGGATGGATCATGTCTTCTTTATAAAAACGATAATCCCGAAGGTCGTCCATCATCATTTCATAAACAGGAAGATAGTTACAGTTCTCAGCTTCTTCCAGAACTTCATGCAAATTACTGATCAGCAGAGATTTGCTTCTCTGATTCTCCATCATTCCGTCTTTGGTATGGCGAACGGGCGAAACTGTAAAAAGCAACTGAACTCCTTCCGGACAAATGTCTTTAAGAAAAGAGATCGTTTCGCGGACAGAATTTCTTATTTCACCTGGAGTAAGGAGCCTTTTGCTGAAAAACTTATCTGGAATTTTATGACAGTTGGCCACAAGTTTATTTTTAGGCAGAAATTCATAAATAAAAGAACTTCCATACGTAATCATCACCCAATTGGCGGACTGAAGAAAAAGGTTGCTTTTTTCTATATTTGAATTAATTTTTTCGAGTGTTTTATGGACATATTCTGAATTGAAACCCGAATGATGATCGAGCGAGATAAACTGATCCTGATA
>JAANMW010001271.1_pt1 | contig 27028 bp, 26 predicted proteins | sample 7279671 | NCBI WGS metagenome assembly JAANMW01 (sample SAMN14094541, study PRJNA606508) | bioreactor metagenome | isolation source: A lab-scale SPAN reactor treating ammonium-rich wastewater day 247 | place: Ireland: Galway | collected 2017-09-19 | reverse complement strand
GTAGGCCGCGTCCGGGTCTGCGCCGAAATACAGGCAAGTGTCCTTATGCCATTTTGTTCGCTCAAGGGGCAGTTCGTCGGGCACGTGACCGGGCTCGTATTGATCGTTCAGCATCAGATCACAACTGCCAAGACGCAGCCAGACCCAACTCGAGTCATCAGCATTACCGGAATCACCCACGACCTGAAAGCCCAGAGTATCGCGATAAAAGGCCAGCGACCGCTGCATATTGAATATCTGCAGCAGCGGCGTCATATTCTCGACTTTGATCATTGATCGTTCTTTCCCTCCAAACTCTCTGGCAAATAGTCGCCGACGAACTTTCGCTCCATACCATTGCCCCAGCCGCAGCCGTGATCTGACGTAATCATGGTCCGTGAATTTTCGCCGACGAATTGTCCTTCGAACGAAAGCAAGTGCAAGATCGAGCCGGGCCGTAGGTGTTCGCTCGCCCACGAGATCGGCGAATTGCCGTTCGCGTCACGAGCCTGAAGGTCTGCGCCATGATCGAGCAGGTATTGGATCATCGCTTCGTCGCCGTACGCGGCGGCGCGATGCAGCGGCGTCTCGCCTTTTGTGCGAACGTCGCGCATAAACGCGCCCGATTCGCCGCCCGGAATCGTTTTTGCATTCACATCTGCGCCGTTCTCGACGAGCAGTTTTATCACGTAAAGAAAATACGGCCGACCTGCTTTGCACAGCGCGCTGTGCAGCGGCGTTTCGCCAGTGCCGGGTTTTGCGTGATTGACGTCTGCGCCCTGTGAGATCAGAAAATCAACAACCTTCCAATGACCAAAGAACGACGCGTGACCGAGCTCTTCGTTAAGATCAATGCTCGAAAGATCACCGCCCGCGTCGAGCACCGCTTTTAGCGCCGTCGTGTCGTTGTAATAAACAAACCACTGCAGCGTCTTGATCTCGCCTTCGTGCAAAATGTCGCGCCAATCTGGCAGCTTCAGCAGATCAAAAACCAAATCCGTCCGCCCACGCGAGATGCGATCAAGTAAAGTTTCTTTATCCATAAATTTAGCCACAGATTAGCAAAGGTCGATGTAGATAAAGTTCACTTCCTATCCGTTTTGTCTGTGCCTGTCGGCGGCTAAGTATTGCCAAATCTCACCGCCGCACGCGCCTTGGCTCGCGCAGCTTCACTTTCGCGGTCACGGGGTGACGCCGTTGTAACAAGCGAATTCAGCATTTCCTGGGCTGCGGCCACAACGCGTTCGACCGCGAGGTGGAAGGCCACCTCGTTTGCCTTCGACGGCTTGTTCATTCCCGACAGCTTTCGGACGAATTGCAGCGCGGAGGCGTTCACCTCGTCCGTCGTTGCCGGTGGATCGAAATTATAGAGGGTTTTGATGTTTCGACACATGGCTGACTACTCCTGCCTGGGATACCATTCTCGACGGATCAGACCATCGACGATCTCGTAAATGACCGTGCCGTAAAACTCGACCGGCTTACCATCGGCCGTGCCGGTTATTTTCTCTTTATCGATGACATATTTACCGTCAACAATGCGGTTTACTATCTCGACTTTAAGCTTTACTCCCGGCGCCAGGATGCGTTCAAATTTCTTTCTGAGGGCTTCGTGCCCTTTTAGGATGACCTCGCCGGACGGCAAAGCGTAGGCCGTCGAATCTGCGGCATACGTTTTAAGAATGCCATCAAGATCTCGAGCATTAGCAGCATCGACGAGAGCCTGGGCAACTTGCTCAGGTGTCTTTTGGGCAGTCTGGACGGTTTGCGCGGAAGCGGCAATACCCACAGAAAGCAGAAACGCGGCGATCGCCCCGGTTATGAACGATTTTCTCATTCTCAAAAAAACTCCTTATAGGCCTTGTGAGACTATCCAATCTTTAGTTGTTCTCGCCATCTCATCAAACACATCTTCGGTTGAGGTTCGCGTTCTCTTTAAAACCTTATAGCTGTGATCTGCTGTGTCCAGTAGATGAAGCGTTGCGCGGTCGCTGAGGCGTTCGATGACCGGCCGAAATAGTGAGAGGTCGTTAAGAGCGTCGCGTGTGCCCGAAAGAAACAGCATCGGGATCTTTATCGTATTCAGATGCGCAGCTCGCGCGTCGCTTGGACGATTCGGAGCATGAAGCGGGAACGAGAACAGCGCTAGTCCCTTAACGGCGTCAAGCGGACCTTCGCTTTGAGCGGTGGTCGTCATTCGTCCGCCAAATGAATGCCCGCCGGCAAGCAGCGTCAACTCCGGCGCGAGCCTTCGAGCTGCCGCAACTGCCGAACGCACAGTCGCCACAGCGACCTTCGGCGAATCGACACCTCCGCGGCCATTCTCTTTGAAAGGAAAATTGTAACGGAACGTCGCGACCTGTTGTGCGGCAAGCGCATCCGCAATGCTCTGCATTGACGCCGAGCGCATATCCGCGCCGGCGCCGTGCCCGAGAACAACCAGATGCGTTGCCCCTTCAGGCCGCATTAAAATCGCTGACACCTCACCTTTGTCAGGTGTCGCGAGAAATTTTGACTCAACAGATTTCAACATCACCGGCTACGGAACCTCGCCGATCTTAGTTTTGTCCAACGGGAGAATTCCGAGCCGGTTCAGCATCAAGGCCCGATCGCCGTACCAGATGATAACTACAAGGCTACGCCGCAGCTCCTGTCGGCTTAAGAGTCGCATCGAGCGTGATCTCGGCGGCAGAGAGAACCTTCGAGACCGGACAATTTTCCTTAGCCGTTGTCGCGATGGTTTGGAACTCTTCGTCGGTGATGCCGGGCACTTCCGCCACAGTTACAAGCTCGATCTTTGGGATCGCAAAGCCTTCGCCCTGTTTCTCGATATGAACGCTCGCCTTCGTCTCGATGCTCTTCGGCGTAAAGCCGGATTTGCCAAGGATCAGCGAGAATGCCATTGAAAAACAGCCTGCATGTGCCGCGGCGATCAACTCCTCAGGATTGGTCGCCTTCGTGTCATCGCCAAATCGCGAGTTGAACGAATAAGGCCCTGCGAATGCGCCGCTTCCGAGCTTGACCTCGCCGCTGCCTTCCGTAACGCTGCCATTCCACTTTGCTTCTGAAGTTCGTTTGATATTCATAATTTCACCTCACAACTACTACGATACTCCTTCAGCAGGGCGAAGTGATAATGGCCCTGCATAGCGATGCAGGCATAGTCTTCAATATATTTATCCCTGAAAATTCTTCTTCAACCCCTGCCAGACTTCGCTATATCCGTGTTGAAGTTTTGAGGTTTCCATTGCGAACTTCGTTGGGCGTATTATGTAGCGTGATTCGAACATAAAGGCCATCGTACCGGTCAGTTTCTGCGGCTTGAGGTCGCTATTTGAGGCTTTTTCGAAGGCATCAAGGTCCGGGCCGTGAGCCGACATTTGGTTGTGTAAGCTGCCGCCGCCCGGGACAAACCCCTCTTCTTTTGCGTCATATTGGCCGTAGACGAGCCCCATATATTCGCTCATCGTATTGCGGTGATACCACGGTGGTCGGAATGTATCTTCGGCTACGAGCCATCGTTCAGGGAAGATCGCAAAATCACAATTTGCAACGCCAGGTTCACCGGATGGAGAGGTAAGTACGGTGAAGATGCAGGGGTCCGGATGGTCGAAAGAGATCGAGCCGATCGTGTTGAAGCGACGGAGGTCGTAGCGATACGGCACGTTATTGCCGTGCCACGCGACAACATCGAGAGGCGAATGGCCGCTCATACAGGTCCAAAGATTGCCGCCGAATTTTGCCACGATCTCGAACTCGCCTTCGACGTCTTCGAACCAGGCGACAGGTGTTTCAAAATCGCGCGCGTTGGCCAATCCGTTGGCGCCAATAGGCCCAAGCTCCGGAAGGCGGAACTGCGGGCCGTAGTTCTCACAGATATAGCCACGGGAAGACTGCATCGCGGACTTGTCCTGCTGCTTGCCGGGGTCAACACGAAACCTCAGTCCGCGCGGAATACAACAGATATCCCCCGGACCAACCTCGAGCACGCCAAGTTCCGTGTAGATGGTTAGTCCGCCAAGCTCGGGAACGATCAGCATTTCGCCATCGGCGTTATAAAAATAGCGGCCGTCCATGCCCTTGTTAAAAGCATAGATGTGAACTCCGATGCCTGCCTGCCCGAAAAGGTCGCCGTTGCCGGCAATGGTCGTTATACCGTCGATAAAGTCTGTTGGTTCAGTCGGGATCGGCAGCGGGTCCCAACGAAGCTGATTCGGCGTCGTGATGACTTCATCAAAAGGAGTTGAGCGGAAAAGCGAGGCTTTCTCGCGACCGTGGATCTCGCTGTATGGAACGAAGGGCTTATGGAGAACACTAGGCCTGATGCGGTATTTCCACGTACGCCGATTCTGCGCACGCGGCACCGTGAATGCCGTACCGGAAAACTGCTCTGCGTACAGCCCGAGCTGGGCCTTCTGCGGTGAATTTCGGCCGATGGGCAATGCGCCTTCGCGCGCTTCAGTAGCAAATTCGTTTCCAAAACCGGTTTGATATTTCAGATCCATATTAAGATGTTGCCACGAATGCACGAATCATAACCGACTGCATCAGAATTCGTGCATTCGTGGCCAGAGGTTTCGTTTCGGATTATAGGTTTCCGCGGCGTCTTTGTTCTTCTTCGATCGAGACAAAGAGGGCCTTGAAATTGCCCTTGCCGAAACCTTTGCACCCCTTTCGCTGGAGAATCTCGTAGAAAACCGTGGGCCGGTCTTCGACTGGCTTTGTGAAGATCTGCAGCAGATAGCCTTCGTCATCGCGATCGACGAGGATGCCGAGCCGTTTCAGGTCGTCGATCGATTCATCGATCTCACCGACGCGGGCCGGGATCTCTTCGTAATATTCGTCCGGTACGCGAAGGAATTCGACGCCATTCTCCTGGAGCTTGCCGACCGTGTGCAGGATATCGCGGCAGAGTAGGGCAACATGCTGGGCTCCGGCCGAACGGTAAAAGTCGATGTATTCCTGGATCTGCGATTTGCCGCCCTTGCCTTCGGCAGGTTCGTTGATCGGGAACTTGATATTGTGCTGGCCGTCGCTCATCACGATCGACATCAGCGCAGAATACTCGGTCGAGATGTCCTTGTCGTCGAATGTGATATAGCGGAAAAATCCAAGCACATCGCGATAAAAATCGCACCAGGAATTCATCTTGCCGAGCTCGACATTACCGACAATGTGATCGACGAGCATTAGGCCGACGCCATCGCCTTCGACCTTTTGTTCAACGAATCCGGGCAGAAATGGCCCCGAGTAATTGTGACCGTTGTTCGTGTTGTAGGAGATAAAAGAGTGGATCGTGTCGCCGTAGGTCGCGATAGCCGAATGGCGAACCGAGCCGTTCTCATCCTTTAGGTCGCGAGGTTCAACAACAGGTGTCGCGCCGCGCTTTACGGCCTCATTGAAAGCATGGTCGGCATCCTCAACGTAGAAAGCAATGTCCTTGACGCCATCGCCGTGGCGTTTCAGATGCTCGGCCGCCGGATGATCCGGCCCCATCGGAGCTGTCAGGACGAAATTCACATTTCCTTGCCTTAGAAGATAGCTTGTGGTCTCGCGATTCCCTGTTTCGAGTCCGGAATACGCCGACCGCGAAAAGCCGAACGCTTTTCGATAGTAGAACTCGGCCTGCTTGGCGTTCCCGACATAAAACTCGACGTGATGTATCTTCTTCAAACCCAGCGGATTCTTTACCGCTGCATTATCGGCTGTAGCTGCGTTCGTTTCTGTGATCATGATACTTAAGACTGCGTGTTATTGGTTTCCCTTTTCAGCGTAGTAGCTGTTGCCAAGGACCTCTTTAAAATCCTTCAAGAACTTTTCTTTTCCGGGCTTTGCTTTTGGCCAGACCATATCGAAATAGGTCCACGCCAGGTCTTCGTGGCCGGTGAAGATAAGGTCGATCATCTCGCTCCAAAAGGCATCTTCAAATTGACCGAATTCGTCTGTATATGGCTCGTTCGAGATCTTTTTGCGAGCGGCAGCTGCCTTACGTTTCAAAACGGCCGCGCTCGGTGCGGGCTTTTTCATCAATGCGAAGTTCGGTACAGCCTCGCCATCTTTGAACTCCAGGATGACCGACGGCATCGGGGAGCCTGCAAACGACATATTCCAATACGCCCACGCATTGTCGGCAGTCTCAAAACGCAGCCCGCCTTTGGGATTCTTACCGATCGGTATCATACCGGCGTTTCCCGTATCCACACTGCGGACAGCGACCGGTCCCGTCTTTGGAAGTTCGATGAAGTAATACGTCGTGCAGCAGTGTGCGCCGCCCGAATAATATTCGAGCATAACGTCCGGATCTCCGTCGCCCGTTTTATCAGGTGTTTTATTGATGAGAGCTGCGGCCTTTCTTTCGCCCAAAGGCGCATTCTTCTCGACGGTGCCGGCGAACGAATAGCCCATGGCCGGTGAACCAACATCGCTGTGAAGAAGATTCTTTAGACCGCCGTCTTTCTTGATCGTGACAAAAGATTCGCCGGCTTCGGTTTCCGTATCGGGAACGTTAACGATCGTTATCTCGTAGCCCGCCATCTTACGCGAAGCCTTTACCTCGCCGCGTTTTGGGATCGTAAAGTCGTTGCCGTAGGTCATAGAAGAAGTCTGCGGCTTTTTGTCCTCGGCGCGCGGATCCGGGAAGAAACGTATCGAATAGACGCCGGTTGTTGGAGCGACAAAATACGCCGCCTTTACCCAGCTTGAGTCACCCTTTTGCAGAACCTTACCGGAGCTATCTGTTATCTCGTAAAGGAAAGTATTACTATCGCTCGCCGCCCAAGCGAACTGTGCAAAACCGTCTGCCTTAAGCTCCACCGAGAATTTCGCGTCCTTGTCCGGTGCGACCGTGAACGTGACCTTTGTACCCGGAGCAAGCAGCGGATCGGCCTCCTGTCCGAACACCGAGGATGCAAAGAGAACACTCAGGGTCCCCACAACACCCAATATCAATGATTTTTTCAACATCTTTCTTCCTATCGATCTAAATTCTACTTTCTATCAAAACTCTCAATATACTTACGCGTTACTTCCTTGAGTTCCGCATAGCTCGGGATCACATACAATATCGGCTGCATATCGCTGTATGTGTAGGGCGTGTTGATCACTTCTTCGAGATCAAAAGGGCGCCGCTCGACCTCGTCGCCAAAAGCGTGTTCAAGCTCGCCAAAGCTCGAGAGCAATCCTGCTCCATAGGCTTTGATGCCGCCTTCGTGCTCGACGAGGCCAAATTCGACGGTGTACCAGTAGAGCCTGCCGAGTTCTTCGATCTGCTTATCGGTCGCGCGCTGCGCACCTTCGCCGATCGATTGTGAAAAGTCCGCGAAATTCGGATTCGTGAACATCGGGATGTGGCCGATAGATTCGTGAACGACGTCGGGCTCCGGCGTGTAATCCGGGCGAGAGTGATGGCGAATGTACTGCGTCGAGAGCATCACGCGATAACCGAGCCACGAAAGGAACCCGCGCGTTTCAACAAGGCCCTCGATCGGTGCGAGGCGAAAGCCCGTCAACTCCTTCAAACGGCGATTCATTTCCGTCAGCTGCGGGATACGCTCGTTCGTGATGCCGAGATCGCGTTTTGCCTTTAGGTAGAACGGAGAAGCGTGCTTCTCATGCAGCTCTTCAAGGCGTGTGGCTACGTGCCGCCATATCTCCTGCTCCTGTTCGGAATAATCAACGTCAGTAACCTCGCCTGTTTCGCGAAACTTCTTCGCTAGCGAAGCAATGTAATCGCGGCGTTTTCGATACTCGGGATCATTCGCTCCCGGATGATCGAGATGAAGCTCGTTGATATTCTCGAATTTCAGGTCGCGAAATTCAGGGAGGTCTTTCACTTTCGTCGGCGTGGTGTGTACGTCGGATCCGGCTTCCGTAGGCATTGCGGCTGTTTCGGTCAGGGCCATGATGTTTAGATTCCTCCCGGCGAGTCTGTGCCGCCTAATGTCTTAAGCGGCGTAGTTTGTCCTAAACAATCTATTTTAATCGACCCCATCTGTATTTTGAATGGGATTTATATGGTTTGAGGGTAGATTGACATTAGTTCGTTAGGCGGAACAGCTTAATGACTTTAGAATGTATAGTGTATGCTTGATGAGATCGATCGGAAGCTCATTCAGATCCTGCAGGAAGACGCTCGTATGAGCTACGCGGAACTTGGCCGCCGTGTCGGCTTGACGACTCCCGCGGTCATCGAGCGTGTCCGCAAACTCGAGGATTCTAAGATAATTTGCGGCTACCGTGCCGAGATCGACACGGCTCGTGTTGGACTGCCGATCCTCGCGTTCGTGAGGATGAGCATCACGGGTGTCGATTACAGCCACATAATCGAGGTCGCCGAGAGCTCCAATGAAGTTCTCGAATGCCATCGCGGAACCGGCGAGGATTCGTTCATAATGAAGGTCGCCGTCTCAAGCGTCGAACACCTCCAAGAGGTCATCGACCGCCTCACGCCATACGGAATCACCACAACCACGATCGTCCTCTCATCGCCGGTCAAGAAAAGGGCGATCACGATGTTTTCGCGATCGCCCACTGACATCAAATGATCACGCGCTGGGTCATTAGCAAGCGTTGCTACAATGAACACTGCACGTAATGTAGTTGATGGTATTTCCAATCAACGTTCGGCAACATGCGTAAAAGTAACCACATCGTACATTTGAACCGGATACCTCGTAGCAATCATGCGGACAGTTGGGTTTCAGGTTAATGTTGTTCCCACCAGATGGTACTATTCCAAGCACGTTCGTACTTGCGGCATCTTCAAGGGGAAGTATCATTGTGTATTCAAAGTGCTTACCTTCAGCATCAAAACTCCACTTGACCTCCACCGCATTGTTTGTGTTATCGATCGGTATTGCCGTGTCCAGTTCGCTCCCCGCCCTCGAGGACGCGAAGTCTAAGTCCTGCTTCCCCATGACCTCCTCGCCTCGCCTAATGTTTATCATCGTTCCGTCAGCGGCGCGATCAAAAGTCAAAGGACAAATCGCAACATTCAGTACCGGAATCTTGCCCGCGACGAGGAAATTGACACTCGCTTCTTGCGGATTATTCCGCTTTGAGTAGACTGTTAGAGCATAGTGCTCCGGTGTTCCACCGCGCTGTTTAATTGTTTCCGCTTTCCACTTGTCATATGCACCGCGTAGCGCTGTGTTCTGTCCATGAGCTGCGATTGTAACACTCATAACCATGAGCGCAATGGCAAACATGCTTCTTGCTTTCATATCTAACCTCCTATTTTTTCCTTAGAGAAGACATTAATTCCACGGACATATCTATCAAAAGTTCCAAAGGTTTGTATTTCCTTGGACTAGGTGCACATTATCGTGAGATCGCAAAATGTCCAATGTGCGGATATCCGGCTCGCCAACCAAGCCTTGGTCATAGACCGTTATGCATCGTGCCCGTGAGCACGGAGCAAGTCTGCGGTCTCTGCAGGCATATTTTCACCTATCTTGAATTTCACGCTGTTAGGGGTTCCGAAAGATACACCACTCCTTACTGTGCGAGTTCGGCAGCGTACGGTACGGCGGCGTGTATGTCTTCGAGGGTTATTGACGGAAAGCTTTTTAGGATCTCATCCGTAGATACGTCAGCGGCGAGGTTATCGAGAATGACAGAGACCATCACACGCGTACCTTTGATGCAGGCTTTCCCGTGACATATCTGCGGGTCAGTTGTTATGCGGTCTTTCCAATTCATAACGCATCAATTATAGCACGGCGGATGGTGTCCGTATCCGTTCAATTGTTCCACGCGACTTGGCTTCGGAGGCGGAGAAGGGTGCGTTCGAGGCCGATAGTTTCGAAGACCGAGAGCATTGACGGGCCGACGGCGACGCCGGTGAGGAGTGTGCGGGCGCCGTTCATAATGACGCCGAGTTTTGTGCCTTTTTCTTCCGCGAAGGCCTTTACGACGGCCTCGATGTTGGATTCAAAGAAGCGGTCCGAGCAGCACGCATCGGTAAGCGGAAGTTGACCGGCCGCAGGCTGCCTTGCACCGCCATCGAGCGACGCGACCTCTCCGAGCTCGGCTTCGAAACGATCGGCGAGCTCCGGGAGCCATTCCTGTAGCTCGGGGAACTTCGTAAGATTCTTCGCAACGGCCGCCGGGTCAAAGTCGTAATCCTCGCTGAAATACGCACGGCCCTGCGTCGAGAAATCCTTTAGCGTAAAGAACCTTGCGCGAATAAGATCGACGGTGTGTACGAACCAATCGTGCGAGCCGTAACGCGGGCGGTCAATCGCGATGGATTCCGGCCGGTCGCCGATCTCGGTCGCCGATTCGAAGGCCTGAGAGCTGGTCGAGGATATCGACGTCATAAGAGCTCGGCCGTCCGGTTCGTACTCCTCCCGCCAAAGTTTGTTCGCCTTCAATTCGGCCTTTACGAGCGGCAGAAGGTCGCTCAAGGGCATCGTTCGGATGTATTCGGCGTTCATCCAGATCGCCTTGTCATCGGTCCAGCGTTTCGGGTCGCCCTCGTGAAAATTGAAGACCGCGTTCGAGCGGTGAATGCCCTCGAGTGTAAATTTCTTGATGAGTTCGTCGAGCGAATATATCTCTTTTTCTTCGCTGGCCGACCAGCCTAAGAGAGCGAGGAAATTTCGAAATGCGGCGGCGACGAATCCTGCGTCGCGATACGTCGTCATTGAGACGACCTCACCGTGCTTGCGTTTCGAAAGCTTGCCCTTATTGGGCGCCAAAATGAGCGGCAAGTGTGCGAACCGCGGCGGCTCGGCGTCCAACGCACTGTAGATCAAAAGCTGTTTGTGCGTATTGGTTAAATGATCCTGTCCGCGAATGACGTCGGTGATCTGCATCTCGATATCATCGAGTACGACCGCAAGATTGTAGAGCGGATGTCCGTCCGAGCGCAGCAAGACGAGGTCCTCGGTCTCTGAATAGTCACGCTCCTGCAGGCCGTAAACGCCGTCTTCGAATGATGTCTTTCCCTCTGCCGGAACTTTGAGCCGAATGGCGAAGGGTTCGCCTGTCGCAGCACGCGCATCTGATTCTTCACTCGAAAGATCGCGGTACGGGTTATCTCGAAAATTCTTATCGCCGCCCTGCTGGCGTGCGCGTTCCTTGATCGCTTCTTTCACGTTCGCGTCGTTCGGTTCCGCCTTCGGAGTGAAATCGCGGTAGGCCTTGCCTTCGGCGAGCAGGCGTTTTGCGGCCTCTCGATGTTTGTCTGCGTTGTTCGACTGGAAGACGATCTCCTCATCGGGCGCGAAACCGAGCCATTTTAAGCCGTCGAGGATCGAGCGGGTCGATTCGTCCGTTGAGCGTGCAAGGTCGGTGTCCTCGATCCGCAAAAGAAATCGTCCGCCCGTGTGCCGTGCGTAAAGGTAATTGAACAAGGCGGTTCTCGCCGAACCGATATGCAGATAACCCGTCGGTGACGGAGCAAATCTAACTCTAACAGTCATAATCAAGTAGTTTCCCCGAATGCTTCGCCGAACGCAAAAATCAGGCACGATTTAACGCCATCCGCCGGCAGGCGAATGCGCTCTTCGATCTTGACGGTTTGAAGGTTATAGATCGAGCGAGCGGAGATACGTGCGGAAAGCCTCGCCAAGATCAGGGCGTTTCAATGCGTATTCGACGGTCGCGATCAGGAACCCGAGCTTATCACCGGCGTCGTGGCGAGTACCGTCGAGGCGGACGGCGTAGAACGGCCGTTTCGCGAGCAGTTTCTGCATCGCATCCGTGATCTGAATTTCGCCGCCTGAGCCGGGCTTGGTTTCTTCGATCGCTTCGAAAATATCCGGCGTAAAGATATACCTTCCGACGATCGCAAGGTCGCTCGGCGCGTCCTCGTACGCGGGCTTTTCCACCATTCCCTTGATGCGGTAAACTCCCGGCTCGACCTCATCCGCGTCGATCACGCCAAAACGAGAGATCGCCTCGCCCTCGACCTGCATCGTCGCGATCACAGGTGCTTCGAACCGCTCATAAACGTCGATCATCTGCGCTAACGCAGGACGCGTCGAGTCTATAACGTCATCCGCAAGCAGTGCCGCAAATGGCTCGTCGGCAACGAAATCCTTGGCCTGATAGATCGCGTGGCCGAGTCCAAGAGCCTGTTTCTGCCGCGTGTAAGTGATGCGGGCGATGTCGGAGATCGAGCGGACCTGCTCGAAAAGCTCTTTCTTATTCTTTTCTTTGAGGAGTTCCTCAAGCTCGAACGAAATATCGAAATGATTCTCGATCGCGGCCTTGTCGCGGCCCGTGATTATCAAAAGCGATTCAATGCCGGAGGCAACCGCCTCTTCGACCGAATATTGGATCAGCGGCTTATCGACGAGCGGCAGCATTTCCTTCGGCGAAGCTTTCGTCGCCGGTAAAAATCTCGTCCCGAGCCCCGCCGCCGGGAACACTGCCTTACGTATTCTATTTGCCATAAAACTTCGATAAAACGATCAATCGATTTTAGGAGAATTGCCGCCGACAAACAACCATTCGATGCGGTGCCCGCGGCGCGACCGCTATCTCGCCGAGCCCCTACTCACGTGCGGTTACGGACAAAAGCTAGGACATAATGTCTCGCTGAGCGGCGAAGTTCTGCTTCGCCGTAGTCAGAGAGGAAATCTACTTGGCGGCTTAGCCGCCGGGATGTTTGGGTGATCGCGTCGGAAATGCGTAGCATTTCCGCTCGGCGACGGACCTAAATATTTTGTGCATTCTGTGCATTTTGTATCAATTCGTGCATTCTGTGCATTTTCATACGATCTGTGCATTTTGGGCTTCAAATGGTTGATACGGTCGGATATTCTTCTTGTGGTTGGTTGATGTTTGACAACTAAATTTGGCGGGTTTCACGGGCGACTTGTGTTTGGGAAAAGCGCGTAGCGTTTTAGCTTAGCCACGTCGTTTACGGCGTGGAACAGGAGTAGCGATCCGGCGTATTTAGCTCCGATAGGAGCGAAATGTTTATAGCACGGCGATGGATCGACTACTTCGGAAGCGTGTGAAACACGCGACAAGGCCTGTCGGCGGCAAGCCGCCTCCGAGGTGTTGTTTGCGGTCGAGTTCTATAGATATTTGGCTCCTACGGAGCCAGGACGCTCGTTCTCGGCTGGCAGCGTCTTTGTGTCCTTTGCGGAAATGCCTTTGTGTTCTTTGCGTTAAGGCCAATGCGAAAAGTGAAAAGACATTGCGTCTTGGATCAGCAGAAAACGCAAAGTTCGCGAAGCGAGGTCCGCAAAGGCCGCGAAGGGAAAGAAACTCGCGCCCAGGTTGATACAGGACAAGCCCGTAAACGGGCTGCAAGCTAATCGACTATACTCATCCCACGCCGTAAACGACATGGCTGAGCGAAGCCATGATACTCACCGCACCGCTATAGACGACACGGCTAAGCGAAGCCATGATACTCACCGCACCACCGTAACCGACACGGCTAAGTGAAGCTATGATAATCGCCGCACCGCAATAAACGACACGACTAAGCAAAGCCATGATGCTCTCCGCACCGCCGTAAACGACATGGCTTAGCGAAACCATGATACTCGCCGTGCCGTCGTAAACGACGCGGCTAAGTGAAGTCATGAGAAGCCGAGCGGTATCGTGAAGGATCGCAAGGTGGGAGATGGCGATTCGCCCTTAGGAACGTCCGCGTAAGGGCAGGCACTGCGCACGCGGCGGACTGCGGGATAACTGTGATATTCTAAGGGCATTTTAGGGGTCGGGTATTTCGGCGTTATCAGCCTTTTTTCAATGCAGTTTCGCGACATTTTGACAGTGGCAACCTTGCGCAATCTGATCGATATTGCGCTTGTATTTGTCATTGTCTATGTCGTCATCAAGCTCCTGCGCGGCACGCGTGCGGTGCCGACAGTGATCGGCCTTGTTTTCCTCGCGATACTGCATTGGATCGCGGTAGATCAGGAGCTTCTCACGCTTGAGTTCGTCCTGCGGTACGCGGTCGTTTACATCGGGTTTGCGATCATAGTCCTGTTCCAATCCGAGATACGACAGGCTTTGATGTATTTCGCGAGCCGTCTGCGGCTGCCGCTCAAGAAGCAGCGCGGGCAATTCGGCGGCAGCGTTTACGACGAGATCATCCTTGCCCTGACGACGCTCGCGAGCGAGAAAACGGGGGCTCTGATCGTCATCGAACGCAACGTCGGCTTGCGTAATTTTATCGACGCTGGCCTGCAGCTTGATGCAAGAGTGAGCTACGACCTGCTGGTGTCGATCTTCAACCCGACGACGCCGCTGCATGACGGAGCGGTCGTTATTCAGCACGAACGTATTGCCGCGGCTGCGGTCTTCTTGCCGCTGACAAAGAATCCGGAGATCTCGCGCGAACTTGGTACGCGGCATCGCGCGGCGATCGGCATTACGGAAGGCTCGGATGCGATCTCGCTCGTCGTCTCGGAAGAGACCGGGCTGATCACCTATGTCGAATCGGGCAAGATCCTACGCAACCTTGATCCAAAGCAGATGAAGAAGCTCCTTCTTGAAGCAATGGATATATCGGTCGCGGAACCTCGCCGCGAGGGCGTGAAACTTGCCGAAACCGATACGGACGCAACTGTTGGATAAAGAGATGCAAGGCGATAAGACAGCACGAACTAACCATTCGCTTGTTCTTGCAAAAGATCTCTTGCGGAAGGTTTTCCTTGAGGACTGGCACCTGAAGCTGCTCGCCCTCGGGATCACGCTTGCACTCTGGTTCGCCGTGACGGGGTTGAGTAAACCAACGACCGCGAGGTTCAGCAACGTTCGGCTCTCGATGCAATCGTCTGACAATACGATCACGGATTCGGAAGTGAACACGATCGACCTTGTGCTAAGCGGCGACGCACGCAAGATCAACCAGATCGATTCGCTCTCGGCATCGGTCGACCTTCGCGGGCTTGCACCGGGCGAAAGGACAGTAACGCTTACGCCGACGAATGTCTTTGTCCCGCTGCCGCCGGGCGTAAAGATCGATGACATTTGGCCGAACCGCGTGCAGGTAAAACTCGAACGCGTCGAGGAAAAGGATGTCCCCGTAAAGATCGAAACTATGGGCGATCTCGCACCGAACCTTGAGGTATATTCGCGGACCGCGACGCCATCGCGAATTACGGTTCGCGGGCCGGAAAGCGTTTTGGATCAGTTGAATTCGATCTCAACCGAGAAGATCGACCTTAAGGGGCGAACCGGCGATTTTACATTGACACAGCCGCTTGCCGTTACCGATTCCAAAGCGACGGTCCAACGCGGCGATGTTTCGGTAACGTTCCGTATCGGCGAACGCCGAATCGAGAAGCAGTTCACGATCCCGACCGGCCATGGAAAGAGCGTCCGCGTAACGCTTTACGGCCCGACAAGTCTGCTGCAGAAACGTAAACCCGATGAGTTCAAAGTAACGTTCGACTCGGAGGATACGCCGCAGGTAACTCTGCCGGCCGATATGGTCAACTCGGTCGTCATTAAGTCCACGAAAGTTCTCTAACTTCCGACAAGATCGCCCGCACTTCGATTTGCCGATGCCTTCTTTTACAGCTAAATTCGACCGCCTCGCCGGACTCGACGACAGCAGCCGAACCGCACTCTGGCTCGGGCGGATCGCGTTCTTTTTCCTCGCGGTAATGGCCGCTGCGGCACCGCATTCGATCGCTGCGACACAGATCGCCTGGGGATGTGGAACGCTCGCAACTGTCGCTCGATTCTTGGTAAGGAAGGAAAGGCCGCGGATAAGGGTTCTCGACATCGCGTTCATTGCCTATTTCGGATGGTCAGTGCTGAGCGGCGTGTTGTCATACGAGCCTCTTGTGTCGCTCGATCAACTGCGCGGAGTCGCACTTTTTCTCGTTTTTTACTTTGCGATCTGGAATCTGCGAAACGTAAAGGCCGCGTACTTTCTCGCCGTCCTGATGATCGTGTCCTGCACAGTGAATCTCGTGTGGACGCCGGTCGAAAGATACCTCGGCCGCGGTGTCGAGGTGCAAGGCCTCGTGCCTGACGGGCCGCTCGCAAAGGCTCTGCTTTGGGACGGCGACACGCTCCTTCGCGCCGACGGGAAGAAACTTCATTCGCCGGAAGATCTGCTTGCCGCTCTGCAGCAGCACGAAAATGTGCGCGTGCTCTTTTACCGGCCGGATTTTGAATACGAAGTTACGGTCAAGCGCGCGGATCTCTTGGCGGGAGATTCGTCCGAGCAACGGCTTGGGTTCACCTCTTGGGAGAAGAGCCATAATTGGCGTTCGCAAGGGTTTTATAATCATTACGCAACGTACGCCGAAATGCTGCAGCTTGTCGCCGCACTCATTTTCGGGCTGATCGTTGCGAATCTTGGGCGTCGAAAAGAGGAAGTGAAGCAGCAGAATTCACCCTTCGCTCGGTTTGCGAATTTTTTCGCATCGACGCCGTTCCTCGCCGCCGCACTCGGCCTTGCGTGTCTCGCGCTGCTCTTTACCGTAACGCGTGCGTCGCAGCTTGGTTTCATGGTCGCGGCACTCGTGATCGTTCTGCTCTCGGCAAAGAAGAAGCTGCTTATCGCAGGGCTTGTCGTCGCGGTACCGATAGTTTTCGGCGGTTTGTTGTTCCTGCACGAATCGCGAGATGTCGGCTTCTTTGACGCGAAGGATGATTCGACCAAGTACCGCGAAATGATGTGGCGCGACGGCTATCGTTTGCTTACCGAATCGCCGCGGCATCTGCTTGTCGGCGTCGGGATGAATTCGGTCCAGAAACACTGGCAGGAATGGGGAATGTTCGACAAAGGCTGGCAGCCGTTGGGGCATTTTCATTCGACGCCGGTCCAGCTTGCAGTCGAACGCGGAATCCCGACGCTTCTCATTTGGCTCTTGATCTTGTTCTGTTTCGCGAAGCTATTTTGGAGAGGTTCAAGAGACGCTCGCCGAGCGGGAGACAGGCGTCGATTCGGGATCCTCTTGGGGGCTTCGGGCGCGCTCTGCGGATTCACGACGAGCGGACTCGTTCATTGGAATCTTGGCGATGCGGAGGTCGCAATGGTGTTCTTTCTAATAATGGCTCTCGGTGTTTCAGCCGCAGATCGACCGGATGACGCCATTGCGAATGAAGTAACAGCAAGCGCCTAGATGATCTGATCGAGCCACGCCTGCGGGCGCATCTCGGCGTGCGGGACGAGAGCACGCGCGATCTTGTAACGCTTCTTCTCTAAACCTGCCAAGGGTTCGCTCCGCAAAGTAACGTAAGGGATCATTCGCGCAAGTTTCTTGTATAGCCGCAGCTTCTGGCCGCGATATCGTGCCGCCTCTCTCTCATCCGCAAGATATTGTCCCCAGCCGATCGAACCGACAAAACCGCACGCGCCGAAGTTCGGCGAAAGCAGAATGTGCTCCATCATCACGCGAAGCCCGCCGTCGAATTCATGCAGGACATCGTGCATCGCAACGATCGCTTTATCGGCGAGATGCGGGCTGAAACCTTCGAGATCGAGCCGTGTGCCAGCGTATGTGTGGTCGCCGTCGATCCACAAGAACCGAAGCGTTCTGTCCCAGGTTTTTGCAAGTTCGTAGGAGAATGTTTGATTGAGTTCGACACGGTCAGCGACACCCATCGACTCGATATTCCGACGGAAATCCGTCAGAGAATCGGCGGCTCCGCGAAGGTCCGGGTCGGTTTCGGACGGCGCCGTCATCGGATCGACCGCATAGATCTTTTCGTTGCCGATCAAGCCCGCTGCCTTTGCAAGCACGACCGTCGATCTTCCTTTGAACGAACCGATCTCGAGTATCGCTCCTTCGGCCCGCGGTACGGCAGCAAGCAGCGCGAGGAACCGTATCTCCCGCGGCGACAGATGTCCCTCGACGGAGTCGACCTCCGACGGCAGCCGTTCGGCAAACGCCTCAAAACCCTTTGGTAATTCCTTTTTTCTCATTCTTTATGACGGACTTCTCGATGCTAGATACTAATACTTTTGGCGGCTGCGTACCTAAAGCCAACGTATACGTTGCGTGATATCCTAAAAGGGTAAGTAAAGATCGTCTTTGCTGGATGCGAACATTCGTTACGCGAAATGCGTAATGCCTTTTATCAATTAGCTAACACCATTTGTATCTATGTTTAAGAATAAGCCGTTTCTTTCCCTGGTCGTTGTCCTTTCGCTTGTTTTCGCTGCGTTACCGCTCTCGGCAGCAGCACAGACCGCACCTGCACCGCAGTCCGCATCGACGAACTACGATGCCGCTCTTGCGAAGATCGAAAAGACGATCAACGAACGCCGCGAAGAGCTCGGCATCCCCGGTGCGGCACTCGCGATCGTAAAGGATGGAAAGGTCATTTATGCAAACGGCCTCGGGTATAAGGATCTTGAGAAGAAAATTCCTGCCACGGCCGATACGCAGTTTGCGATCGGTTCGGCGACAAAAGCCTTTACGGCCCTGTCTGTGCTGATCGCGCAGGACCAGGGAAAACTTTCGCTCGACGATTCGCCGAAGAAATACCTTCCGTATTTTAAGATCAACGACCCCGAGACGGACAAGAAGATCGTTATCCGCGACCTGCTCGATCATTCATCCGGGCTGACACGCACCGACCTTGCGATGATCACCGGCGAGTTAACGCGAAAAGAGCTGATCGAGATTACAGGCCTTGCAAAACCGACGGCAAAGCTTCACGAGAAGTTTCAATATCAGAATATTATGTTCGCCGCCGCGGGCGAGATCTCTGCGACGGTCGAGAAAAGCACGTGGAACAAGGTCATCAGCTCCGAGATCCTACAACCTCTGGGGATGAACAACAGCACGACGACGATAGCCGCGATGACGAAGGCCAGGGATTATTCATTCGGCTATGAATACAACTTCGACACGAAGGCGGCGAGGCGGCTGCCGTTCCGCGAGATCACGGCTTCGGCACCGGCAGGCGCGATAAATTCGAGCGTCAATGACATGGCGAAATGGGTCGAGTTCGTTGCAAGCGGCGGTGAACTCAATGGCAAGCGTCTTGTTTCCGAAAAAGGCTACGAGGAATGGACAAAGCCGCAGATGCCGATAGGCGGCAAGGTCGCTTACGGCCTCGGCTGGTTCATCGAAGATTGGCACGGGTTAAAGGTGCTTCAGCACGGCGGCAACATCGATGGTTTTAACGCGATGGTCGCCGTAATGCCGGAGAAGAAGCTCGGGTTTGTGCTTCTGACGAATGTCTCCGGTTCGCCGCTTGCGGACGAAGCCAAGAACATCATCTGGTCGGCGCTTTTGCCCGATGCCGTTCCGCAAAAGCCTGCTGAAACTCCCGGAAAGGACGCGGCGGCCGCGCAAACCTTTCCAAAGGTCAGCGCAGACCTCCTTATCGGAACGTGGGCGACCGCAAAAGGCACGCTTAAGACCGATATCAGAAAGGACGGCGACAAGGTGACGCTGAACGTGCCGGGGCAGCAGCCGTATCCGCTTGTTGCAAAGCCTGACGGCAGTTTCTCGCTTTCGCCGCTGCCCGATAGTTTTTCGATAAGCGCAAAGGTCGATGCATCGGGTAAGGTTACGGCGCTCTCGCTCGTTCAACCGCAAGGAACCGTTGAGCTTGTGCCGACGGCGCCGACCGAAAAACCCGCGATCACGGTCGAAGAGCTCCACAAGAAGGTGATCGCAGCTCTCGGCGGAGAGGAGAACCTGCGGGCTCTCAAGTCCCGCGTTGTCGATGCCGACGTGGACTTTGTAAATCAGGGCGTTACGGGCACGGCCCGCAGCTATACGGAAGCTCCGAATATGTCTGCAACAGCGACGACCTTCTCCGCCCTTGGGAAGACGATCGGCAAGGCTTATGAATATTTCGACGGGACGAACGGCGACGAGACGTCGACATTCGCACCGACCGACGTTTGGGCCGGTTTGAAGCTCGATAATGCGCGGCTTGCGGCAGATTTTTACAGGATGCTCAAATGGGACGAGAATTTCTCCGCGATCGACATTCAGTCCGTCGTAAAGGTTAACGGCAAGGACACGTATGCCGTGAAGTTCACACCGAAGAAAGGCACCGAATATACGGTGTATTTTTCGACCGAGACGTTTTTGCCCGTAAAGCAGGACGCAATGAGCGTCTCGAGCACGAGCAAACAGCGGCTGCCGTATTCTGAGGAATATTCCGATTACAGGAAGGTTGACGGTTTGATGATCCCGTTCGTTGTTACGACGAATTCACTCAGTATGGGCAAGATCGTCATAACGATCAAGGACATCAAGCAGAACGTGCCGATCGACCCGAAGGTGTTTACGCATCACGATGTTGCTCTCGATAAAGCAAGGTCACGAAAGGCCGGCAACGCCCATTAGGTCCGGTTTGTAGGTCGATTCCGCGTGGTCGAAAATATCGTCGAGTTCCTTTTCGACCGAACCATGGCCGGGCGGGATCGCCTTTATCGCAGGCTCGAAATTCTGAAAATCGTATAGTTCGGGATCGAGCAGGTGCGAGGCCGTTACCTGCGACAGCGCCGTCATCATCGTCGAGCGGATGAATGGCGTCTCTTTGGCAAGATCGTTCACAAGACGCTTCACGCGTGCCCGCTTCATATTCGGCTGCGAACCGCATAGGTTGCACGGGATGATCGGGAATTTTTGTTCCTCGGCGTATTCGACGATCTCCTTTTCGTGCACGTATGCAAGCGGCCGAATGATCGTGTTCCGCCCGTCATCCGAACGCAGGATCGGCGGCATCGCCTTTAATTGCCCGACATAGAAAAGGTTCATCAGGAAGGTCGCGATAATGTCGTCGGCGTGGTGGCCGAGCGCGATCTTTGTGCATTTCTCTTCGACGGCCGTCGTGTAGAGGATGCCGCGTCGGAGCCGCGAGCAAAGCGAACAATACGTTTTCCCTTCGGGAATGTGCGCCGTAACGATCGAGTAAGTGTCTTCTTCGACGATGCGATAGTCAACGCCGAGGCCTTTCAGATACTCAGGAAGAACGTGCTCCGGGAAGCCGGGCTGCTTTTGGTCGAGATTCACAGCCAGAAGTTCGAAGTCGACCGGCGCACGCCGCCGAACATCGAGCAGCAGGTCAAGCAGCGTGTAGCTGTCCTTGCCCCCCGAAAGGCAGACCATTACCTTGTCGCCGTCCTCGATCATCGAAAAATCGGCGATGGCCTTGCCCATCTTCTTCAAAAGCTTTGTTTTTGCCGGAGTCTCTGCTTTCAACTTTACTGCCCTCTTGTCTGCCAAAACCTGCTCGGATGGCGGAAACTTTATATGTTCCCACGATAATTTAGATTGTTCAACCTGCCAAAATTGTGTGGACATCGTTGAACGAAGGTCTTATTATTGTAAATTAACGAAATTTTGGCTCTGAAATGGGCTTAAGATCGGCTGTTTTTGCTATTGTTTCCCCGTAAAACGGCACTTACTTGATCGAAGCGGTGTTTGTGGACTTGAGTTTTTTGTCCATTAAAAGCGGCTTCGTGTGTTATATCAGACGAAATTCCACGAGAGGTACAATCCAATGATTCGAATGGGTCGAAACACAAAACCCGAAACCGGCGGTTCTTACGGCGAAAGCAGCTCGGTCGAGCCCGAAGCTCCGTACCGCTATCAGACAGAATCTCCACAGGTCGGAATTCGCGGCGGGGCGATCTCCGACAGCGATGCCATGGCAAGAGATATAAAGGAAGGACGGCTTAGCGGCTTCGTTGGGCACGGCACGACGCTTACGGGCGAGACCGAGTTCCATGCGATGCTCCGCGTTGATGGACATCTGATCGGCACGGTCACATCCGAGGCCGGCACGCTTATCGTCGGGACGAATGGCATCGTCGATGCAAATGTCTCGGTCGCGGCGGCTCTGATCAACGGGGTCGTCAATGGCGACGTTGTCGCAAGCGAAAAGCTGCAGCTTGGCCGCACAGCTCAGGTCATCGGCAACATTCAGGCACCGCGTCTTGTTGTCGAAGAGGGCGCCGTTATCGAGGGCAAATGCAGCATGGTACGCGCACGGCAGGACAGCGAGAAGACGACCGAAAAGCAGACGGTCGAATATCAATCGCAAACCACCTACGAGGAACCGGCGGCAACCGACGAAGAACGCCTCTCCGCGGCACTTTTTGATGAGGCCGAAGAGGAAGCTGAAACGGCAGAGGCCGCAGGCATTTGATCCGCCGATCTTTGCGGGTCAAGGTAATTTTAATATCCTTTTTGGCGGACGTTTTTTGCGTCCGCCTTTTTAGACTTGGTTCATTTTTGAGGAGAAGAGAACAGAATGCTTAGCGAATTCAAACAGTTCATTGCACGCGGGAATGTTATCGACCTTGCGATCGCGGTCATCATGGGCGCAGCCTTCGGCGCCATCGTAAAGACGTTTACCGATGGCATCGTAATGCCTGTCGTCGGCATGCTGACCGGCGGTATCGATTTTAAGAGCAAGGTGATCAACCTCGGGTCGATGCCTGTCGATACGCCCGATCAGATCGCGGCGGCAACCGCGGCAAAACAGCCTTTGATCCTTTACGGCCAGCTGATCAACGACATTATCGTCTTCCTGATCGTCGCGTTCGTGATGTTCCTGCTTGCAAAGTACGTCGTTAAACTCGTCAAGGGCCTCGAGGCCGAACCGGCGCCTCCGACCGCGGAGGAAACTTTGCTTGGCGAGATCCGCGACATCCTGAAGGCGAAGAATTAGTTGGGCCAGTCGTTCAGCTCTTTGACCGAGGTTTCGGGGCGAAAGATGCTGTCCGGCGTGATGACGACATCGAGCGGCACGTCCGCCTCGTGAGTCTCGATCGGCTCGTCGAGCGTCGACCAGTGGCAAAGCCCGACCTTCAGGCAGTCGAGCCGCGTACGACGCAAGAAGCGGTCGTAAAAACCCTTTCCGTAACCGACGCGATGGCCGAAATGATCGAATCCGAGCATCGGAACCAGCACGATGTCGAGGTCGGTCGTTGCGATCATCTCACCCGATGCGGGTTCGCGAATGCCCCAGCGTTCTTCGGCAAGCGGTGTGCGTTCGTTGAACTCGATGCTCTGCATCATGCCCGTCTCGTGATCGATCCGCGGCGCGTATGTCGTGATATACGGCCGATCGCGCCAGATACGCATATAGATCATCGACGTGTCGATCTCATTGAACTTTGCGATGCGGATGAACGTGTGCAGGCAGCGGATCGCCATCAGGTCGATCTCCGCAAAGAACCGGTCGCTGATCTTTCGGCTCATCTCAACGACCTCGCCCGCACTAAGATCCCTACGGCGGGCAAGCAGGTCATTTCGAAGCTCGGTCTTGGTCATTTCGGTGAAGCTAATTTCGCTTGATCCAGCCGCCGCCGAGCACTTCTTCAGCGGTCTCAAGATCGTAGAAGATCGCGGCCTGGCCGGGCGTAACGGCGCGTTGCGGTTCGTCGAATTCGATACGCGCCCGATCATCCGGGAGCGGAAAGATCGTCGCGGCCGCGGGTTCGTGCCGATAACGAACCTTTACGCGTGCTCGAACTTCGTTCGGCGGCTCCACTGATGACGTCCAATTCACACCGCGGACCCTAAACTCGCGACAGGCGAGATCTTCCTCATCGCCGACGATCACACGATTCTTCGCGCGTTCGATCTGCGTGACATAGAGCGGCTTTTCGCTCGAAATGCCGAGGCCTCGACGCTGCCCGACGGTGTATCGGTGAATGCCCGTATGCTGCCCGAGAACCTGTCCGGAAGCATCGACGATCTCGCCGCCCTCGGGAAGCTCGGCTTCTCTGCCTTCGTGCGCGAGGTAGCGGTCGATAAACTCTGAATACTTGCCGTCGGGCACGAAGCAGATCTCCTGCGACTCGGCCTTTTCCGCCGTGTAAAGCTCCGAAGAACGCGCGACATCGCGAGCCTCTGCCTTGTCCATTTCGCCGAGGGGAAAGAGCGCGCGTGAAAGCTGCTCCTGCGTCAGCTCCCACAAGAAGTAGCTCTGATCCTTGTTCCGGTCGCGGCCGCGAAGCAATTTGTATCTTCCCGCTTTTTCATCGTACTCAACACGTGCGTAATGCCCTGTCGCGACCTTTTCGCAGCCGACCGACAAGGCCATTCGATCGAGCGACGCGAACTTCAAACGCGAGTTGCACGCAACGCACGGTATCGGCGTCTCGCCCGAAAGATACGACGCGATAAAAGGCTCGACAACATCGCGGTCAAAATCCTTTTCTAAATTGAGTACATAAAATGGGAAGCCTAGCTTTTCAGCGACGCGGCGTGCATCGTAAACATCGTCAAGCGAGCAGCAACGCGAAGGCAGCGGCTCGCCGTTCTCGTCCGTGTTGATCAGACGCCGCTGATCCCACAGCTGCATCGTGAAGCCGACGAGGTCGTGCCCCTGCTCTTTTAATATCGCGGCCGCCGCCGAACTGTCGACACCGCCGCTCATTGCTACCGCGATCTTCATAATACGCCTCGCACCAATAGCGAAACTCTTTATTATAGCCCTCCGAGCGAACTAATTCGTAATTAAATAATTGATAATTGGTAATTGCGGGATCGTCGGATCCGCTCTGAACGGCGCGAAAAATCAACTCTTGTAGATTTTCATTTCCTGCGTCGGATGCTATAGTCTCTTCTGCTATGAAGACCTCTGTCCGCTAAATAACCTCCCGAACAACTTTGGCGAAAGGCACTTGGTGCGCTTCATATTCGCGCAACCAGAGTGGCGGAACGTCTTTTTCTTGTGGCTTTGCCGCGAAGGCCCACGGGTGTTCATGCATCCCGCAGGGCAAAGTGGTTTTTCACGAACCGAAAGCGAACTTTATTTTTTATGTCCACGAACGGTAACGACACGGAGGTGTCTAAAGAATCAGTATTTTCGATCTTGAGAGAATCGATCGCCGGATCGAACCGCGACTTCACAACCGCGCCTTTGGGGACGGCGATCTTTCTGTTGGCTGTGCCGATGATCGTCGAGATGTTTGCAGAGAGTTTGTTTGCGATCGTCGATATCTTTTTTGTCGCGCATATCGGGGCAGACGCGATCGCGGTCGTCGGCATTACCGAATCGATGATGTTTCTCATCTATTCGGTGGCGATCGGCATTGCGGTCGGCGCGACAGCGACAGTTGCACGGCGCGTCGGCGAGGGTGATCCGGACGGCGCTTCGCGAACGGCGACGCACGCGATCTATCTCGGACTTGCTGCCTCGGCAATTCTGGGTGTGATCGGCTTTGTGTTCGCGGCGGATCTCCTGCGGCTGATGGGTGCGGAGCTGTCCGTAGTTGCGACCGGCACGACGTTTACGCGAATAATGCTCGGCGGCAATATCGTCGTGCTTGCGCTCTTCCTCCTAAATGCGATATTTCGCGGAGCGGGCGATGCGGCGATCGCGATGCGCGTGCTTTGGTTCGCGAATATTCTGAACATCATTCTCGGGCCGTGTTTTATCCTCGGGATCGGATTCTTTCCGGAACTTGGCGTAACGGGTGCGGCAGTCGGCACGACGATCGGCCGCGCGTGCGGTGCGCTCTACGCGGCGTACTGCCTGTTCTTCGGCAACCGCCGAATCACGATCAGCCGTGAACACTGGCGTCTCGAACCCGATCGGCTATTGAAGCTCGTAAAGGTCTCGGCGCCGGCCGTACTGCAATTCTTTGTACAGACGGCAAGCTGGATCGGGCTTGTTCGTGTCGTGACCGGATTCGGAACGGCGGCAGTTGCGGGCTATCAGATCGGGATCAGGATGGTGATGTTCGCGTTGCTGCCATCTATCGGCCTCGCAAATGCTGCGGCTACTCTCGTTGGCCAGAATCTCGGTGCAGGAAAGCCCGAACGTGCGGAGCAGGCAGTGTGGAAGACCGTGCGTTACAACGTGGTCGTGCAGACGTCGATCGGGCTCTTGTTCGTGATCTTTGCGGCTCAGATCGCCGCCGTTTTTTCGACCGAGCCTGACGTTCACGCCTATGCGACCGATGCGCTTCGCGTGATCGCGTACGGGTTTTTCTTCTACGCTGTTGGAATGGTGCTCGAAACGGCGTTCAACGGTGCGGGCGACACGATCACGCCGACGTATATCGCTCTAGGCGTATTCTGGCTCTTTGAGATACCGCTTGCGTACTTGCTCGCGTATCATTTCGGGCTCGGCGCACACGGAGCATTCTGGTCGATAACGATCGCGTTCTCGGTGCTTGCGGTCGTCTCGGCCGCGATCTTCAAGCGCGGAAGGTGGAAGCTCAAAGAGGTGTAAGAGGGATGCGTGACCGCGGAGGGACGGCCTCATCCGCGGCCTTTTCCTGCGAAAGCGCGTATCTATGGTAAAACCTTTCTATGCGGCGAGAGAGTTTCCCTGATCCACTCGATTACGATTTTCCCGAATGGGTCGAGATCGGCGAATACCTCTATCGCTCCGATGGCGTCGTCTCCTACGGCACGCCGTTGACGGTCGAGAACATCCGTGAGGCCTATTCAAAAGGCATTTTCCCGTGGCACACGCCGGGATTGCCGCTGCCATGGCATTCGCCCGACCCGCGCGCGATCCTTGTTTTCGATGAGCTCACAATTCCGCGAAGCCTCGCAAAAATTCGGCGGCACAGCGAGCTAACCTTTTCGATCGATCGCGATTTTCGTTCAGTGATCGAGGCTTGTGCCGCAAGCTCTCGTCCGGATCAGCCGGGCACTTGGATCACGCAGGAATTCATCGACGTTTTTGTTGAAGCCCACACGGCCGGCATCGCACACAGCGTTGAGGCGTGGAACGCGAAAGGCGAACTTGTCGGCGGCCTGTATGGCGTCGATGCAGGCGGCGTCTTCTGCGGCGAATCGATGTTCTACCGCACACCGAACGCCTCAAAACTCGCCTTGCTATTCCTCATCGAGCATCTTGCATCACACGGCTCGACATGGCTCGATACCCAGGTAATGACCCCGCACCTTGCCGCCCTCGGAGCAAAGGATATCCCTCGCGCCGATTTCCTCACGTTGCTAAGGTCCACACAAAAGCAGAAGCTCGTGCTGTTCTAAGGTTTGCCCTGGATAATTTTTGTTAGCGCGATGATGAAAATCACAGCGAAGATGAGGTCGAGCATTCCGCCGATGAAGAATCCGCCGAATGCCATACGGCCGGTCCAATACAAGATCAGGCACGGGATCGCAAAGCTCAGCTTCTCTAAGATCGCGATCGGCATCAGCAGCCCCTTGCC
>JAANMW010001270.1_pt1 | contig 27037 bp, 19 predicted proteins | sample 7279671 | NCBI WGS metagenome assembly JAANMW01 (sample SAMN14094541, study PRJNA606508) | bioreactor metagenome | isolation source: A lab-scale SPAN reactor treating ammonium-rich wastewater day 247 | place: Ireland: Galway | collected 2017-09-19 | reverse complement strand
GTTTCCAAATCATTCGTGTCTAGGCGCGAAGCCGCAGACAGTGCTGTAGCACGGCAAGGCGAAGCAACAACGACACGGATGATTTAGAAATGGAATCAGGCCAGGTTTTTGAGCGCGCGCGCCGTGCGCGCCACGATTGCTGGGCCTTCGTAGATCAGCCCGGTGTAAATCTGCACCACATCAGCACCTGCGCGGATCTTGCTGACGGCATCTTCAGGGCCCATGATGCCGCCTACCCCGATGATGGGGAAGCGGCTGCCCAGTGCGGAGCGCAACTGGCGGATGACCTGGTTGCTCGCCTCCAGAACAGGGGTGCCGCTCAGGCCGCCGGCTTCTTCGGCATGGCGCATACCTTGCACCGCAGTGCGGCTGATGGTGGTATTGGTGGCAACCACGCCATCCATGCCGTGGCGCTGCAGCGTTGCGGCAATGACGGCCACTTGGGCTTCGTCCAGATCGGGCGCAATTTTTACAAAAATCGGCACGCGGCGCGGTTGACCGTCGGCCCTGCGGTGCTTTCCGGCCAGTTGTTCGCGCCGCTCGGCAATGGCGCCGAGCAGGCTGTCCAGGGCCGCATCGCTTTGCAGTGCACGCAGGTTCTGGGTATTGGGCGAACTGATGTTCACTGTCACATAGTCTGCATGGGGGTAAACGCCATCGAGGCAGGTGAGATAGTCGCGCGTGGCCTCTTCGATGGGCGTGGTGGCATTTTTGCCAATGTTCAGGCCCAGCAGCAGGGGGTGCTGCTGCTTGGTGCGGAATTTCGCCTGTTGCACGTTGTGGAGAAAGGCGTCCAGCCCGTCGTTGTTGAAACCCAGTCGGTTGATGAGCGCGCGCGCTTCGGGCAGGCGGAACATGCGCGGCTTGGGGTTGCCCGGTTGTCCCTTGGGCGTGACCGTGCCCACTTCGACAAAACCAAAGCCCATGGCGCCCAGTGCGTCGATGCAGCGTGCATTTTTGTCCAGCCCGGCCGCCAGGCCTACGCGGTTAGGGAAGAGCAACCCCGCCAGCTCGATAGGGTCGTGCACGGTTTCATTGCACCAGGCCCACTGCAAGGGCGTGCCCTGGCCGCGGGCCAGCATGTCCATGGTGAGGTCGTGAGCGGTTTCGGCGTCGAGGCCGAACAGGAATGGGCGGGTAAGGGCGTAGGGGATCAGCGACATGGGGATAATTCAGTGTTCACCCCTTGATTCTCTCCCATGACGACACCTACCCCCCTGACCCAAGACGAACTCAAGGCCCTGGTTGGCCAGGCTGCCCTGCGCTATGTGGTGCCCGGCGACATTGTGGGCGTGGGCACCGGCTCCACCGTCAACAAGTTTATTGACGCACTGGCCACGATCAAGGATCAGGTGCGCGGCGCTGTTTCCAGCTCCATCGCCAGCACCGAGCGTCTGCGCGCTATCGGCATCCCGGTGTTCGACGCCAACGAGGTCGAGCAGCTCGCGGTCTATGTGGACGGCGCCGATGAAATCGATGGGAAGGGCTACATGGTCAAGGGCGGCGGCGCTGCCCTGACGCGAGAGAAAATCGTGGCGTCGCTGGCGCGGCAATTCGTCTGCATCGCTGATGAATCCAAGCTTGTGGATACGCTGGGGCGCTTTCCCCTGCCGGTAGAGGTCATCCCCATGGCAGCGGCGCATATTGCCCGCCGCTTTGCCGTATTGGGCGGCCAGGCCACGCTGCGCCTGAAGAATGACCAGCCACTGGTGACCGACAACGGACAGCACATCCTGGATGTAACAGGTCTGCGCATTGCTGATCCGCTTGCGATCGAGTCAGAGATCAATCAGTGGGCTGGGGTGGTCACCGTGGGTATTTTTGCGCACCAGAAGGCGCAGGTCTGCCTGCTGGGCACGGCCCAAGGTGTGCAGACGCTGACCTATTGAGCGTGTTAACGGGCTCCGGTGCCGTGGCCCGTTTGCTCAGAACCGGATACCGGCCGGGTTGGATGGCGTTGGAGTGCCTGGTTCCGGTGGGGGCGGTGCGGGGCGTGCGCGCACAGGCGCACGCTGGGCTTCTGCGGCTTCGGCAGGGGCTGAAGCTGGCTCAGCACGCTTGAGAGCGACCAGCGGCGTCGCGGCGGGGCGCCGGTAGCTGGGTGGCAGTTTCGATTCTTTGGGGTACCCGGCCAAGTCAAGGTACTGCGTCCATTCCGTGTCAGAAAAACCGCGCAGCTGTTGCCCACCAATGGTTCCAAAGGGCAGGCTGGCGTCTCCGCTCAGCCTTTGGAGCGCGGCGACATCGTCTTGCGTTTCGACGGTACGTTCGGTGAACGGCACACCGCGCAGCGTCAACAAGTTGCGTGCGTTGACACAAGGCGAACAGTCCGGGCCCGAGTAGAGAGTGACGGGAAACTTGGATGCCACCTGGCGCAGCTCGTAGGGCAGGGATGCCGTAGCGCCGGATGATGCGGGTCCCGGCATCACCATGCTCTCGGTCGCAGCGGCCTTGCTGAGGGCTCGATCCGAGAAGGTGACTTTGCCGTCCGGCCCGACAATGCGGTGAACAGACTGGGCCAAGGCCAGGTTGCAGGCACTGGCGGCGCAGAGCAAGGAAAACAGGGCGAAGGATGGGCGCATCAGGTTCATCGGACGGTCTCCAAAAGCGGTGGCAATCGCAGTATTTTCAAGCCATTCCCTGGTGGCGCAAGAGCGCATCCAGGCTGGGTTCGCGGCCCCGGAAGGCTTTGAAGGATTCCATCGCGGGGCGGCTACCGCCCGCCTCCAGAATGGACTGGCGGTAACGGCGCCCGGTTTCGGCATTGGGTGTGCCATCGGGGGCCGCGGTTTCCTCAAACGCGGCGTAGGCGTCGGCACTGAGCACCTCGGCCCATTTGTAGCTGTAATAACCAGCGGCATAGCCGCCGGCAAAAATATGGCTGAAGGTGTGCGCCGTGCGGCTAAAGGCCGGTGGCTGCAATACGGCCACTTCGGCGCGCACCAGGTCCAGCAGGGGCATGAAATCCTGCGCTGGGTCGTGCTCGGTGTGCAGCAGCATGTCGAACAATGCGAACTCGATCTGGCGCAAGGTTTGCATGCCACTCTGGAAGTTCTTGGCGGCGATCATTTTGTCGAACAGCGGCCGGGGCAGGGGTGCCCCCGTGTCCACATGGGCGGTCATGTGCTGCAGAACCTCCCATTCCCAGCAAAAATTTTCCATGAACTGGCTGGGCAGCTCCACCGCATCCCACTCCACGCCGCCAATGCCCGAAACATCGCGTTCATTCACCTGCGTCAGCATGTGGTGCAGGCCGTGGCCAAATTCGTGGAATAGGGTGATGACGTCGTCGTGCGTGAGCAGGGCCGGTTTGCCGTCCACACCGCTGGCAAAGTTGCACACCAGATGGGCCACCGGGGTTTGCAAGGCGCCAGTGTCGGGGCGCAGCCAGCGGGTACGCACGTCGTCCATCCAGGCGCCGCCGCGTTTGCCGGTGCGCGCGGGCTGGTCCAGGTAGAACTGGCCGACCAGAGTGCCGCCCCGTTCGATGCGGTAGAACTCCACCGCCGGGTGCCATACCGGAGCCTGGTCGGGCCGGATGGCCACTTCAAACAGCGTTTCAATAATTTTGAACAGGCCGGCCAGCACCGTGGGGGCCGGGAAATACTGACGCAGTTCCTGCTCACTGAAAGCGTAGCGGGCTTCCTTGAGTTTCTCGGCCACATAGGGCCAGTCCCAGGCCTGCGGGTCGTTCAAGCCCAGCTGTTCGGCGGCAAAGGCGCGCAGATCGGCCACGTCTTTTTCGGCATGGGGGCGCGCACGGCGGGCCAGGTCGCGCAAAAAAGCGACCACTTCGGTGGGCGACTGTGCCATTTTGGGTACCACGGACACTTCACCAAAATTGGCGTAGCCCAGCAGGCGTGCTTCTTCCTGGCGCAAAGCCAGAATTTCCTGGATGAGGGCGCTGTTGTCAAAGCGCGTGGCATCGCCTTCGGCCTGGTCAGAGGCGCGGGTGGTGTAGGCGCGGTAGAGCCGCTCGCGCAAGGCGCTGCTGCGGGCAAACTGCATCACGGGCAGATAACACGGCATTTTCAGCGTGAGCTTGTAGCCCTCTTTGCCTTCGGCCTCGGCAGCCTGCCGTGCGGCCTGCTGCACATCTTGTGGAACGCCGTCGAGTTCTTCGGCGCGGGCGTAGTAGGCAAAGGCGTCGGTAGCGTCGAGCGTGTTTTCGCTGAATTTTTGCTGCAGCTCGGCCTGGCGCTCCTGGATTTGGGCGAAGCGCTCTTTGGCGGCCCCAGTGAGTTCGGCGCCCGAGAGCACGAAGTTGCGCACGGCGTTCTTCAGGGCTTGGCGCTGTTCGGCATTGAGCAGAGCCGGGTCGATGGCTTTGTACTTGGCATACAGGCGCTCATCGGCGCCCAGGCGCGTCCAGAACTCGGTCACGCGCGGCAAGGCCTCGTTGTAGGCGGCGCGCAGCTCAGGTGTGTCGGCCACGCTGTTGAGGTGGCTCACCGCACCCCAGGCGCGCCCCAGTTCCTCGGTGGCAACGTCCAGCACCTGGGCGATGGCGTCCCAGCGCGCAGGGAAATCAGTGGCTGTCACCGCTTCCAGCGCCGTATCAGCGCGGCCTAGCAGGGCGTCGATGGCGGGTGCTACATCGGCAGGCGCGATGCGGTCGAATGCGGGCAGGTCGGAGAAGTCGAGAAGGGGATTGCTCATGCGGGCTTAGATGGCGGCGCGGGGCGCAGGTTCAAGGCGGGGGCGCGGTGTCAGCGTGCAGCCGTGCGTTCAGCGGCTTCGAGGGTGTTGACCAGCAGCATGGTGATGGTCATGGGGCCTACGCCGCCGGGTACTGGGGTGATATGGCCGGCCACGGCCTTGACGCCGTCAAAGTCCACGTCGCCGCAGAGTTTGCCTTCATCGTTGCGGTTCATGCCCACGTCCAGCACCACGGCGCCGGGCTTGACCATGTCGGCCGTGAGCACGTTGCGCTTGCCCACGGCGGCGACGATCACGTCGGCCTGTAGGGTCTGCGCCTTGAGGTCCTTCGTGCGCGAGTGGCAGACGGTGACCGTGGCGTCCTGGGCCAGCAGCATCAGTGCCATGGGCTTGCCGACGATGTTGCTGCGGCCGATGACGACGGCGTGCTTACCCTTGAGGTCGTAGCCGATGCTCTCCAGCATTTTCATGCAGCCGTACGGCGTGCAGGGCCAGAAGCCGGGCATGCCGGTCATCAATGCGCCTGCGCTGGCCATGTGGAAGCCATCGACGTCCTTGGCGGGCGAGATGGCCTCGATGACCTTTTGCGCATCGATGTGCGCGGGCAGGGGCAGCTGCACCAGGATGCCGTGGATGGCGGGGTCTTTGTTGAGGGCGTTGACCCGCGCCAGCAGCTCGGCTTCGCCCAGGTCGGCGGGGTATTGTTCCAGCACCGAGTGCAAGCCCGCCTCATGGCAGGCCTTGACCTTGTTACGCACATAGACCTGGCTGGCAGGGTTATCGCCCACCAGTACCACGGCCAAGCCAGGGGTAATGCCACGGGCTTTGAGGGCCTGGGCGCGTTCGGCCACTTCCGTGCGCAGCTGGCGGGAGAGGGCGTTGCCGTCAATCAGTTGGGCTGTCATGCTCAAAATTTGAATAAAAAGTGACTCTAACGCACTACTGGTAAGCGCTGAAAGCTATAAAAAGAGGAGTCATCAAGCCTTGGGCGCATTCTGGCCCAGGGCGATTTTGAGCAGGTCGGCCACGGTGTTGGCGCCCAGCTTTTCCATGATGTTGGCGCGGTGCGCCTCCACGGTCTTGATGCTGATGCCCAGGTCGTCGGCGATCTGCTTGTTCAGGCGGCCGGCCACGATGCGCTCGAGCACCTGTGCTTCGCGGCTGGTGAGTTTGGAAAGCAGGGCGTCGCGGCTGGCGGCCTGTTGGTGGCCTGCAAAGGCTTCGCGTGCGTGGTCGAGCATGCGCTCGACGAGGTTCACCAGTGCTTCTTCGTTGAAAGGCTTCTGGATGAAATCCAGCGCGCCTTTCTTCATGGTGTCGACAGCCATGGGTACGTCGCCATGGCCGGTGATGAAGACGATGGGCAAGGGAGAATTGCGCTCCAGCAAGCGGTCTTGCAGGTCCAGTCCGGTCATGCCGCCCATGCGGATATCGACGATCAGGCAGGCAATCTCGCGCGGGTCGTAGCGCGACAGAAACGATTCGGCCGAGTCGAAACATCGTACCCGGTAGTCTCTGCCTTCGAGCAGCCATTGAAGCGAATCGCGGACGGCTTCATCGTCGTCCACCACATAGACGGTGCCTTTTTTGGGAATCAAACTCATGCAATTGTCCTTGGGGTGTGTGCGTTTGCTACAGGTTCTGTAGTGTCGTTGGCAGGCGCAGCGAGCGGTAACCAGAAAGAAAATCGGCAACCCGTGACCTCTAAACCATTGTAGATGTTCTCGGCCTGCATCCTGCCCTGGTGCGATTCGACAATGCTACGGCACAGGTTCAGACCCATGCCCATGCCTTCGCTTTTTGTGGAGAAAAAGGCTTCGAACAGGCGTTCGAGCACCTCAGTGGCCAGACCCTTGCCCGTGTCTTGTACCGAAAATTCGACCACCTGCAGGCCCTCGATCTGGCGCGGAACCACGCGCAGTTCCACGCTGCGCCCTGCCAGGGGGCGCTCGGCGTGGGCGATGGATTCGGCGCCGTTCTTCATCAGGTTGACCAGCACCTGTTCGATCAGGATGGTGTCGGCCATGACAGGAGGCAGGCGGGCGGCCACATAGTGGGTCAGGCGCACGTTGTGGCGGCGCAGCTCGATGTCGGCCAGCTCTACGGCCTCGTCCACCATGGCGGCCACGTCGGCCAGCTGCCGGTTGGGCTCGCTTTTCTTCACGAAATCGCGGATGCGCTGGATGATCTGGCCCGCGCGCTGTGCCTGGTGCGCAGTTTTCTCCAGGGCGGCCAGCAAGGTTTCTTCGGTGATATTGCCGCTGTGGATGCGTGAAATGATGCCGCTGCAGTAGTTGCTGATGGCGGTCAGCGGTTGGTTCAGTTCGTGGGCCACGCTCGACGCCATCTCGCCCATGGTGATCAGGCGGCTGACCGACTGGGCGCGCTCGGTCTGGCGCGCCGTCTGTTCTTCGGCCAGGCGGCGCGGCGTGATGTCTGTGGCAATCACCATCTGCGCCAGGCGCCCATCGACCCAGCTGAGATAGCGCGAGCGCACCTCCAGCCATTTGCCCAGGTCGGGCAGGTAGATTTCGGCGTTTTCCGAGTGCGCGCTGGTCAGCGGGTCGGCGGGCAGGCCCATCAGGCCGTCTTCGTCGTCCGCACCGCTGGCACTGGCGCTGGAGGCGGGCAAGACACCGGCCTGGGCGACCAGTTGCAGGTGACCGCCGGTTTGCGAGCCAAACCACAAGCGGTAGAGCTTGTTGGCAAACAACAGCTCTTCACTGCCCAAAGGGGCCACCGAGACCGAGGCGTCCAGCGATTCGAGCACGATGGTGAAGCGCTCGTGCGAGGCCGACAGCTGCTCGCGGATGCGGTTGGGCTCGGTGATGTCGGTCATCGAGGTCATCCAGCCTGTCTGCTGGCCCCGGGCGTCGATCAGGGGCGACACATACAGGCGCGCATCGAACAGGGCCCCGTTCTTGCGCCGCACCCTCACCTGGAAGCCACCGGAGACGGTTTTGCCGTTCAGCTCATCCTGCAGTCGGGCGCTGAGCTGCTCATATTCGGATTCGGGCCAGTAAGGGAAGGGGGCGGTCTGGCCCACCAGCTCGGCTTCGGTCCAGCCGGTCATCTGGCAGAAAGCCGCGTTCACGTAGGTGATGCGCCCCTGCAGGTCGAGCGCGCGCATGCCGGTGAGCACCGAGTTTTCCATGGCGCGGCGGAAATTGGTTTCAGCCACCAGGGCCAGTTGGGCCTGCATGCGGCGGCGGGTGTGGCGCCAGGTGGCAATCAGCATCCAGGCCGTCATGGCGCTGAGGGTACCCACCAGCCAGAACAAGCCGCTGCCCACCACACCGAGTGACGTGCGGTAGGCCTGCGCACGCAGCACTAGCCCGTTGCCTACTGGTGAAATAGGCACGGCGTACTCGTTGGCCTTGGCGCTCCAGGGTATCCACTGTGCGGCCCGGTTGCGGTTCTGCAGGGGAGTGCCCGCCAGCACCTGGCCCTTGTCGTCCAGCAGTGTCACGGCGTAACGTGCCAGCACCTCGGTGGGCGTGCCATAGCGCAGCAGGCTGTCAATGGAGTATTCGCCGAGCACCACCCCGCCGAACTTGCCTTGCACGTTGAGTGGAACAAGCACCTGCAGCAAAGGCGTTGACTCGTTAGCGACGGCCGATGGCTGGACATACACGGGCTGCTGCAGGTCCCGGGTCAGGCCAAAGTTGTCTGCGGTGGGGCCGGGCTTAAGCACTTCACCCGCCACGCGCACCTGGCTACCCGCCAGTGTGGGTGCGGAGTGGCTGGCGCGGATGCGGCCGCGCTCGTCGATCCAGGTGATGGCCTGCAGTTCAGGGTATTGGCTGACCAGAGACTCGGCGCGCTGGCCGAACTGGGTGCGCTCCATGTCCTGGTTGGAGAGGTCGCGTGCGATGCGCATGATCTGCTCTTGGCGCTCGAGCAGGCGCAGGCGCACCCGCTGTTGCGCGTATTCGATGTCGCGGCGCAAAGCTTCTTGCTCGCGCTCGCCTTCTTCCACGCGCAGGTACCAGAAAGCGGCCACGATGGCTGCCATGAAGATCAGCACGGCGGCCAGCGGCGCCAGGGCGGCAAACCGGTCCTGGCGCACCGGAGAAAGGCTGCGCCACCAGACACGCCACCACTGGGCCAGTGCGGCACGGGACAGCTTTCGCGGTGGTGTGGCGGGTGGTTGTTCCAACATGCCCCCGAGTGTAGGGGAGCGCCGGGCGAGCCTTCGCCCAGCAAATGTGCGTTTGCAGCAAAATATCACATAGTAAAAATGAAAAGCATAATTTGAAAAATAGAAAAATTGTGCAAAAATAGGGCGAACGCACTAAATTGTGGCAATTACCTAGGAGACAAAACATGTCCACTCAACCCGATTCCCCGGCCGTTCACGGCGAGCCCACCGACATCGACCAACAGGAAACCCGTGAGTGGATGGAGGCACTCTCCGCCGTCATCGAAAAAGAAGGCCCTGAGCGTGCCCACTTCCTGCTCGAGCAGCTCCTGGAGCATGCCCGCCAGAGCAGCATCGACCTGCCGTTTTCTGCCAACACCGGCTACGTGAATACGCTTGAGCCCGACCAGGAAGCGCGTTGCCCGGGCAATATTTCGATTGAAAAACGCCTGCGCGCTTACATGCGCTGGAACGCCATGGCCATGGTGGTGCGTGCCAACCGCCTGCACCCGGCCGACGGCGGCGACCTGGGCGGTCACATTGGCTCCTTTGCCTCGCTCGCCAGTATGTGGGGCGCCGGTTTCAACCACTTCTGGCACGCCGAGAGTGAAAACCACGGCGGCGACTGCATTTACTTCCAGGGCCACAGCGCGCCAGGCATTTACGCCCGCGCCTACCTGGAAGGCCGCATTACCGAAGACCAGCTGGAAAATTTTCGGCAAGAAGTGGGCGGCAAGGGGCTCTCTAGCTACCCGCACCCCAAGCTGATGCCGGGCTTCTGGCAGTTCCCCACCGTCAGCATGGGCCTGGGGCCGATGATGGCGATCTACCAGGCGCGTTTTCTCAAGTACCTGCACGCCCGCGGCATTGCCGATACGGCCAACCGCAAAGTCTGGGTGTTTTTGGGCGACGGCGAGATGGACGAGCCAGAAAGCAAGGGCGCCATCAGCCTCGCGGCGCGCGAGAACCTCGACAACCTGATCTTCGTCATCAACTGCAACCTGCAGCGGCTCGACGGCCCGGTGCGCGGCAACGGCAAGATCATCCAGGAGCTCGAGGGTGACTTCCGCGGTGCCGGCTGGCACGTCATCAAGCTCCTGTGGGGCAAGGGCTGGGACGACCTGCTGGCGCGCGACAAGAGCGGCAAGCTGCGCCAAGTGATGATGGAAACGCTGGACGGCGACTACCAGACCTACCGCGCCATGGATGGCGCCTACATTCGCAAGCATTTCTTTGGCAAGTATCCCGAGACGCTCAAGCTCGTAGAGCACCTGAGCGACGATGACATCTGGGAGCTGCGCCGTGGTGGCCACGACCCTGAAAAGGTGTACGCCGCCTTCCATTCGGCCAACGCCCACCAGGGCCATCCGACCGTGCTGCTCGTCAAGACCGTCAAGGGCTATGGCATGGGCAAGGCCGGCGAGGCCAAGAACACGGTGCACCAGACCAAGAAACTGGCGGACGAGGACATCCGCTACATCCGCGACCGCTTCGCCATTCCCATCCCCGACAGCGAACTGGAAAAGCTGCCGTATTACAAGCCGGCCGACGACACGCCGGAAATGCAATACCTGCACCAGCGGCGCAAGGCGCTGGGCGGCTACCTGCCCAAGCGGCGCCAGCAGGCCGACGAGCACTTCACCGTGCCGTCGCTGGAGACGTTCAAGGCCGTTCTGGAGCCCACGGCCGAAGGCCGCGAGATCAGCACCACCCAGGCCTATGTGCGCTTCCTGACGCAGTTGCTGCGCGACAAGGCCCTGGGCCCGCGCGTGGTGCCCATTCTGGTGGACGAGGCGCGCACCTTCGGCATGGAGGGCATGTTCCGCCAGATCGGCATCTACAACCCCCGTGGCCAGCTCTACACCCCGGTCGACCGCGAGCAGGTGATGTACTACAAGGAGCAGGTGGACGGCCAGATCCTGCAAGAAGGCATCAACGAAGCGGGCGGTATGTGCTCATGGATCGCGGCGGCAACGTCGTATTCCACGAACAACCGCATCATGATTCCGTTCTTCGTGTACTACTCGATGTTCGGCTTTCAGCGCTTTGGCGACTTTGCCTGGGCGGCGGGCGACATGCAGGCGCGCGGCTTTATTTTGGGCGGCACCTCGGGCCGCACCACGCTCAACGGCGAAGGCCTGCAGCACGAAGACGGCCACAGCCACATTCTGGCCAACACCATTCCCAACTGCGTGAGCTACGACCCGAGCTTTGCGCACGAGGTGGCCGTCATCATGCATGAGGGCCTCAAGCGCATGGTGGAACGCCAGGAAAACGTGTACTACTACATCACCCTGTTGAATGAAAACTACGCCATGCCCGGCCTCACGCCCGGCACCGAAGAGCAGATCATCAAGGGCATGTACCTGTGCAAACAAGGCGCTGAAGGCGACAAGCGCGTGCAACTGCTGGGCTCGGGCTCCATCCTGCGCGAGTCACTCGAAGCGCAAAAGCTGCTTGCGGCGGAGTGGGGCATACAGGCCGATGTCTGGAGCTGCACCAGCTTCAACGAGCTGACCCGCGAAGGCCAGGACGCCGAGCGCTGGAACCTGCTGCACCCGCTGGAGACACCGCGTGTACCGTTTGCCACGCAGCAGCTGGCCAGCCGCAGCGGCCCGGTGGTGGCTTCGACCGACTACATGAAGGCGTTTGCCGAGCAGATTCGTTCGTACATTCCCGCAGGCCGTGCGTACAAAGTGCTGGGCACCGACGGCTTTGGCCGCAGTGATTTCCGCAGCAAGCTGCGCGAGCATTTCGAGATCAACCGCCACTACATCGTCGTTGCCGCGCTCAAGGCGCTCAGCGAAGAAGGCGCCGTGCCTGCGACCAAGGTGGCCGAGGCGATTGCCAAATATGGCATTCAGGCCGACAAGATCAATCCGCTGCACGCATAACCAGAACCGGAGGCAAACCGTGAACCCCCACGCTCATATTCATTCGCTGCCCCCCAAGGGGGCGCATGCCTCCTTCGAGGCGGTTCGGCAGGAGGCATAACATGGCATTGGTAGACATCCAGGTCCCGGATATCGGGGACGTTGACGAAGTAGGCGTGATTGAATTGCTGGTCAAACCCGGTGACACGGTGAAGGCCGAGCAGTCGCTCATTACGGTGGAATCCGACAAGGCGTCGATGGAAATCCCGTCGAGCCATGCAGGCGTGGTCAAGGAGCTGCGCGTGCAGGTGGGCGACAAGGTCAAGCAGGGCTCCGTCGTGCTGACACTTGAAGTGGCGGGGGCCTCAGAATCTGCATCAAATCCGGCTCCAGCGCCCGCTGTGCAAGCGCAAGCAGCTATCAAAACAGAAGAAGTTGTAGCTGCACCCGCAGCAGCGCCCGCTGCGGCACCGCCACCCGCCGCCGTTCCCGCTGCGGCGCCGCTGGCCGCCGCCGCGGTACCGGCCCACCAGCCTGGTACGCCCAGTGCGGGCTTGCCCCATGCATCGCCGTCGGTGCGCAAGTTTGCGCGGGCGCTGGGCGTGCCGCTGGACGAACTGGTCGGTACAGGCCCCAAGGGCCGCATCACGCAGGACGATGTGCAGAACTTCACCAAGGCGGTGATGGGCGGCGCAGCGCAAACCCGCGCTGCCGCTGCCAAGGCCCCGGCGGCGGGTGGTTCGGGCGAGGGTCTGAACCTGCTGCCCTGGCCCAAGGTGGACTTTGCCAAGTTTGGTCCCATCGAGCGCAAAGATATTTCGCGCATCAAAAAGATCAGCGGTGCCAACCTGCACCGCAACTGGGTGATCATCCCGCACGTCACCAACCATGACGATGCCGACATCACCGAGCTCGAAGCCTTCCGCGTGCAACTGAACAAAGAGAACGAGAAGAGTGGCGTGAAGGTCACCATGCTGGCCTTCATGATCAAGGCGGCCGTGGCTGCGCTCAAGAAGTTTCCCGAGTTCAACGCCTCGCTCGATGGCGAGCAGCTGGTGTTCAAAAACTACTTCCACATCGGCTTTGCGGCCGATACGCCCAACGGCCTGATGGTGCCGGTCATCAAGGATGCCGACAAGAAAGGCATCTTCGAGATCAGCCAGGAGATGGGCGAACTGGCCAAGAAGGCGCGCGAAGGCAAGCTGAGCCCGGCCGAGATGAGCGGCGGGTGCTTCTCCATCAGCTCGCTCGGTGGCATTGGCGGGCGGTATTTCACGCCCATCATCAACGCGCCCGAAGTGGCCATCATGGGTGTCTGCAAGAGCAGCATTGAACCCCAATGGGACGGCAAGCAGTTCGTGCCGCGCCTCTCGCTGCCGCTCAGCCTGAGCTGGGACCACCGCGTGATCGACGGCGCCGCCGCTGCGCGTTTCAACGTGTACTTTGCCTCGCTGCTGGCGGACTTCCGCCGCATCGTGCTTTAACCGGGGGGCAATGCACATGGCAATCATCGACATCAAGGTACCCGACATTGGCGATTTCGCCGAAGTGGCCATCATCGAAGTGCTGGTCCAGCCCGGCGACACCATCAAGGCCGAGCAAAGCCTGGTCACGGTCGAGTCCGACAAGGCCTCGATGGAAATCCCCTCCAGCCACGCCGGCGTGGTCAAAGAGCTGCGCGTGAAGCTGGGCGACAAGATCGCCGAAGGCTCGGTGGTGCTGACGCTCGAGACCGCTACTGCGGCAGCATCCTCGCCCGCTGCCACCACCGTTCATGCTCCTGAAAATGGAGCTGCTAGCGCTTTATCTACAAGTGTTTCAGATCAAAAAACACCTGAAACCGCCAGCAATCAAGCGCAACCAGCTCCTAAAAATGAAGCAGCCAGTTTGGGTGGCACTGCGGATATTGAGTGCGACCTCGTCGTGCTCGGTGGCGGCCCTGGTGGCTATTCGGCGGCATTCCGTGCGGCCGACCTGGGCCTGAGGGTTGTCCTCGTCGAACGCTACGCCCAGCTCGGCGGCGTGTGCCTGAACGTGGGGTGCATTCCCTCCAAAGCGCTGCTGCATGTGGCCGCCGTCATGGACGAGGTGAGCCACCTGTCGGCGGCGGGCATCGACTTTGGTGCCCCCCAAATCAATGTGGACACGCTGCGTGGCCACAAGGAAAAGGTCATCGCCAAGCTCACCGGCGGCCTGGCCGCCATGGCCAAAATGCGCAAGGTGACCACCGTGCGTGGATACGGTGCCTTTGTGGGCGCCAACCACCTGGAGGTGGAAGAAACCACCGGCACCAGCCAGGACAAGACGGGTGTCAAGAAGGTCATCGCCTTCAAAAAAGCCATCATTGCCGCAGGCAGCCAGGCCGTGCGCCTGCCCTTCATGCCCGACGACCCGCGCGTGGTCGATTCCACCGGCGCTCTGGCGCTGCAAGGCGTGCCCAAACGCATGCTCATCCTGGGCGGCGGCATCATCGGCCTGGAGATGGGCACCGTTTACAGCACGCTGGGCGCACGCCTGGACGTGGTGGAAATGATGGACGGCCTGATGCAAGGCGCCGACCGTGATTTGGTCAAGATCTGGCAGAAGATGAACGCCAAGCGTTTTGACAACATCATGCTCAAAACGAAAACCGTGGGCGCCGAGGCCACTGCGGACGGCATCAAAGTCACGTATGCGGCAGCAGAAGAGGGCGGCACTGCGCCTGAGCCCCAAACCTACGACCTGGTGCTACAGGCCGTGGGCCGCACGCCCAACGGCAAGAAAATCGCTGCCGAAAAAGCGGGCGTGACCGTGACCGATCGGGGCTTCATCAACGTCGATATCCAGATGCGCACCAACGTGCCGCACATCTTCGCCATCGGCGACATCGTCGGCCAGCCCATGCTGGCGCACAAGGCAGTGCATGAGGCGCATGTGGCGGCGGAAGTCATCGCAGGCGAGCTGCAGGGCAACAAGGAGTTGGCCAGCGCCGCCTTCAACGCCCGCGTCATCCCCAGCGTGGCCTACACCGACCCCGAAGTGGCATGGGTCGGCCTCACCGAAGATCAGGCCAAGGCGCAGGGCATCAAAGTCAAGAAGGGCCTGTTCCCCTGGACGGCCTCCGGCCGCGCCATCGCCAATGGCCGCGATGAAGGCGTTACCAAGTTGCTGTTCGACGACTCGCCCGAGGCGCATGGCCACGGCAAGATCCTGGGCGGCGGCATCGTCGGCACGCATGCGGGCGACATGATTGGCGAGATTGCGCTCGCCATTGAAATGGGCGCCGATGCGGTAGACATCGGCAAAACGATTCACCCGCACCCCACGCTGGGCGAGAGCATCGGCATGGCGGCCGAGATTGCGCATGGCAGTTGTACCGACGTACCTCCGGCGCGCAAGTAAGCCAGTCTCCAAGCGATCCTCACAAAGCCCGAACTGGCAACGGTTCGGGCTTTGTGCTTTCCGAGCCCAATCAATCAGGAGCAAGGTGACGTGAACACAGGTTTGCGGCATCGATGAAAACCCCCATTTCCTCTAGGCGGCCGCCTCTAGAGCTTGTGTTGTGTTGCATGCGATAGTTAAAAGATGCAAAGAAGATCTCTTTTAAAGCTGGGCCTGGTATCGGGCGCGGTGCTGGCGTTGGCGGGTGGGGCTGCGGTGCTGCTGCAGCCTGGGCTGGAGCAGGGGCGACTGACCGCTTCGGCCCGTGAACTGTTTACCAGCCTGGGCCGTGCCATTCTCCAGGGCACCCTGCCTGCCGATGCACAGGCGCGCAGCCGCGCGCTTGCGGGCATGGTCGATCGCATTGATGCGCTGGCGACCAACCTGCCGCCCACGGTGCAGGCCGAGCTGTCGCAACTTCTGGGTTTGCTGTGCACCGCGCCGGGGCGTCTGGGTCTGGCGGGTTTGACGCCTGCCTGGGCGGATGCCAGCGAGGCGCAGGTGCAGGCCGCGTTGGAAGGCATGCGCTATTCCAGCCTGGCCCTGCGCCAGCAGGCGTACCAGGCGCTGCACGAAATCGTGGGCGGCGCCTATCTGTCTGATGAAAGCACCTGGGCCGCTGTGGGCTACCCAGGGCCTCTCGCTATTTGAGCTTTATTCCATGAGCAATTTTCCTGATCCCATCCGCGAGGGACTGCAGCGCGGCTGGAAAGTCCTGGGCGGCGCGCTGGGCCCGCTGCCTGAAAAAATCACCTGCGATGTGGCCGTCGTCGGCTCCGGTGCCGGTGCTGGTATCACTGCCGAGCTGCTGACCCGGGCAGGCCTTTCCGTCGTCATTGTGGAAGAGGGGCCGCTCAAGAGCAGCGGCGACTTCCGCCAGCGCGAATCCGAGGCGTACCCCACGCTCTACCAGGAAAGCGGCAGCCGCAAGACCGAAGACAAGGGCGTCTCCATCCTGCAGGGGCGCTGCGTGGGGGGCTCGACCACAGTGAACTGGACCAGCTCCTTCCGAACGCCCGAGCCCACATTGCGTTTCTGGCAAGAGCATTTTGGGCTGAAGGACTACGGCCAGGACGCACTGGCGCCGTATTTCGAGCAGGCCGAGCGGCGTTTGCACATCTCGCCCTGGCTGGCGCCACCCAATGAGAACAATGCCTTGCTCCAGCGCGGGGCGCACAAACTGGGCATCCCAGCGGCCGCCATTGCGCGCAACGTGAAAGGTTGCTGGAGCCTGGGTTCCTGCGGCATGGGGTGCCCGACCAATGCCAAGCAGTCCATGCTGGTGACGACCATTCCGGTAGCGCTCGACAAAGGCGCCACCCTGCTGGTGGAAACGCGCGCTGAACAGCTGGTGCTGGGTGGCGGCAAGGTGCAGGCACTGCGCTGCGTGGCCGTGCAACCCAACAGCGCGCCTGTGGAAGGTGGTAAGACCACCACCATTGTGGCCAAGCACTTTGTGCTGGCGGGGGGCGCCATCAATTCGCCGGCGGTGCTGCTGCGTTCCAAGGCACCCGATCCGCATGGGTTGGTGGGCACGCGCACCTTTTTGCACCCGGTGGTGATGTCGGCCGCGGTGCTGGAGCAGAAGGTGGAGGGCTGGGCCGGTGCGCCGCAGACCGTGTATACCGACCACTTCATGGACACCCAGCCCATCGATGGGCCCATGGGCTTCAAGCTGGAGGCTCCGCCTCTGCATCCGGTTATTTTGGCCACCACCATGCCGGGCTATGGTCAACCGCATGCGGATTTGCTGGGTAAGTTCCCGCACACGCATGTGCTGCTGGCGCTGCTGCGCGATGGTTTCCACCCGCAAGCGGCGGGCGGCCGCGTCAAGCTGCGCGGCGATGGTTCGGCGGTGCTGGACTACCCGCTGAACGATTTCGTCATGGAAGGGGCGCGCCGCGCCTTGCTGGCCATGGCCGAGATCCAGTTTGCCGCTGGTGCGCAGGAGGTGCTGCCGGTGCACGAGAGGGCGCAGCCCTATACCTCGTGGGCGCAGGCACAAAGCGCGATTAATGCGCTGCCGATGCAGCCGCTCCTGACCAAGGTGGTGAGCGCCCATGTCATGGGCGGTTGCGGCATGGCGGGCAGCGAAGCGCAGGGCGTGGTGCGTGCCGATGGCGGGCACTGGCAGTTGGAGAACCTGTCGGTGCACGATGGTTCTATTTTTCCCACCAGCGTGGGTGCCAACCCGCAATTGTCGATCTACGGCATCACCAACCGGCTGGCCCAGGGGCTGGTGCAGCGCTTGACGGGCAAGGCAGAGGCGCTGGCCTGAGCGTGCAGGAATAGGCTAAGGCTGCGCGCAGCGCATCCTGGCCTACCATGTCCCCATGGAAACGCCCGAGTCCTTCTTTTTACTGCAGTGGCTGCACGGGTTTGCGCTGTGGCTGCTGTCGTCGGTGCACATCGCGCTGGCGCTGGCGGTCACCCTGCATGCGCTGATGAAAAAGGAAGAGGTGCACAAGGCCGTGTCCTGGATCGGGCTGGCCTGGCTGGCGCCGTTTGGTGGTGCATTTGCCTATTGGCTGCTGGGCATCAACCGTATCGGGCGCACCGGTGTGGCGCTGGGCCTGCGCCAAGCCTGGAACAGTGATGGCGACGCGGCCGAAGCCTTTGCGGTGTCTTTCGACGCGGTGGATGCAGTGCTGGCCGGTGTGGCGCGTGTGGGGCAGCAGGTAACCGGCAAGCCCCTGCTGGGCGGTAACAGCGTGCAGCCGCTGACCGATGGCGACAACGCCTACCCGGCCATGCTGGCGGCGATGGATGCTGCAGAGCACTCCATCACGCTGCAGACCTACATCTTTCACAACGATAAGGCAGGCCAAGCTTTTGTAGAGGCGCTGGCACGCGCCCATGCGCGCGGTGTGCAGGTGCGCGTGCTGGTGGATGCCGTCGGCGCGCGCTACCGGCCCACCGGGGCGCTCAGGCGGCTGCGCAATTTGGACATTCCTTGTGCGTCGTTTTTGCGGCCCTCGATTACGCGCCTGCTCTCGCATGTCAACCTGCGCAACCACCGCAAGATTCTGGTGGTCGATGGTGAAGTGGGTTTCACCGGCGGCATGAACATCAGCGCCAACCACTGGTTCAGCACCCAGCCATCCACCCCCGTGCACTGCCTGCATTTCGAGGTGCGCGGCCCGGTGGTGACCGACATGCAGCGCGCCTTTGCGACCGACTGGGCCTTCACCACGCGCGAGCGCCTGCAAGGTGCGCCCTGGTTTGCACCGCCCGTGCCCCGCGGGTCGCTGCTGGCGCGCGGTGTGACGGACGGGCCCGATGCCGACATCGACCACATGCGCCAGGTCATCCTGGGCTCGCTGGCTGCGGCCCGTCAGCGGGTGCGCATTGTCACGCCGTATTTTTTGCCTGACGAAGTGGTGCTCAGCACGCTGCAGACCACGGCGCTGCGGGGTGTGGCGGTCGATATTGTGCTGCCCGCACGCAGCAACCTGCCGCTGCTCGACTGGGCCATGCGGCCGCAGTGCGACGAGCTGCTGGCAGCGGGTTGCCGAATCCATCTGACCCCGCCACCGTTTGATCACGGCAAGCTCTTTGTGGTGGATGATGACTGGGCGTTGATCGGTTCGACCAATTGGGATGCGCGCAGCCTGCGGCTGAACTTTGAATACAACCTCGAGTGCTACGACGAGGCACTGGTGGCCGCGCTCGACCCGTTGATTGATGGGCGCATTGCCCAGGCCACACTGCTCGACGCCGACACCCTGGCCCGCCAGAGCCTGCCTGCGCGCTTGCGCAACCGCTTGGTGTGGTTGTTGTCACCCTATCTTTGATGCTATCTAATAAATAGCTGTTAGCGCTTATGCAGTAAGCGTTACAGACTGTTTTCATTGAAATTCTTGGGCAAGCGATCTTGCTGGCATCGCTCTCCCGTGTCGTTGCTTTTAACCGACACCACGCTCTTCGACCCGGTGATAACTTTGCGTCCCTCACCCGATCACCAAGGAGCCAAAATGCCCAAAACCCTGATTGAACCCTTCCGCATCAAAAGTGTGGAACCCATTCGCATGACCAGCCGCGCCGAGCGCGAGAACATGCTGACAGCGGCCAAACTCAACGTCTTCAAACTGCGCGCCGAAGACGTGCTGATCGACTGGCTGACCGATTCGGGCACGGGTGCCATGTCCAGCCGCCAATGGGGCGCCATCATGGAAGGGGATGAAAGCTACGCCGGGGCGCGCAGCTTTTACCGGCTGGAAAAAACCATCCAGGACATCACAGGCATGCAGCACTTCGTGCCCACGCACCAGGGCCGTGCGGCCGAGAAAGTGCTGTTCACGGCAGTGTGCAAAAAAGGCGACCTGGTGCCCAACAACTGCCACTTTGACACCACGCGGGCCAATCTCGAATATTTGGGGATCGAGGCGGTAGACCTTGTCATTCCCGAGGGCCTGCAACCCGCGCTGATCTACCCCTTCAAGGGCAACATCGACCTGGAGCGGGTCGAAGCGGTGCTGCAGAAGGAGGGTGCGCGCATTCCGTTTGGCATGCTCACCGTCACCAACAACACGGGCGGCGGCCAGCCTGTCTCGATGGCCAACATCCGCGCGTATTCCAAGCTGCTGAAAAAGTACGGCAAGCCCTTCATCATGGATGTGTGCCGTTTTTCGGAAAACGCCATGTTCATCAAGATGCGCGAGCCGGGCTATGAGAACACCCCCATCCGCGAGATCGTGCAAGAAATGTTCTCGTACTGCGACGGTGCCACCATGAGCGCCAAGAAAGACGCCATGGTCAACATCGGCGGCTTCATCGTGCTGCGCAGCAGCGAATGGATGGACGGCGTGCGCAACGGCCTGATCATGATGGAAGGCTTCCCCACCTACGGCGGTCTGGCCGGGCGCGACCTCGAAGCCATGGCTGTGGGCCTGGAGGAGGGCATGGACGAGGACTATCTGCGCTACCGATTGCGCACTGCCGAATACTTGGGCGAGCGCCTGGAGGCGGCCGGCGTCGGCTTTGTCAAGCCCACCGGCGGCCATGCTGTCTATATCGACGCCAAAACGGTGTTGCCCGGTATGCCGGTGGAGCATTACCCGGCCTGGGCGCTGTGCAACGCGCTGTACCTGGAGGGGGGCATACGTGGTGTCGAGATTGGCTCGGTGATGTTCGGCAAGCGCCTGCCCGATGGCCAGGAGACGTACCACAGCATGGAGCTGGTGCGCCTGGCGTTCCCACGCCGCATGTACACCCAGTCGCATTTCGACTATGCGGCCGAGGTGATTGCCGAGGTGAAAGAGAAGGCATCCAGCATCCGCGGCGTAAAAATCACCAAGCAGCCGCAGTTTCTGCGCCATTTCACTTGTGAGTGCGAATGGGTTTGAGCGCTGCTCCTCAAGGGATGAGCGGGGCCTTCATAATCCCATCCCCCATCACCCCTTGAAGGATTTCCATGGCCGGAGCCAGTTTGCTCACTTTGCTCGACGATATTGCCGCGATTCTGGATGACGTGGCCGCCATGACCAAGGTGGCCGCCCATAAAAGCACGGCTGTGATGGACGATGTAGCCACCATGACCAAGGTGGCCACGCAGAAGACGGCGGGTGTGTTGGGCGACGATTTGGCGCTCAACGCCCAGCAGGTCACCGGTGTGCGCGCCGAGCGGGAACTGCCTGTGGTCTGGGCCGTGGCCAAGGGGTCGCTGGTGAACAAGGCGATTTTGGTCCCGGCGGCGCTGGCTATCAGCGCCTTTTTGCCCTCGCTCATCACACCCTTGCTCATGCTGGGTGGCGCCTATCTGTGCTTTGAGGGGGTCGAGAAGCTGGCCCACAAGTTTCTGCACGCCAAAGAGGACGCTGTAGGCACTGCCCAGCACCTGCAGGCCAATGCCAATCCGGCCGTGGACCTGGTGGCCTTCGAAAAGGAAAAAATCAAGGGTGCGGTGCGGACCGACTTCATTCTTTCGGCCGAAATCATCGTGATTGCCTTGGGCACCGTGGCGGCGGCCAGTTTCTCGCAGCAAGTGGCGGTGCTGGTGGGCATTGCCCTCTTGATGACCGTGGGCGTCTATGGTCTGGTCGGCGGCATCGTCAAGCTCGATGACCTGGGGCTGTGGCTCAGCGGCAAGGCCAGTGGGGCTGCGCAGGCGTTGGGCCGGGGTTTTCTCGCCATGGCGCCGTGGTTGATGAAGTTTCTTTCGGTGGCCGGCACGGCGGCCATGTTTCTGGTGGGGGGCGGCATTCTGGTGCACGGTATTCCCTGGGTGCACCACGCCGTCGAGGCTGCGGGGGCGGCTGTGGGGCACGGTGCCATGGGCGGGCTGTGGCAGGCGCTTGCGACCAATCTGCTCAATGCGCTGGCAGGTCTGGCGGCGGGCGGGGTGGTGCTGGCAGGCGTGTTGCTGGTGCAGCGGCTGCGCAAACCGGGCGGCGTCTCCCGCTGAGTGTTCTCTTTACCGCTGAAGTTGCGGGTAAACCCTTGTTTTTGATTTGGGGCAAAGATGGCCTTACTAAATATAGGCCTAATGGCGTTGCGGGTATTTCCCCGTGCCAATTCCCGAGTCGAGCATGAAAAAGAATCTTCTGGCGGTCGCTGTTGTGTGTGCCCTGAGCGCCGGTACTGCATTGGCGCAGCAGGCCGAAGGCCCCTGGATGGTGCGCGTGCGTGCGCTGCACCTGGACAGCGCCAACAAGGACACCACAGGCCTGAACCTGTCGGTCAACAACAAATGGATGCCCGACGTCGATGTGAGCTATTTCTTCAGCCCGAACCTGGCTGCGGAACTGGTGCTTTCGGTGCCGCAAAAACACACGCTGCGCTCGGGCGCCACGGACATCGGTTCACTCAAGCACCTGCCACCCACGCTGCTGCTGCAATACCACCACGATATGGGCGGCTTCAAGCCTTACGTGGGGGCTGGCGTGAACTACACACGCTTTAGCAGCGTGCGCGCGCCCGCAGGCGTGGACATTGACCGCAACAGCTTTGGAGCGGCGCTGCAGGTGGGTGTGGATATTCCGCTGCAAAAAAATCTCTACCTGAACCTGGATCTGAAGAAGGTGTACATCGGCACCGACGTCAGTGCGGGCGGAGTCAAGGTGGGCAGCTTCAAGGTCGATCCCGTGCTGTTCGGCGTGGGCCTGGGCTGGCGTTTCTGATCACACAGCGCATAGGGTGCAAGGCCGGTTTCCCCCGGCCTTTTTTTGTGGGCGGTGTTTTGTGGGGCGAAGGCCTACAGCGCAGACTGCAGCAGCCCGGCACAATGGGCTGGCGAATCTGCGGCCCTTTGCGCCGGGTAGCAGGTGCTTCTTTCTGCCAGCGGCCACGCCGAGAAAGCCCCCTCCGTTCATGCAAGAGCCCCGCCATGCCGAGATCATTGAAGGCCTGCGCCGCACCCCTGCCTGCATTTCTCCCAAATACTTTTACGACGAGCGCGGCTCCCGGCTGTTCGAAGCCATCACGCGCCTGCCCGAGTACTACCCGACACGCACCGAACACGCCATCCTGCAAGCGTCGGGCGCCGATATTGCCCGTGCCATCGGCCAGGGCTGCACGCTGATCGAGCCGGGCGCGGGCAGCTGTGCCAAGGCGGCCGTGCTGTGCGGGCTGATTGCACCGCGCTGCTTCGTGGGTGTCGATATTTCGGCCAACTACCTGACAGGGGCCGTGCAACGGCTGGGAGCGTGCTTTCCGGGCATGGACGCCCGTGCGCTGGGGGGCGACATCACGCTGGGGATTGATCTGCCAGGCGATTTACCTGCCGCGCCGCGCCTGGTCTTCTACCCTGGTTCGTCGATTGGCAACTTTGACCCGCCCGGTGCGCTGGCCTTGCTGCGCCAGATGCGCGCACTGGCGGGGGATGATGGCGGGCTGCTCATCGGTATCGACCTGCCCAAGGAGGTGGCGGTGCTCGAAGCCGCCTACGACGATGCGCAGGGCGTGACGGCGCAGTTCAACCTCAACGTGCTGGCACATGTGAATCGCCTGATCGGCAGCGACTTCGAGGTCAATGACTGGCAGCACCGCGCTTTCTTCAATGCCGCAGAGTCGCGCATCGAGATGCACCTGGAGGCCTGCGCGCCCGTTGTCGTGTGCTGGCCCGGTGGAGAGCGGGCCTTTGCAGCGGGCGAGCGTATCCATACCGAAAACAGCTACAAATACCCGCTGGCCCCGTTTTGTGAAATGCTTGCGCACGCCGGTTTTGCACGCACCCGTGCGTGGACGGATGCGCGCCAGTGGTTTGCCCTGGTACACGCCCAAGCATGAGAAAGGATGCCGCCATGACCGACCTGGGTTCCCGTTTCTCAGCGGTGCGTACGCACACGGCGTTGCTCGCAGCGCCACTGTCTGCCGAGGACTGCTGCGTCCAGTCCATGCCCGACGCCAGCCCCGTCAAATGGCATCTGGCACACACCACCTGGTTCTTCGAGACCTTTGTGCTCGAGCCGAATGAGCCGGGGTTTGAGCCTTTCCGCCCAGCATTTCGGGTGCTGTTCAACTCCTACTACAACGGCGTGGGCGCCAAGCACCCGCGCCCGCAGCGCGGCCTGCTCACCCGGCCGGCGCTCTCGGACGTGCTGGCCTACCGTGCCAACGTGGAGCAGCGCCTACAGGCCTTGCTGGCGCGGCAAGGGGACAACGCCGCGCTGCAGGCCTTGGTCGAACTGGGGCTGCAGCACGAGCAGCAACACCAGGAACTGCTGCTCACCGACGTGCTGCACCTGTTCTCATGCAACCCCCTGGCCCCGGCCTACCGCGATGCGCCGCCGCCCGTTGCCGCGCCTGCGCAGGCGCCGGACTGGCTGGAGTTTGCGGGGGGGCTGTGCGAGATAGGGCACGGGGGGCGTGGTTTTTCGTTCGACAACGAGCTGCCGCGCCACACCACCTACCTTGCACCTTACGCCCTGGGCACCCGGCTGGTGAACCAGGCCGAGTTTGCGGCCTTCATTACCGACGGCGGCTACCGCAGGCCCGGGCTTTGGTTGGCCGAGGGCTGGGACTGGCTGGCAGCGCAGCACATCGAGCACCCCTTGTACTGGCGCCATGCGCCGGGTGGCGGCTGGACGGTGTTTGGCCTGCACGGCGAACAGCCGCTCATCCCGCAGGCCCCGGTAGCGCATCTGTCGTACTTTGAAGCCGACGCCTACGCGCGCTGGGCTGGTGCCCGTCTGCCCACCGAAGCCGAGTGGGAGGTGGCCGCCGCGCCGCTGGCGCCTGCCTTGCTGGCCCCTGCCGACGCACTGCGTGCCCGGATCGAGCCGCAGGCCGCACCGGGCAGCGGCCTGCGTGAACTGTGGGGCGAGGTCTGGCAGTGGACGCAGTCGAGCTATGCGCCGTACCCCGGGTTTCGCGCCGCCGAAGGGGCGGTGGGCGAATACAACGGCAAGTTCATGGTGAACCAATACGTGCTGCGTGGCAGCGCATGCGCCACGCCGCCGGGGCATGCCCGGCTCACGTACCGCAACTTCTTTCCCGCCACGGCCCGCTGGCAGTTCAGTGGTGTGCGCCTGGCGCGGGATCTGTGATTTGCTATTTATTTAAGAGCTGTAGGCGCTTTATCTATAAGCGCAGGAGGCAATTTTTGCTATAAATAGCAATCAGGCCAGCACCACCCGGTTGCGTCCCGTGGCCTTGGCCTGGTAGAGCGCTTGGTCGGCCGCCGCCACCAGGCTTTCGGGTGCTTGGCCTGCCTGGGCGACGCGCGCACAGACGCCGACACTGAGTGTGACGCAGCCGCCCGGTGTGGTGGGATGGGGCAGCGCCAGGGTCGCCAGCGCCTGCTGGACTTGCAGCACCACGGCCTGCATCTGCGCGGCCGTGGTGCTGGGGGCGATGATGGCAAATTCCTCTCCGCCATAGCGCGCCACCAGGTCGGTGCGGCGCACTGCGCAATGTGCCAGCACGCCCGCCACGCTGCGCAGGCAGTCGTCGCCTGCCAGGTGGCCGTACTGGTCGTTGTAGGCCTTGAACCAGTCGATGTCGAGCATGGCCAGCGCAAGCGGTTCGCCGCTGCGCAGCGAGCGCGCCCATTCGCTCGTCAGTACCTCGTCAAACCGGCGCCGGTTGGCGATGCCTGTGAGGCCGTCGGTGCGGCTCAGGGATTCGAGCCGGCTGTTGGCCGCTTCGAGGGCCACAGTGCGTTCGGCCACGCGCGCCTCCAGGCGTTGCTCGTTGCCCCTGAGCGTGTCGATCAGCGTCTTCTGCGTGGCAAGCAGTTGTGCCTGCATGTCTGCTCGCTCGCGGCGCATCTGGTTGAAGCGATCGGCCAGGGCCAGCGCCAGCAAGATCATTTCCAGCGCCGATCCAAACTGCATGGCATTGGCAGTGAAAACGTTGCTGGGCAGCAGTCCTATGGCGCGCAGCGCGTTGGTCACAGCGCCAAGGCCCAGCACAGCGAACGCTGCGATAAAAAAATACGCGCTGCGCTGGCGCCGCCAGGCAGCGTAGACCGCCACGGCCATCATGGCCACCATGGCCAGCAGATACGCCACGGCGGCGGCCTTGATCAGGGCCTGGCCCGTCACCAGAAACAGCAGGGGACTGAAAAGGAAAAAGACGATAAAGCCCTGCAACCAGGGGTCCAGGCGGGGCAGCAGGAGCCGTGTCTCCACCATGCGGCGCAAAAACAGCATGCCGCTGGCCAGGGCGAACGAATAGCCAAAGCTGGTGCACAGGTTTGACCACAGGGGCGATTCGAGCCGGAAAATTTCTTTGACCAGGCCGTTTTGCGCCGCCAGGGCAAAGGCCATCGAGAGCGCAAACCCTACGTACTGCAGATACAGCCAGTCTTTCAGGCGCACGAACAGCAACAGATTGAACAGCACCATGGCGGCCGCCATGCCGAAATACCAGGCCTGCACCGCGTAGTCGCTGCGTTCGTAGGCGTGAAACGCAGCGGGCTCCCACAGCCGCGCGGGCACGATAAAGGCCGTGGTGGACGCCACGCGCAGGTACAGGGTTTGTTCAGCCAGGGGAGGCAAGGGCACGTTGAAGACGAAATGGCGGTGCGCGTAGCCGCGGCTCTCAAAAGGCGCGGTGGTTCCGGTTTCTACCGTGCGATAGCTGCCATCGCCTTGCGGGGCGTAGAAGTTCAGGTGCGACAGGCGTGCGTAGGCCACTTCCAGCAGGCGCTCTATCGCTTGGTCGCTGGTGTTGACCACCTGCAGGCGCAGCCACCAGGCCGACGGCGTGATGCCGAAATTCAGAGCCTCTCCGGTGAGGCGGCTGCGGGTGAATTGCTGTGCCAGCGCGGGTGCGCGAACCTGCTCCAGCGTCAAACTGCCGCCGGGGTCTTCGAGTACGTCCAGGTGGGCCGTCAGGGCCAGCGGTTGGGCGCCCAGCCTGGAGGCATCCACCGCATCCTGCGAGGAAGTAGAAGCCCAGGCCTGCGCGTTGCCCAGTGCCAGCAGCAGGCTGGTGAGCAGCAGCGCAGCAAAACGCAGCAACGGAGCGCGGGAAGAGTACAGCACGGCGAGGGCAGCGGGCATGCGGTGCATGCACAGGGGCTTTGAAGGAGCCCAGTGTATTCGGGCCCGTGCCGTGTGATTCCATTTCTAAGGCGATGCTGAATAAGTCACCGCGATGATGCGCGCCGTGCATCGGGATGGGATACAAGGCGCAAACCGCAGCCATAGCCGCAGCTATGGCGAGGATTTGCAACGCCGCAGACCGCCCGAGGTACGGATGCGCAGCGCGAGAGGGACTTGTTCAGCATTGCCCTAAACCACTCGTGTCGTTGTGGCTTCGCCTTGCCGTGCTACAGCACTGATCGTAGGCTTCGCGCCTAGACACGAATGGTTTGGAAACAGAATGATGGGTAGAGTTGTCTGTAATGGTGTGGTTTTTGCTACTCTAAAAATAGCTAGCAACGCTTACCCATTAAGCGCTAGGGAAGGTCTGCACGAATCATGTATGAGCGTGCGATGTAAGCCGAGTTGAGAGATAAATCAGTCCGATCCCGGGAATCGCCCGCTCCAAGGCGTCC
>JAANMW010001268.1_pt1 | contig 27065 bp, 17 predicted proteins | sample 7279671 | NCBI WGS metagenome assembly JAANMW01 (sample SAMN14094541, study PRJNA606508) | bioreactor metagenome | isolation source: A lab-scale SPAN reactor treating ammonium-rich wastewater day 247 | place: Ireland: Galway | collected 2017-09-19 | reverse complement strand
GATCGAGAACACGCGCCCCGGTAGGCGGTGCACCAGCGGCGCGCCCTCCAGCATCGTGGCGCGTGCCCAGCGGGCGTGTTCGGTGATGAGCGCGGTGGTACGAGGCGTCGGCTGCAGTGCCTGCAACTGCGAGCGGTCCACGCCGTGGGCGGCGCAGTCGTCGTCGGGCAAATAGAAGCGCCCCCGGGGAATGTCCACGCTCAGGTCTTGCCAGAAATTGATGAGCTGCAGCGCGGTGCAGATGGCATCGCTCTCCTGCAGGGCCTGCGCGCTGTGCACGCCGTACAGGTGCAGCAGCAGACGGCCCACCGGGTTGGCAGAGCGGAGGCAGTAGTCCAGCAGCTCGGCGCGGCTGGCATAACCCGCGCTGTCGCGGGTTTTTTCCACGTCTTGCACAAAGGCGCTGAGCAGGTCGTCCAGCAGGGGTACGGGCAAGTGGTGGCTGCGCAGAACGCCTGCAAGGGGTGCAAACACCTCGGGCCAGCGGGCCGATACGGCGTTGTCCGTGGCGGTGGCATGCAGGTCGGCCCGGTAGGCGGCCAGGTCGTGCAGGCGTTCGGCCGGGTTGGCGTTGCCTTCGTCGGCCAGGTCGTCGGCGGTGCGGGCAAAGGCGTAAATGGCGGCAATGGGCGTGCGCAGATGCGGCGGGCACAGCCACGAGGCCACGGGAAAGTTCTCGTAGTGAGTAATGGCCTGGGGCGGGGCTGGGGGCTGAGGGGCGGGGGTGTTCACGGTGCTGATTGTCGCTTGACAAGAAAAGGACGATCACATAGATTACTAACCAGTCAGTCAGTAATATTCCGGACCCATTCCATGCGCACACCGCAAGCACCGTTGCCCCAGCAGGGGCTTTTTTTCGGCCCGTTTCGACTTCTGCGGTACGCCAGTGGCGTGGGTGCAGTCGCCTTGTTTTTGGCCGCCTGTACGCCTGCGGAGCCTCCGCCAGAGCCTGTGCGGGCCGTCAAACTGGTGACCGTTGGCGTGGAGGCCTTGCAGGCGTACCAGGATTATTCGGGCGAGGTGCGCGCGCGCACCGAGTCGCGCCTGGGCTTTCGCGTGGCAGGCAAGATCGTGCAGCGCCAGGCCGAATTGGGGCAGCGCGTGCGTGCCGGGCAGGCGCTGGCCCAACTGGACCCGCAGGACTACCAGTTGGCCGCGTCGGCAGCGCAGGCCCAGGTGTCCGCCGCGCAGACGCAGCATGATCTGGCGGCAGCGGATTTCCAGCGGTTTGCGGCCCTGAAAGCGCAGAACTTCATCAGCGGTGCCGAGCTGGACCGGCGCGAAGCGTCGCTCAAGGCCGCCAGGGCCACGTTGGCGCAGGCCCGGGCACAGGCTTCGGCGCAGGGCAACCAAGCCACCTACACCCGGCTGGTGTCCGATGTGGACGGTGTCGTCACTGCCGTGGATGCCGAGGTGGGCCAGGTGGTGAGTGCGGGCACGCCGGTGCTGCGCATTGCCCAGGACGGTGCACGCGATGTGGTGTTTGCCGTGCCCGAAGACAAGGTCACCCGTCTGCGGGTGGGCCAGGCAGTCACTGTGCGTTCGTGGTCTGGGGGTGAGACCCTGCAGGCCCGCGTGCGCGAGGTGGCGGCCAGTGCCGACCCGGTGACGCGCACCTTTGTTGTCAAGGCCGGTATCGAGGCGGGCCAGGTGCCGCCCCTGGGGGCTACGGTGCATGTCACGCCGGAAGCCCTCGGCGCGGTAGGCCGGTCCGCCATCAAGCTGCCCACCACGGCACTGCGCCAGGAAGGCGCTGCAACCGCTGTGTGGGTGTATGAGCCGGATACAGGCACCGTGCGCTCGCAAGCGGTGCAAGTGGTTACGGCCGATGGCAATGAGGCTGTGATTACGGACGGACTGGTGCCCGGCATGCAGGTGGTGAGCACCGGTGTGCATGTGCTGACACCAGGGCAGAAGGTCGGAGTTTATGAGCAAAAATCGGCTCAAGCGCTCTCTGGTAAAGCGCAAGAAGCTATAAAAATAACAGTGCCTGTGCCGGCTGCGGCGGCTTCTGCTTCCGTGGCCCGGTGAGCGCACCATGAAGCAAACGCCACAGAACAACGGCTTCAACCTCTCGGCCTGGGCCATCAACCATGCCCCGCTAACGCGCTACCTCATGGTGGTGCTGATGGTGATGGGCATTGCCGCTTATTTCCAGCTTGGCCAGGACGAGGACCCGCCCTTCACCTTCCGCGCCATGGTGGTGCGCACTTACTGGCCTGGCGCCACGGCGCAGCAGGTGGCCGAACAGGTGACCGACAAGATCGAGCGCACCTTGCAGGAGGTGCCGCTGGCCGACAAGATCCGCAGCTATTCCAAGCCGGGCGAGTCGCAGATCATTCTGGAAATCAAGGACAGCTCGCGCTCGAACGAGGTCGCCAACGTTTGGTACAGCGTGCGCAAGAAGGTGGGCGACATGCGCTACACCTTGCCACAAGGCGTGCAGGGCCCGTTCTTCAACGACGACTTTGGCGATGTATTCGGCGTGATTTATGCGCTGGAGGCCGACGGGTTCAGCTATGCCGAGGCCAAACAGTTTGCCGACGACGTGCGCCAGAAGCTGCTGCGTGTGCCCGATGTTGCCAAGGTCGAGCTGTTTGGCGTGCAGGATGAAAAGCTCTATATCGAGATCTCGCAAAGCCGCCTCTCCCAGCTCGGGCTGGACATGAACCAGGTGCTGGCACAACTGGGCCAGCAGAACGCGGTGGAAAGTGCGGGCATTGTGCAGACGCTGCAGGACCAGTTGCAGGTGCGTGTGGCCGGGCAGTTTCGGGCCATGGAGGACTTGAGCGCCATGCCGATTCGCGGCGCTTCGGGTGCGCAGTTGCGACTGGGGGATATCGCCACGATCCAGCGCGGGTATGTCGAGCCCACCGCCGTCAAGGTACGGCATGAGGGGCGCGAGGTGGTCGCCCTGGGTGTCTCCATGGCCAAGGGCGGCGACATCATCCGCCTGGGCAAGGCCCTGCGCAGTGCGACGGCGGACATCGAAAAAACACTGCCCGCCGGAGTGCGTCTGGCCAATGTGCAGGACCAACCCCAGGCCGTGGCCCGTTCCGTCAATGAATTCGTCAAGGTGCTCATCGAGGCCGTGGCCATCGTGCTGGCTGTGAGTTTTGTCAGCCTGGGCTTGCACAAGCGGGCAGGTCAGCAGCCCTGGTGGCGGCGCTGGTACATCGACCCGCGCCCGGGGCTGGTGGTAGGCATCACCATTCCGTTGGTGCTGGGCGTGACCTTTCTGGCCATGTGGTACTGGGGGATTGGGTTGCACAAGGTGTCGCTGGGCTCGCTCATCATCGCCCTGGGCCTGTTGGTGGACGATGCCATCATTGCCGTGGAGATGATGGTGCTCAAGCTCGAAGAGGGCTACGACAAGATGCGCGCCGCCACCTTCGCTTATGAGCTGACGGCCATGCCCATGCTCACGGGCACACTCATCACGGCGGCAGGTTTTCTACCCATTGGCATTGCCAGGTCGTCTGTGGGCGAATACGCCTTCGCCATCTTCGCCGTGACGGTGATCGCGCTGGTGCTGAGTTGGCTGGCCTCGGTGTATTTCGTGCCGTACCTGGGCACATTGCTGCTCCAGCCGCCGCCGGGCCGCCCCAAGGCGGCTGGCGCCCCCTTGGGGGGCAGCGAAGCACAGGCAGTGGCGAGTGTGGGGGCCAGTGATCTGCCTGCGCATGTGGCCGCAGCGGGCATCACTGATGATCCGCGCGAGGTGTTCGACAGCCCGTTCTACAAAGCCTTCCGCCGTTTGGTGCACTGGTGCGTGGAGCACCGCTGGGCCACCATTGGCGCCACGCTACTCACTTTTGCGCTGGGCATTGCCGGTATGGGTGTGGTGCAGCAGCAGTTTTTCCCCGATTCGAACCGGCCTGAGGTGCTGGTCGACCTGTGGTTTCCCGAGGGCACCTCTTTTGCAGGAAACGAGGAGGTCACCCGCCGCGTGGAGAAGCGCCTGATGGAGCAACCCGGCGTGGCATCGGTCAGTGGCTGGGTGGGTTCGGGCGTGCCACGTTTCTATTTGCCGCTGGACCAGGTGTTTCCGCAAAGCAATGTGTCGCAATTCATTGTGCTGGCGCAAGATCTCCAAAAACGCGGTGCCTTGCTGCGGACGCTGCCGACCGTTCTGGCGCAGGAGTTTCCCGAGGTGCGCGGCCGCGTCAAGCTGCTGCCCAATGGGCCGCCAGTGCCCTACCCGGTGCAGTTCCGCGTGGTGGGGCCGGACCCGACGGTGCTGCGCGCGCATGCCGACGAAGTGAAAGCCGTGATGCGCGAACACGCCAAGATGCGCGGCGTGAACGACAACTGGAACGAATCGGTGAAGGTGTTGCGCCTGGAGGTCGATCAGGACAAGGCGCGTGCCCTGGGCGTGAGCAGCCAGTCCATCGCCCAGGCCTCCCGGGTCATGCAGTCGGGTATGACGGTAGGCCAGTTCCGCGAAGACGACAAGCTCATCGACATCGTGCTGCGCCAGCCCGAGGACGAGCGCCGCGCCATCACCGATATCGGCAACGCTTATCTGCCCACGGCGTCGGGCAAGTCGATACCGCTGACGCAGATTGCCAAGCCGGTGTTTGCCTGGGAGCCAGGCGTGATGTGGCGCGAGGGTCGTGAATACGCCATCACGGTACAGGGCGATGTGGTCGAGGGCATGCAGGGCGCTACGGTGACGCAGATGCTGCTGCCTGGTTTGCGAAAGATCGAGGCCGCATGGCAGCAAAGCGGGCAGGGGGCCTATCGCATCGTGGTGGCCGGCGCCGTGGCGGAAAGCTCCAAGGGCTCGTCGTCCATCGCGGCAGGTGTGCCCATCATGCTGTTCATCACGTTCACCCTGCTGATGCTGCAACTGCACAGCTTCAGCCGGGCTGTATTGGTCTTCCTGACCGGCCCGCTGGGCATCGCCGGGGTGGCCGGGGCGCTGATTTTGCTGGGGCGTCCGTTCGGCTTTGTGGCGCTGCTGGGTGTGATTGCGCTCATGGGCATGATCCAGCGCAACTCGGTGATCCTGATCGACCAGATCGAGAAAGACCGCGCACGCGGCGTGCCGGCATGGGACGCCATTGTCGAGGCGGCCGTGCGCCGCTTGCGCCCCATCGTACTGACCGCTGCGGCGGCCGTTCTGGCCATGATTCCGCTGTCCCGCAGCGTGTTCTGGGGCCCTATGGCTGTGGCTATCATGGGCGGGCTCATTGTGGCCACGGTGTTGACGCTGCTGGCCCTGCCCGCCATGTATGCGGCCTGGTTCCGCGTGCGCCGACCGGAACCTGTCATCGGAGATGGGCCAGTATCAGGTTAAAATTAAAAGTTAACCAGTTTCATGCAGGCGGCAGTTTTTCTTGCCGCCTGCTTGTTTGATGACCGCGCGGGTGGCGAAATTGGTAGACGCACCAGGTTTAGGTCCTGACGGTGGCAACACTGTGGGGGTTCGAGTCCCCCCCCGCGCACCACCCCTTTTGAAACTAGTCCGGACACGGTGTCACTGCACGGCAGTGGTCACGTTTAACCAAAAATTTAGGAGTAGCCATGGCTGTTACCGTTGAAACCCTTGAAAAGCTCGAACGCAAGATCACGCTGAGCCTGCCCCTGTCCGCCATCCAGAGCGAGGTGGAAACGCGCCTCAAGCGCCTGGCCCGCACCGTCAAGATGGACGGCTTCCGTCCCGGCAAGGTGCCCATGAATGTGGTTTCGCAGCGCTATGGCTACTCGGTGCAGTACGAAGTGCTCAACGACAAGGTCGGCGAGGCTTTTGCCCAGGCGGCCAACGAAGCCAGTCTGCGCGTGGCCGGTCAGCCGCGCATTACTGAAAAAGACGGTGCGCCCGAGGGCGAGGTCGCCTTTGACGCGGTGTTCGAGGTGTTTCCTGAAGTCAAAATTGGGGACCTGACCAGCGCCGAAATCGAAAAACTGTCGGCCGCTGTGGACGATGGCGCCATCGACAAGACCGTTGACATACTGCGCAAGCAGCGCCGCAGCTTCGCACAGCGCGCCATGGACGCCGCAGCGCAGGACGGCGACCGCGTTACCGTGGACTTTGAAGGCAAGCTCGACGGCGAGACCTTCCAGGGCGGCAAGGCCGAGGACTTCCAGTTCTTGGTGGGCGAAGGCCAGATGCTCAAGGAATTTGAAGATGCCGTGCGCGGCATGAAACCGGGCGAGAGTAAGACTTTCCCGTTGGCTTTCCCCGAGGAATACCACGGCAAGGATGTGGCAGGCAAGACCGCTGACTTCCTGGTCACCGTTAAAAAGATTGAAGCCGCCCACCTGCCTGAAGTGAACGATGCCCTGGCCAAGTCGCTCGGTATTGCCGACGGCACCGTGGCGGGCCTGCGCGCTGATATCAAGACCAACCTCGAGCGTGAGGTCAAGTTCCGCTTGCTGGCACGCAACAAGCAAGCCGTGATGGAAGCCCTGCTGTCCAAGGCCGAACTCGATCTGCCCAATGCCAGTGTGCAGGGTGAAATCGATCGCCTGAAGGAAGGCGCACGCGCTGACCTCAAGCAGCGTGGTGTCAAGGATGCCGACAAAGCAGAAATCCCTGACGACATCTTCCGCGCCCAGGCCGAGCGCCGCGTGCGCCTGGGCCTGGTGGTGGCAGAACTGGTCAAGACCAACAACCTGCATGCCAAGCCTGAGCAGCTCAAGGCCCATATCGACGAACTGGCCGCCAGCTACGAGAAGCCCGAAGACGTGGTGCGCTGGTATTTTGGCGACCGCCAGCGCTTGGGCGAAGTCGAGGCTGTGGTCATCGAGAACAATGTCGCCGATTTCGTCCTGGCACAGGCCAAGGTGACCGAGAAGGCCATGTCCTTTGACGAACTGATGGCTGGACAGGGCTGATAACTGCTTGAACGCGGGCCATTTTTGGTGGCCGCGTCCGGGTATTGCGCCTTCAGGGGCTTGTGACAACGTTCACAAGCCCCAATTCATTTCTGGGTACAGTACCCGCCTGACAGGAGTAAATATGAGTGCACTGGAAACACAGGCCTTGGGAATGGTCCCGATGGTCATCGAGCAGTCGGGCCGCGGTGAGCGGTCTTACGATATCTATTCGCGCCTTCTCAAAGAGCGCGTGATCTTCCTCGTGGGCGAGGTCAATGACCAGACGGCCAACCTGGTGGTGGCACAGTTGTTGTTCCTGGAGAGTGAGAATCCGGACAAGGACATCTCTTTCTACATCAACTCGCCCGGGGGCAGCGTTACAGCCGGCATGGCGATCTACGACACCATGAACTTTATCAAGCCCGATGTGTCCACGCTGTGCTGTGGCTTTGCCGCCAGCATGGGCGCGTTCCTGCTCGCTGCAGGGGCCAAGGGCAAGCGTTTTTCGTTGCCTAACTCCAAGGTCATGATCCACCAGGTGCTGGGCGGCGCACGCGGCCAGGCCACGGACATCGAGATCCATGCGCGCGACATCTTGCGCACCAAGGACCAAATGAACCGCATTCTTGCCGAGCGCACGGGCCAGACGCTGGAGAAGGTTCAGCGTGACACCGAGCGCGACTACTTCATGACCGCCGATGAAGCCAAGGACTACGGCATCATCGACCAGGTGATCTCCAAGCGTCCCTGACCGTGGCGCGCAGGGCGTGCCCGGACTTTTTTCGTTCCGGGCAACCCTGTTTTTCATTGGGTATCATTCTGACCACTATCTGTAATACAAGGTAAAGCCCCCATGGCCGAGAAAAAAGGCTCCTCCAGCGAAAAAACGCTTTACTGTTCGTTCTGCGGCAAAAGCCAGCACGAAGTGAAGAAGCTGATCGCCGGTCCGTCGGTCTTTATCTGCGACGAATGTATCGACCTGTGCAATGAGGTGATCCGGGACGAATTGCCCCCGGGCGACGCGAATCGCGAGGCGCGTACCGATTTGCCGACGCCCGCCGAAATCAAGGCAAACCTGGACAACTACGTCATTGGCCAAGAAATTGCCAAGCGCACTCTGGCAGTGGCTGTTTACAACCACTACAAGCGCCTGCGCTACAAAGACAAGGCAGGCAAGGACGAGGTGGAGCTGTCCAAGAGCAATATCCTGCTCATTGGTCCCACGGGTTCGGGCAAGACGCTGCTGGCGCAGACTTTGGCACGCATGCTGGACGTGCCTTTTGTCATGGCCGACGCCACGACGCTGACGGAGGCAGGCTATGTCGGCGAGGACGTGGAGAACATCGTCCAAAAGCTGCTGCAAAGCTGTAACTACGAGGTCGAGCGCGCCCAGCGCGGCATTGTTTATATCGACGAGATCGACAAGATCTCGCGCAAATCCGACAACCCCAGCATTACGCGCGATGTGTCGGGTGAGGGCGTGCAACAAGCCTTGCTCAAGCTCATCGAGGGCACCATGGCCAGCGTGCCGCCCCAAGGCGGGCGCAAGCACCCCAACCAGGATTTTCTGCAAATCGACACGACCAACATCCTGTTCATTTGCGGCGGTGCGTTCGCGGGCCTTGAGAAGGTCATTGAGAACCGCACCGAGGCCTCAGGTATTGGTTTTGGCGCGGCCGTCAAGAGCAAGAAGCAACGCTCATTGTCGGACGTGTTCCAGGAAATCGAGCCCGAAGATCTCATCAAGTTCGGCTTGATTCCGGAGCTGGTCGGGCGTATGCCTGTAGTCACGGCCCTGGCCGAGCTGCATGAAGATGCACTGGTGCAGATCCTGATCGAGCCTAAGAATGCCCTGGTTAAGCAGTACAGCAAATTGCTGGCCATGGAGGGTGCCGAGCTGGAAATCCGGCCTGCAGCCCTCAAAGCCATTGCCCGCAAGGCCCTGGCACGCAAGACGGGCGCACGTGGTTTGCGTTCTATTTTGGAGCAGGCGCTCCTGGGCACCATGTTTGACTTGCCCAATACAAGCAATGTGGACAAGGTGGTGGTGGATGAGTCCACCATCGATGAAAACAAGCCACCACTGCTGGTGTACCGCGAAGCAGCGAAAAAGGCTTGACTACACGGCGTGGGCGTTGTGGCGCCCATGCCCGTCACGAACCCCTGTGTCGGCATTTTGCGCACCAGGGGTTGAAAGTTTCTGTCTGCGGACCATATTCCCTGTAGTTTCATGAGGATCTCCATGTCCGGACACGTCCCCCTTTCTGCTACACCCCTCGAGCTGCCGCTGTTGCCGCTGCGCGATGTCGTTGTTTTCCCTCACATGGTCATTCCCTTGTTCGTGGGGCGCCCCAAGAGCATCAAGGCGCTGGAGTTGGCCATGGAGACCGACCGCCGCATCATGCTGGTGGCTCAAAAGGCAGCAGCCAAGGATGAGCCCTCGGTCACCGATATGTTTGATGTGGGCTGCATCTCGACCATCCTTCAGATGCTCAAGCTCCCTGATGGCACCGTGAAGGTGCTGGTCGAGGGTCAGCAGCGTGCCTCGGTGGGTGCGATCGAGGATGCCGATTCCCATTTTTCTGCGACGGTGACGCCGGTTGAACTGGTAGAAGGCGAGCACCGCCCTAGCGAAGTTGAGGCACTGCGCCGCGCCGTAATGCAGCAGTTTGACCAGTATGTCAAGCTCAACAAGAAGATCCCGCCCGAAATCCTGACCTCGATCTCCAGCATTGATGACCCGGGCCGCCTGGCCGACACCATTGCCGCGCACCTGCCGCTCAAGCTGGAAAACAAGCAGGCCGTGCTCGATCTCTCGGATGTCAAGGATCGGCTTGAAAACCTGTTCGAGCAGCTCGACCGTGAAGTGGACATCCTCAACGTCGATAAGAAAATCCGTGGCCGCGTCAAGCGCCAGATGGAGAAAAATCAGCGCGACTTCTATCTGAACGAACAGGTCAAAGCCATTCAGAAGGAGCTGGGTGAAGGTGAAGAGGGCGCTGACCTGGAAGAGGTCGAGAAAAAAATCAAGCAGGCCAAGATGCCGGCCGAAGCGCGCAAGAAGGCCGAGGGCGAGCTCAAGAAGCTCAAGTTGATGTCGCCCATGTCGGCCGAGGCCACCGTGGTGCGCAATTACATCGATGTGCTGGTGTCGCTGCCTTGGAGCAAGAAAACCAAGATCAAACACGACCTGGGCCATGCCGAAACGGTGCTCAACGAGGACCACTACGGACTGGAGAAGGTCAAGGACCGCATCATGGAATACCTTGCCGTGCAGCAGCGCGTGGACAAGGTCAAGGCGCCCATCCTGTGTTTGGTGGGGCCACCGGGTGTGGGTAAAACCTCGCTGGGCCAGTCCATTGCCAAGGCCACAGGGCGCAAGTATGTCCGCATGGCGCTGGGCGGTATGCGCGACGAGGCTGAAATCCGTGGCCACCGCCGCACCTATATCGGTGCCATGCCGGGCAAGGTGCTGCAAAGCCTGGGCAAGATCGAAACGCGCAATCCCTTGTTTTTGCTCGATGAGATCGACAAGTTGGGCACAGACTTCCGGGGCGATCCGTCGAGCGCCCTGCTGGAGGTGCTTGACCCCGAGCAGAACCATACCTTTGGCGACCACTACGTGGAGGTGGATTTCGATCTGAGCGACGTCATGTTCGTCGCCACCTCGAACTCGATGAACATTCCGTCGGCGCTGCTTGACCGTATGGAGGTCATCCGCCTGTCGGGCTACACGGAGGAAGAGAAAACGAATATCGCCATGAAGTACCTGCTGCCCAAGCAGCTCAAAAACAATGGCGTGAAGGACGAGGAGCTGCAGATCACCGAAGCTGCAGTGCGCGACATGGTGCGCTACTACACCCGCGAAGCCGGTGTGCGCTCGCTCGAGCGTGAGCTGTCCAAAATCTGCCGCAAGGTGGTCAAGGCACTGTTGCTCAAGAAGCTGGAGCCACAGGTGGTGGTCACGGCTGACAACCTTCCAGATTTTCTGGGCGTGCGTAAGTACACCTTTGGGCGGGCAGAGCAAAAGAACCAGGTTGGTCAGGTCGTTGGGCTTGCCTGGACCGAGGTGGGTGGTGATTTGCTGACCATCGAGGCAGTGACCATGCCAGGCAAGGGTGTCATTACCCGCACGGGTTCACTGGGTGATGTGATGAAGGAGTCGGTTGAGGCAGCGCGCACCGTGGTACGCAGCCGTGCGCGCATGCTGGGCATCAAGGACGAAGCCTTCGAAAAGAAGGACGTGCACATCCATGTGCCCGATGGCGCGACTCCCAAGGATGGCCCGAGTGCTGGCGCAGCGATGGCTACGGCTTTTGTGTCGGCGCTGACTGGCATTCCCGTGCGTGGTGATGTGGCAATGACTGGTGAAATCACGCTGCGCGGTGAAATCACGGCCATCGGGGGCTTGAAGGAGAAGCTGTTGGCCGCCCTGCGTGGAGGCATCAAGACAGTGTTGATCCCCGAAGAAAATGTCAAAGATTTGCAGGAGATTCCGGACAACGTCAAGAGCGGCCTGGAGATCGTGCCGGTGAAGTGGATCGACAAAGTGCTGGACGTGGCGCTGGAGCGCCAGCCCGTGCCTCTGACCGATGCCGAGGTGGCTGCCGCTGCTGCTGTGGTGGCGGTAGCGGCGGCACCGTCAGTGGCCGTGTCGGTGGAATCTGTAAAACATTGATGATTTTTTCTGGCGCCCTTAAAAAATTGCGCTACAATACCTTCACTGCAGACAAACGTTATACAATGTAAGGCTGTAGTAAATGCGGGAATAGCTCAGTTGGTAGAGCGCAACCTTGCCAAGGTTGAGGTCGAGAGTTCGAGACTCTTTTCCCGCTCCAATTTTCAAAAAAGGGAAGCAATTGCTTCCCTTTTTTATAAATTACACGGTTCTCTGGCGCGGTAGCAAAGCGGTTATGCCCCGGATTGCAAATCCGGTTAGTCCGGTTCGACTCCGGACCGCGCCTCCAAAAATATCCCCCAATAAAAAGCCGCTGGCTCTATCGAGAGCGCAGCGGCATTTTTATTGCCGGCGCGCGGAACGCGCCGTGCGCCTTCAGAAATCCATGACCAAAGCGACGTGAAAGCTGCGCCCAGGCTGGGTATAGGCATCGTTGGTAGTAGATGCTGCCGCCAGGCCATAGACGTCGGGCCACATCCAGTATTTCTGGTTGGTGAGGTTGTGCACTGCCAGATTTAAGCGCATGTTCTTCTGAAAGCGCCATTGCGCGGACAGGTCGAGCGTTGTTGCCGATGGAATGGTGAACTGCGTGTTGGGTAGCTTGACAGAAGATGCGCTGTCGATGTCCTTGCTTGTTTTGGCTGCATGGTGGCGCATGTCGAGACGCATGCCCCAGGCAGCGGTGTCGTACTTGACGCCCAGGGCCAGCTGCGCCGGGTCAATCGAGTTGATCGGTTTTCCGGTAGCGCGGTTTACGCCGCGCGTTTTCCCGTAGGAGAACGGGGTTGCCCAGCGTCCGCCGGCATAACGTCCCCAATCGTATTGGCCCTTGACTTCGAAGCCGCTGATGCGCGCACGCTCAGTGTTGATGGTCTGGAAAATGCGAGGATCTGCAGTCGTGCCTGTGCCCCGTATGAGCACAGTGTCCATGATGAGGTTCGAATAGTTGCTGGTGAACGCTGCCACATCCAGGCTCAGGTGCTCCATTCGGCCACGTACGCCAACTTCAAATCCCCGGCTCTTCTCAGGCTTGAGGTTGGGGTTGGGGATGATGACGACCTGTTCCGCCATGTTTTCATAGTAGCCGTTGACCTGACCCGCGTCAGGGGCACGGAAGCCGGCTGAGTACTGGCCGAAAACGCTCCAGATAGGTGTGGCACGGTACAGCGCACCGATTTTCGGTGACAGGGCAGATCCCGAGAGTGACTGGCCGGGCTGTTTCGCAGGTGGGGAGAAACCGGCTTGGCTGGTGACATTGAGATCGAAGTGGTCGAAGCGCAAACCGGGGGTCAAGCTCCAATTTCCATACACCGATTCGTCCTGCAGATACAGCGCGCTCGTGGTCTCACGGGTATCGGGGAAGCGCTTGAGAGGAAACACCTCGGGCGGCAGTGGCTCCAGGCCTGTGTACATATTGCTGATGTCGCTGCGCACGTGGTCCAGTCCGTAGGTGATTTTGTGGGCCCAGTCGCCACTGCGCAGTGTTTTGTCGGCCTGTAGGCCGGCTTGCCAAGTCTTTTCGCTGTAAGAATTGTCACGTACGCGCAAGGGCAGGGCATTGCGCATGCTGGTACCCAGTTGGCGCGATGCGGCATGCTGCACGGCAATCAACGTCTGGGCGGTGTCGGCCCAAGGCGCGCCCAGGTCGAAGTGGGCATTCCAGGTCAGGCGGTCGCGCTCCAGCGAGCGCGTAGAGTATTCGTCCACGATGGCTCCTGCGATCTGGGCGGGTGTGCCCCGCAGCGGCAAGGGGGCGCGGCTTGAAAGCAGGTTGACATCCGTTTTCTTTTCCACATGTTCCAGCGTGAAGATGTGTCGTTGCCCGGCATGTGGCCGCAGCACGATCTTTCCGAGTAATGCGTTGTCGCGGTCGCGCTGTGGATTGGGCTGGGTGCGGTTGCTGTTGGGCTCGCCATTGCTGCCCATGTTGTCCATGGCGTGGGCGCCGTGCGTGGTGGCGGTCAGCATCCACTGCAGGGTATCGCTGGCTTGACCGGCCACCGTACCAGCCAGCGTGTGACCGTTGTCATCGCTGCTCCAGCCTGCAGACACGCGGCCCCCCAGGGTGCGTGGCGCGCCACCATCTTTGGACGTCAGGAAATCGGTTGGCTCCATCGTGATGAAGTTGACCAGCCCGGCCATGCCGTCGGAGCCATACAGGGCGGACGCCGGGCCACGCACCACTTCAATCCGCTTGAGCAGTTCCAGCGACAGGTATTCGCGGTCGAATGTGGTGGTGCGGAAGGCATAACTGCGCGGCATGCGCACACCATCGACCATCAGTAAAACCCGGTTGCCCCCCAAGCCGCGGATGTTGATGCCCACGTTGCCATCGCGCCCAGCGCTGGCGGTGGTGCCGCCCACCGAAAACCGGGAGGGGGACCGCTTGACCGATGCATTGGGTAAATCCTGCAGGGCTTCCCGCAGGGTACGGTTTTGCTGGTCACCCATCGCACGCGCGTCGATCACATCGAACGACAGCGGTAGATCGTCCGCTGCTTTTTCGTTGCGTGAGCCACTGACCACCACTTCGCCCAGGGTAGCTGGTGCGCTATGGGTTTGCGCGCTGCTCTGTGCTTGGGCCGTGCTCAGGGCCAGGCCGGCAAGCCAAAGCAGTGCGACCAAGCTGCGCAGGGGCGCAGCCTTTTGTCGGCGGTGAAAATTCAATGCGAACATGGAGTCTTGGGAGTGGTCGGCACGTCCGAGTGGCGCCGTTGTTGAATTATTGGGGGTCGTGATTGCATAAAGTTGCAGATCACGTGTGAATTTGCTCTGGATCAATGAATGACCTTATCATCAGTAGGAATAATATAGGAAAGCCCCGCTGGATTAGTCGTCGCAGCCCTCAGCGGGCAGTCCCTTGAAGGGTCTCTCCTTCTGGGCAGCGGCATATAAGGAGTCTTTCCATGACAACCCGCAAGCTGGCGCAACTCACGGCCCTGGCACTTTCCACGCTGGCACTGGCTGCCACGGCCCAAGGCACGAATAAGCCGGGCATGTCTGCCCCTGAGGTGAATTACCAGGCAGGTTCGTCGCCATTGGGTGACGTGCCCATGTACCAGAGTTCGAACCCCAAGGCGCCGAAGATGACGCAGGCCGAGTTTGATCGGGCCCGTCAAATCTATTTCGAGCGCTGCGCTGGTTGCCACGGCGTGTTGCGCAAAGGTGCTACCGGCAAACCCCTGACACCCGATATCACGCTGGAAAAGGGCACGGATTACCTCAAGGTTTTCATTGCCTACGGCTCACCCGCTGGTATGCCTAACTGGCAAACCTCCGGTGAAATGACCGAAGCCGATGTGGATCTGATGGCTCGCTACGTGCAGCAAGATCCCCCTGTCCCGCCGGAATTCGGTATGGCAGACATGAAGAAGACGTGGAAGGTTGTGATTCCTCCGGACCAGCGTCCGAAGAAGAAGATGAACAACTACAACATCAGCAACATCTTCTCGACCACGCTGCGCGATGCGGGTGAGATTGCGCTGATTGACGGCGACACCAAGGAAATCATCAGCGTTCTGAAGACTGGCTATGCCGTGCACATCTCGCGCATGTCGGCCTCGGGCCGCTACTTGTTCGTGATTGGCCGCGACGCCAAGGTGAACATGATTGACATGTGGATGGAAAAGCCCGACACGGTCGCAGAAATCCGCACGGGCCTTGAAGCGCGTTCGGTCGAGAGCAGCAAGTTCAAGGGCTTTGAAGACAAGTACGCGATTGCCGGCACCTACTGGCCACCCCAATTCGTCATCATGGATGGCGACACGTTGGAACCCCTCAAGATCGTCTCGACCCGCGGCAACGTGGTGGGCACGCAGGAATACCACCCTGAGCCCCGTGTGGCCTCCATCGTGGGTAGCCACTTCAAGCCTGAGTTTGTCGTGAACGTCAAGGAGACCGGCAAGACCCTGATGGTGGATTACTCCGACCTGAAGGCACTGAAGATGACCGAAATCGGTTCGGCACCTTTCCTGCACGACGGCGGTTTGGATTCCACCAAGCGTTACTTCATGGTGGCGGCCAATAACAGCAACAAGATTTCGGTTTTTGACCTGAAAGAAGATAAGCTGGCGGCCATCGTCGATGTGGGCAAGATTCCCCATCCCGGCCGCGGCGCGAACTTCACGCACCCGAAATTTGGTCCTGTCTGGGCTACGGGCCACTTGGGTGACGAAACGATCTCTTTGATCGGCACCGATCCCAAGAAGAACAAGCAGTACGCTTTCAAGGAAGTGGCCAAGCTGACAGGTCCTGGCGGTGGCGCTCTGTTTATCAAGAGCCACCCCAAGTCCAACCACCTGTATTCGGATGCGCCTCTGAATCCTGATCCGAAGATTTCCCAGTCGGTGGTGGTGTACGACATCAAGAACCTGGAAAAGGGCTATGTCACGCTGCCGATCGCCGAGTGGGCAGACATCAAGGACGACGGTGCCAAGCGCGTCGTGCAGCCTGAGTTCAACAAGGCCGGCGACGAAGTCTGGTTCTCGGTGTGGAGTGCCAAGAACAAGATCAGCGCAATGGTGATCGTGGACGACAAGACGCTCAAGCTGAAGAAGGTGATCAAGGATCCACGTCTGATCACGCCTACCGGCCACTTCAACGTGCACAACACGCAGCACGACGTGTATTGATCGTGCGAATGCGCGCGCAGGCCTCTGGGCCTGTGTCGTGCAACGAGGCCACCGATCCCTGAGGATTTGGTGGCCTTTTTTGTTTATGGGGTGGAAGTCGCCTCGGGCGCTGCCAGTTGCGCCAGAACGCCCAGCATCTCCTGCGCCCAGGCGATGGAGCCTTGCTCGTACAGAATGCCCTTTTTCAGGATCATGTGCTGGATTTGTGCGTGGCGGGAAAGCGTGCGGCCGACTGGAAAATCGCGCATTTCAATGGTTTGGTAGTGCGCCAGCTTTTCGCGGTGGAGTTGCAGGTGGCGCGCCAGTTCCGGGCGCAGGTCTATTTCCGACAACACAGCGTCCGCGCGCAGCTTGACCATGAATTCATCGCGCAGGTCCATGGGTGCCGAGGGCTGCTCCGCCCAGCGTGCCAGCTCCTCACGACCCGCCACCAGGACCCGATATTCCTTCTTTCGCGTTTTGCCTGCATCGGCTGGGATGCTGCTGGCGACCCAGCCTGCGCCTTCCATGCGGGCCAGTTCGCGGTAAATCTGCTGGTGCGTGGCGTGCCAGAAATAGCCAATCGATTTGTCGAACCGCCGCGCCAGATCGTAGCCCGAGGAGGGTTTTTCGAGCAATGACGTGAGAACAGCATGGGCCAGCGACATAGGCAAAGTGTAGCGTCGTCAAAAAACTATGCACCTGGTTGCATAAATAAAAAAACGCCCGTACACTTTTGTGCAACTGGTTGCATAGACAACTGGATTTTCCTACTTCCACAAGGATTCCACGATGACCGCCTTCCCCCACATGCTCGCGCCCCTCGATCTGGGCTTCACCACTCTCAAGAACCGCGTGCTCATGGGTTCCATGCACGTCGGCCTGGAAGAAGCCAAAGACGGCTTTGCCCGCATGGCCGCCTTTTATGCCGAGCGTGCGCGTGGCGGTGTCGGCTTGATCGTGACGGGCGGCATTGCACCCAACGACCGCGCACGCCCCATGCCGGGCGGTGCTGCCATGACCACCCAGGCCGAGGCGGACAAGCACAAGGTGGTGACGCAGGCGGTGCACGATGCGGGGAGCAAGATTTGTATGCAAATCCTGCATTTTGGCCGCTACGCCTACCATCCCGAACTGGTGGCGCCCAGCGCTTTGAAAGCGCCCATCAGTCCCTTCCGTCCGCATGCGTTGACGAGTGAAGAAGTCGAGCAGACGATTGAAGACTACGCCAATGCCGCTGCCCTGGCGCAAAGCGCTGGCTACGACGGTGTGGAAATCATGGGCTCCGAGGGCTACCTCATCAATGAGTTCATCGCCCAGCAGACCAACCACCGTGACGATGAATGGGGTGGCCCGTATGCCAACCGTATCCGTTTTCCGCTGGAAATCGTGCGGCGCACGCGCGCCCGGGTGGGGGCCAACTTCATCCTGATCTTCCGCCTCTCCATGCTGGATCTGGTAGAAGGCGGCTCCACCACCGAGGAGGTGATCGAACTGGCGCAGGCGCTGGAAAAAGCGGGCGTTACCATCCTCAACACCGGCATCGGCTGGCACGAGGCGCGCATTCCAACAATAGCCACCAAGGTGCCGCGCGGCGCGTTTGCCTGGGTCACGCAGCAGCTCAAAGGCAAGGTCGGTATTCCGCTGGTCGCGACCAACCGCATCAACACACCCGAAGTGGCCGAAGAGATTCTGGCGGGCGGCATGGCCGACATGGTGAGCATGGCGCGGCCCTTCCTGGCCGATCCCGAGTTCGTCAACAAGGCGGCTGCCGGCCAGTCAGACCAGATCAACACCTGCATCGGCTGTAACCAGGCCTGTTTGGACCACACCTTTGGCGGCAAGATCACTTCGTGCCTGGTCAACCCGCGCGCCTGCCACGAAACCATTTTGGTGATGCAGCCCTTGACCCGCAAAGAGCGCGTTGCTGTCGTGGGTGCCGGCCCGGCAGGTTTGGCGTTTGCTACCGAAGCAGCGCGCCGGGGCCTGGATGTGACGCTGTTCGATGCCGCATCTGAAATCGGTGGCCAGTTCAATATCGCCAAGCAGGTGCCGGGCAAGGAAGAGTTCTACGAGACCTTGCGCTACTTCGGCAAGCAGATCGAGCTGACGGGCGTCAAGCTCCAACTGGGCCGCAAGGTGGCAGCGCACGATTTGGTCGCTGAGGGCTTCAAGCAGGTGGTGCTCGCCACCGGCATCGTGCCGCGAGTGCCCGAGATTGAGGGTGTCAACCACCCCAAGGTGCTGGGCTACCTCGACGTGCTGCGGGACAAGAAACCCGTGGGCAAGGCGGTGGCTGTGATCGGCGCGGGCGGCATTGGCTTTGACGTCTCCGAATACCTGCTGCACGAGGGCGTAAGCCCCAGCCTGAGCAAGCCGAAGTTCTTCGCCGAATGGGGCGTGGACACCACGGGTGCCAACCGGGGCGGCTTGCAAGAAGCCCACCTGGGCGAGATTCCCCGCAAGATCTACCTGCTGCAGCGCAAGACCAGCAAAGTGGGCGAGGGCCTGGGTAAGACCACCGGCTGGATTCACCGCACCTCGCTCAAGAATCGCCATGTGGAAATGGTCCCCGGCGTGCAGTACCGCAAGGTGGACGACGCCGGCCTGCACATCACCGTGGACGGCAAAGACAGCGTGCTGCCGGTGGACAACGTCATCCTCTGCGCCGGGCAAGACCCGCAGCGCGAACTGCAGGCCGCACTCGAAGCCGCAGGTTGCACCGTGCACCTGATTGGCGGTGCCGACAAGGCGGTCGAACTCGACGCTAAGCGGGCCATCCAACAGGGCACCGAACTGGCACTGCGCCTGGACCCTTCTGCGAAGAAGGAAGACGCCCCGCAGGCCAAGGGCTTCGCTCAGATGCTGACGCCGAGGGTGGCTGAGAGCCTGGCGAAATGGCATGCCATGGTGGCTGAGGCTAGCCTGGCCGAGCTGCCCTCCATCCTGCACCCCAAGGCGGTTTTTCGCTCGCCCATGGCGCACACGCCGTACCCGAGCGCACAGGCGGTGCAGCTGATTCTGGGTACGGTGGTCAAGGTGTTTGAAGACTTCGCCTACCACCGCGAAATGGCCAGTGCCGACGGCAAGAGCGTGGTGCTGGAGTTCAGCGCTAAGGTGAACGGCAAAGAGCTCAAAGGCATCGACATGATCCAGTTCGACGACGAAGGAAAAATCGTCGACTTCGAAGTCATGGTGCGCCCCATGAGCGGCCTGCAGGCCCTGGGTGACGAGATGGCCAAGCGCCTGGCGCCCTATCTGGCCGCCATGAAGGGCGCCAAGGCATAACGAAACGCTACTTAATTGATAGCTTTTAACGCTTGCTGAACAAGCGTTAGAGGCCAAAAACTTAAATATTGGAGTCCTCCATGCAATTTGAAACGCTGACCGTCTCGCTGGAAAACCACATCGCTACTGTGCGCCTGAACCGCCCGGACAAGGCCAACGCCATGAATGCCGCCATGTGGCAGGAGATCCGCCAGGCATTTCAATGGATTGATGCCACCCCCGAGGCCCGCGTGGCCGTGCTGCAAGGCGAAGGCAAACTCTTCACCGCCGGCATCGACCTGCAAATGATGATGGGCCTGGGCCCGCAGATCCAGAACGACTGCGAAGGGCGCAAGCGCGAGGCGCTGCGCCGCGTCATTCTCGACATGCAGGACACGCTTACCAGCCTGGAGCGCTGCCGCAAGCCCGTGCTGGCCGCGATCCATGGCGCCTGCGTGGGCGGTGGAATCGACCTCATCACCTGCGCCGACATGCGCTACGCGAGCAGCGACGCCTACTTCACCATCAAGGAAATCGACATCGGTATGACGGCCGACGTCGGCACGCTGCAGCGCCTGCCCAAGCTGGTGGGCGAGGGCATCACACGCGAACTGGCCTACACCGGCCGCAAGTTCGATGCGGCAGAAGCCAAAGAGATGGGTCTGGTGAACCGTGTTTTCGACTCGCGAGATGCCCTGTACGCAGGTGTGCAAGAGATTGCCGCCACCATTGCCGCCAAGTCACCGCTGTCGATTCGCGGCACCAAGGAAATGATCACCTACGCCCGCGACCACTCGGTGGCCGACAGCCTGAACTACATCGCCACCTGGAACGCGGCCATGCTGATGAGCGAAGACCTCACCGCTGCAATGACGGCCAGCATGACCAAGCAGACGCCCAGCTTCAAGGACTGAGCGCCGCCGGTGGGCGACCGCGGCACTTATTTGGTGCCAAAAATCCGGTCGCCCGCATCGCCCAGCCCCGGCAGGATGTAGCCGTGGTCGTTCAGCTCGCGGTCGATGGCCGCCGTGTAGATGGGTACGTCGGGGTGGGCCTTTTGCATTGTCGCAATGCCTTCGGGAGCGGCCAGCAGGCAGACAAACTTGATGGACTTGGGGTGTGTCTGCTTGAGGCGCGCCACGGCGGCGGCGGCCGAATTGCCGGTGGCCAGCATGGGGTCCACCACGATGATGTCGCGCTCTTCCATCTCGGACGGCATCTTGAAGTAGTACTCCACCGGCTGCAGCGTGGCCGGGTCGCGGTACAGGCCAATGTGGCCCACGCGCGCGCCGGGAATCACGTTGAGCATGCCGTCCAGAAAACCATTGCCGGCGCGCAAGATGGAGACCAGTACCTGCTTCTTGCCGTCGATGACCTTGCCGGTCATGGTCTCCAGCGGTGTTTCAATCTCGATGTCCTGCAGCGGCATGTCGCGCGTGACTTCGTAGGCCATCAGCGTGCTGAGTTCGCCCAGCAGGCGGCGAAAGCTGTTGGTGCTGGCGTCCTTGCGGCGCATCAGGGTCAGCTTGTGCTGTACCAGGGGGTGGTCGATGAGGTGGACGTTGCTCATGGGGGAAAACTCGGTGGATAAAAAGCAGGTTTCAGTCTGCCAGAAAGCGGGCGTAGCGCGGCAGGTCGACGTTGCCGCCGCTGATGATGATGCCCACGCGGGAGCCGCGGATGTCCAGCCCGGCATGCCGTGCACCCGCCAGGGCCAATGCGCCAGTGGGCTCGACCACGATCTTCATGCGCTCAGCAAAAAATCGCATGGCTTGCACCAGTTGCTCGTCGCTGGCGGTAACGATGCCTTCGGCCTCTCGCTGGGCGATGTCAAACACCATGGGGCCGAGTGCCTGCGCCAGCGCTCCGTCGGCAATGGTGCTGCGCGGCAGCGGGATACGCACGATGTGTCCGGCCTGCAGCGATTGCTGGCCGTCGTTCGCTACTTCGGGCTCCACGCCGTAAACACGGCACAGCGGTGCCACGGCCTTGGTGGCCAGCAGGCTGCCTGCCAGCAGCCCACCGCCGCCCACGCCCACGAACAGGTAGTCCAGCCGGGGCACTTCTTCCAGCAGCTCCAGTGCAGCGGTGCCTTGCCCGGCGATAACGTGGCGGTTCTCTGAGGGGGCGATCAGCACCATGCCGCGCTCCAGGGCCAGTCGCTGGCAAATGATTTCGCGGTCTTCGGCGGCGGGGTCGTAGGTCAACACCTGGGCGCCGTATTCGCGCGTGGCGGCCATTTTGGCGGTGGGCGCGTTGTCGGGCATCAGCACCAGCGCCGGCATGTCCAGCAGCCGTGCGGCCAGGGCGATGGCCTGTGCGTGGTTGCCTGCCGAAAAGGTGATGACACCGCGTTCACGCTGGTCTGCGTCCAGCTGGGCCAGCGCGTTGAAGGCCCCCCGGAACTTGAAGGCGCCGGTGCGCTGCAGGTTTTCGCACTTGAAGAACAGTTGCGCACCCAGCATTTCATCGATCGAGCTGGAACGCAGCACGGGCGTGCGGTGCGCAACACCCTTGAGCTTGTGGGCGGCCTCCACGACATCGTGGGCGGTCGGTGCAATCAGGTCTGGCAGGACGTTCATGTCAGTTTCCTCGGGCCATGGGCGCAGGTGTTGCGCCGAGAGGTATCTTAGGGTGAACCACGGTGTTTAGCAAAGAAAATACCCTGTAGCGCTTGTAAATAAAGCGCTTGCAGCTATGGATTTTGATGAATCAATCGCCACCACCGTCGCTACCGCCATCACCGCTGTCGCCGTCATCGCCAAAGCCACTATCGCCGCCATCACTGCCGCTGGTTTTTCTTCGTGCGGGTTCGGCGCCCCCAAAGTCCAAGAAGTTGCCAGTGAAATTGCTGTCCGAAAAATCGGTGCCGAAGTACGGCGTGCCTGCGGGTCTGTGGTGGCCATCGGGCTTGGCGATACCCTGGGGCCCAGGCGCATAGTGAAAACCGTCGGGTATGGCCAGCTTGGTATCGAGCGCAAACAGCAGGGGGAGGCGGCTCGGGAGTCGCGGGTGGATCGCTTCGTCCTTGCAGGCCCAGTACCAGGCGCGGCGCAGCCCATCGTTGTGGTGGGCCTTTTTGCCCAGCACCTGGGCGGGTGAGTGTTCGGGTACGTAGCCCAGCGCGTTCTGGCACCAGTGCTGATAGGCCTGGGGAATTTGGCTAAAGGCGTTCCACAGGGCGTCCACGGCGCGCGAGGGCATGGCCACAAAATGCTTGTCACTGCGCAGGCAGGCCATGAAAAACTGGCGCAGGCCGCGCTCAACCAGGTCGGCGTCCTTGGGGCTCAGCAGCGGATAGGTGTCGCGCAGTTTGCGCTTGAGGAGCTGGGGCAGGGGGGCTTCGCGTATGAAACGTTCGCGCACGGCCAGCGCCCAGCGCCGGGCACCCATGACGGCCAGCAGCGTGCAAACCAGGTAGACGGTCCAGCGCCCCTCGGGCTCCCACCAGCCTACCGGTACGCCGACCAGCGCGATGACCCAGGGGACGGCGGCCAAAGGCACCAGAAGGCCGGAGACCCGCAGCAGCAGGTGTTCAAAACCGGTCATGGTCGGTGCCACTTTGGCGCTTGCAAGCATGGTGTTATCGCTTTCGTCCGCCAAAGATGCTGCCCAACACGCCGCGCAAAATTTCGCGGCCCAGCGTGGTGCCCATGGTGCGCACAGCGGACTTGGCCATGGTTTGCGCCAGTCCATCGCGCTGGCCGCCGCGCGGGCCTGTGGTGCCAAACAAGACATCGTTCAGGCCACCCATCATTCCACCGCCTTCGTTGGCAGGGGCCGGGGGAGTGCCTTTGTTGCTGCCTGTCGGGGCTTGTGTTGCGGTGGCGGCGGCGCGGCTCTTGAGTTTTTCGTAGGCTGATTCCCGGTCGACGGTGTTTTCGTAGACACCCGCCACCAGCGAGCCTGCCACCAGGCTTTGGCGCTGCTGCGGCGTGATGGGCCCCAGCTGGCTGCCAGGGAGCAGCACATAAACGCGCTCAGTCACGCTGGGCCGGCCCTTGGCGTCCAGAAGACTCACCAGGGCTTCGCCCACCGCCAGTTCGGTGATGGCTGCCTCAATGTCCAGCCCCGGTTTTTGGCGCATGGTGGTGGCCGTGGCTTTCACCGCTTTCTGGTCGCGCGGCGTGAAGGCCCGCAGCGCGTGCTGCACACGGTTACCCAGCTGTGCCAGCACGCTGTCGGGGATGTCGAGCGGGTTCTGGGTGACAAAGTACACGCCCACGCCCTTGGAGCGCACCAGGCGCACCACCAGCTCGATGCGCTCGATGAGCACCTTGGGCGCTTCGTTGAACAACAGGTGGGCTTCGTCGAAGAAGAACACCAGCTTGGGCTTTTCGGGATCGCCGATTTCAGGCAATTGCTCGAACAGCTCGGACAGCATCCACAGCAAAAAGGTGGCGTACAGGCGTGGCGAGTTCATGAGCTTGTCGGCCGCCAGGATGTTGACCACGCCCTGGCCGTCCACCGTCTGCATGAAGTCCTGGATGTCGAGCATGGGCTCGCCAAAGAACTGCGTACCGCCTTGTTGCTCGATCTGCAGCAGTCCGCGCTGGATGGCGCCCACACTGGCGGCGCTGATGTTGCCGTATTCGGTTGTAAATTCTTTCGCGTTGTCGCCCACATATTGCAGCATGCCGCGCAGGTCTTTCAGGTCCAGCAGCAGCATGCCGTTGTCGTCGGCAATCTTGAATACGAGGTTGAGCACGCCCAGCTGCGTCTCGTTCAGGTTGAGCATGCGGCCCAGCAGCAGTGGGCCCATGTCTGAAATCGTGGCCCGCACGGGGTGGCCTTGCTCGCCAAAAACGTCCCACAGCGTGGTGGGGCAGGCGCCGGGTGTGGGCAGCTCCAGCCCGCGCTCCTTGAGCACGGCGGCCAGCTTGTCGGCGATCTTGCCGGGCTGGCTGATGCCGGTGAGGTCGCCCTTCACGTCGGCCATGAATACGGGTACGCCGATGCGCGAGAAGTTCTCGGCCAAGGTCTGCAGGGTCACGGTTTTGCCCGTGCCGGTGGCGCCGGTGATGAGCCCATGGCGGTTGGCCAGGCCCGGGAGCAGGTGGCATTCGATGGTGTCGTGCTTGGCAATCAGCAGGGGTTCGGCCATTTCGGGTTTCCTCGGGGGTCGCGGTGCGGGCAAAAGTAAAATCGGGCACAGTAGATTAAATCAATACGAAGGACTTCCCATGGCAGGACACAGCAAATGGGCGAATATTCAGCACCGCAAGGGGCGCCAGGATGAAAAACGCGGAAAAATCTGGACGCGCATCATCCGCGAGATCACCGTAACGGCGCGTGCCGGTGGCGGTGACCTGTCGACCAACCCGCGTCTGCGCTTGGCGGTGGACAAGGCCAAGGCGGCCAATATGCCGGCCGACCGTATCAAATACAACATCGACAAAGCCTCGGGCACGCTCGAAGGTGTGAACTACGAGGAAATCCGCTACGAAGGCTACGGTATCGGCGGCGCGGCCATCATTGTGGATACCATGACCGACAACCGTGTGCGCACCGTGGCCGAAGTGCGCCACGCTTTCAGCAAGCATGGCGGCAACATGGGCACGGAAGGCTCGGTGGCTTTCCAGTTCAAGAACGTAGGGCAGCTGATTTTTGCGCCAGGCACCAATGAGGACAAGGTGATGGAGGTGGCGCTGGAAGCTGGCGCCGACGATGTGGTCACCGACGAAGAAGGCGCCATCGAGGTGCTGACTGCGCCAACCGAATTCGAGGCCGTGAAAAACGCGCTGGAGGCGGCGGGACTGGTTCCCGCCGACGCAGGCGTCACCATGCGGCCCGACCTCACCATTGAGTTGACCGGCGACGATGCCGAACGCATGCAGAAACTCCTGGACGTGCTCGAAGACCTCGACGACGTGCAGGAAGTCTTTCACAACGCAGCCCTCTGAGTCAGGCGGAAAAATGAAAGTACTTGTCATTGGCGGCGGTGGCCGCGAACACGCCATCGCCTGGAAGCTGCGGCAGTCGCCCAAGGTCACCCAGGTGTATGTGGCTCCGGGCAACGGGGGCACGGCGCTGTCGGCCGATCTGCAGAACATCGATATGACCGATGTGCGCGCTCTGCGCGAATGGGCGCAGAAGGAAAAGATTGGCCTGACCGTGGTCGGCCCCGAGGCGCCGCTGGCCGCTGGCGTGGTCGATGAATTCCGTGCCCATGGCCTGCGCATCTTCGGGCCCACCAAGGCGGCCGCGCAGCTGGAGAGCTCCAAAGCCTTCTCCAAGGCCTTCATGCGCCGCCACGCCATCCCCACGGCCGACTACGACACTTTCACCGACCCGGCGCAGGCCCACGCTTTTGTGGACCGCCTGGGCGCGCCCATCGTCATCAAGGCCGATGGCCTGGCAGCGGGCAAGGGTGTGGTGGTGGCCATGACACTGCAGGAGGCCCACGATGCGGTGGACTTCATGCTGGTGGACAACAAGTACGGCGCGGTGCACAACGAAGGGGGCGCGCGCGTCGTCATCGAAGCGTTTCTGGAGGGTGAAGAAGCCAGTTTCATCGTGCTGTGCGACGGCAAGAACGTTGCGGCGCTGGCCACCAGCCAGGACCACAAACGCCTGCAGGATGGCGACCAGGGCCCCAACACGGGCGGCATGGGTGCGTATTCGCCAGCACCCGTGGTCACGGCCGATGTGCATGCCCGTGCCATGCGCGAAATCATCCTGCCCACCATCCGCGGTATGGAAAAGGACGGCATCCCCTACACCGGCTTCCTGTATGCGGGCCTGATGATCGACGCCCAGGGCCACCCGAAGACGCTGGAATTCAACTGCCGCATGGGTGACCCCGAGACCCAGCCCATCCTGATGCGCCTCAAAAGCGACCTGTGTGAGCTGCTCGGCGCGGCCGTCGATGGCAAGCTCGACCAGGTGGAGCTGCAGTGGGACCGCCGCACTGCGCTGGGCGTGGTGATGGCCGCGCATGGTTACCCCGAGGCGCCGCGCAAGGGCGACGCCATCAGTGGCCTGCCGCAAGACCAGGACGACGCCATGGTGTTCCATGCCGGGACCGAGCTGGTGGACGGCGTGGTGCGCACCAGCGGCGGGCGCGTGCTGTGCGTTACAGCCCTGGGCGACAGCGTGCGCCAGGCCCAGCAGCATGCCTACGATCTGGCACGCGGCATCCATTTCGATGGTGCGCAGATGCGCCGCGACATCGGCTACCGCGCCATCAAGAACCCATGAGCCAGGCCTTCAACACCGAAAGCACCGTGGCCCGTGTGCGCGGCTACCTGGTCGATTTACAGGCGCGCATCATCGGTGCGCTCGAAGCGGCAGAGGGCGCGCGCGGCGCCCGCGCCGTCACCGACCCCTGGCGCAAGGCGCCGGGTGAGCTGCTGCAGGGCGACGGCATTACCCGCATCATCGAAGGCGGCCGCGTGTTCGAGCGCGCTGGCTGCGGCTTCTCGCATGTGCGCGGCCCGCAGCTGCCGCCGTCGGCCACGCAGCACCGGCCCGAACTGGCCGGCGCGCCGTTCGAGGCCATGGGTGTTTCGCTGGTGTTCCACCCGCGCAATCCCTATGTGCCCACGGTGCACATGAACGTGCGCATGATTGCGGCCGGGCATCCCGGCCAGGAGCCCGTGTGCTGGTTTGGCGGCGGCATGGACCTGACGCCGTACTACGGCTTTGAAGAAGATGCCGTGCACTTCCACCGCAGTTGCCGTGAT
>JAANMW010001264.1_pt1 | contig 27160 bp, 23 predicted proteins | sample 7279671 | NCBI WGS metagenome assembly JAANMW01 (sample SAMN14094541, study PRJNA606508) | bioreactor metagenome | isolation source: A lab-scale SPAN reactor treating ammonium-rich wastewater day 247 | place: Ireland: Galway | collected 2017-09-19 | reverse complement strand
AGGAGAAACCCCATGGCACTCGAATGGCTGCGCCGCGACAACGAGCTGAAGGACCACCAGCTCTTCGACAACTCCCACTTCGGCAAGGACGCGCCGACGGTGATCTACGAGGAGCGCCCCATCGTCGACGACAAGGGCGCCAGGGTCGACGGCCTCTACTCGGCCTGGATCTGGCTCAACAATCCGTCGCAGTACAACTCCTACACCACCGAGATGGTGAAAGGCGTCATCGCCGGCTTCCAGCGCGCCTCGAGCGACCGCAAGATCGTCGCCGCCGTGTTCACCGCCGTCGGCGACAAGGCCTTCTGCACCGGCGGCAACACCGCCGAGTACGCCGCCTACTACTCGCGCCGTCCCAACGAGTACGGCGAATACATGGATCTTTTCAACGCCATGGTCGACGGCATCCTCAACTGCAAGAAACCGGTGATCTGCCGCGTGAACGGCATGCGTGTGGCCGGCGGCCAGGAGATCGGCATGGCCACCGACCTCACCATCACCTCCGACCTCGCCGTGTTCGGCCAGGCCGGTCCCAAGCACGGCTCGGCGCCGGTGGGCGGCTCGACCGACTTCCTGCCCTGGTTCCTGTCGATGGAAGATGCCATGTACAACTGCATCTCCTGCGAGACCTGGAGCGCCTACAAGATGAAAGCCAAGGGCATGATCACCAAGGTCGTGCCGGTGCTGAAGAAAGACGGCAAGTGGGTGAGAAATCCGCTGGTGCGCACCGACGCCTATGTCGACGACGGCGAGATCGTCTATGGCGAACCCGTCGCTGCCGATCGGCTCGCCGCGGCCAAGGCGCTGATGGGCGAATGCAAGACCGATTTCGAACTGCTCGACGGGGAAGTGAACAAGCTGCTGTGGAAATTCTCCAACCTCTTCCCGAACTGCCTGATCAACTCCATCGACCAGATCCGCGCCAAGAAGAAGTTTTTCTGGGACCAGATGAAAGTCGCCAACCGCCACTGGCTGGCCGCCAACATGAACCACGAAGCCTGGCTCGGCTTCAACGCCTTCGACGCCAAGAAGCCCACCGGCAAGGATGTCGTCGACTTCATCAAGTTCCGCCAGCTCCTCGCCGAAGGCGCCCTCTTCGACGAGAAATGGGCCGAGCAGGTGCTGGCCAAGCCGAAAGGCTGACCCAACAAATCCCCTCTCCCCGCTCGCGGGGAGAGGGGCGGGGGTGAGGGGGAAAATCAGTCCCGCCAGGACGGCTATTGCCGTCTGAAGGCAGCAAACAGCACGAAGGCTAGGGTAGAAACGTTTCCAGCTTGAGGCCGGCGACGATGGTGAAGTGCTTGGTGTTGGCGCTGCTCAACGGGAGATTGCATTCCAGCGCCGTGGCGGCAATCAGTGCATCGGCCATCTGCAGGCCATCGCCAAGGCAATGCGCCTCGACAAGGGTCACGGCACGCTCAGAAATGCTTCGGTAATCGGCAGGATCGTCGCCTGACGGGCGGCCAGGTCTTTCTTCAGCCGCGACATTTCATCCTTGTTGCGGCAGCCCTGGACCAATTCCATGTAAGTCACCACCGAAAGCCCGAACGTGGCCAAAGTATCCAGGTATTGCGCTGCCTTGCCATGGCCGCGCAAATACCAGATCAACACATCGGTATCGACCAGCATGCCGCATCAGCCATGAGGAAAGCGAGACACGCGCAGTTGGCGCACATAACCGGCCGCATCTGCGACATCCTCACGGTCGCGCCACATGCCGAAAGCCGCCCGCCCGCCCTCGCCGGGCTCCTCTTCGATACGCACCGTCACCCGTGCATTGCCTGCTGCGCACAGTTGCGCACGCCAGGCATCGGGCAACTCTTCCACCGCCACATGCTCGATCACGATTGCGTTCATTATCAGCCCCTTCGCTTCAATTCCTCTTGCTGAAGTCTAGCACCGTCGTAGCTGGCACGGTGCTTTCAAAAGTCAGTCCCGCCAGGACGGCTGGCTAGACCACCATCAATTCGATTCGCTTGCCCAGCGCATGCAACGCGCGTTCGAGGGCCGGGACCTTGGTGCCATGCTTCGGATCGAGCATCCGTCGCGCTTCCTTTTCGTCGAGCCCGAGCCTGCGGGCCAGCTCGGCCTTGCTGACGTTCTGCTCGCGCATGGCCAGATAGAGCGCGGCCTTCATCGCCGTCCCCACCGGCAGGCCGGCCAAATGCTCGCTTTTCTTTTTGGCTGACGGCGCCGGGATGTCGAGGCCATCCTCGATCCGCATCTCGATGGCCGCTTCCAGCGCGCCCTCGGCTTCCAGGAGGGCTTCCTCGATGGTCTCGCCCTGCGTCACGACTTCCGGCACATCGCGGCAGGTCACGACGAAGCCGCCATCGGCCTTGTCGGGGGTCAGGGTCACAGGGTAGGCAAATCGTTGCATGGCGCGCTCCTATTTCAAATCCTCGTCTTTCAGTCCCAGCTGCTTGAGCATGGCGTGATAGGTTCCGGTCTTCAGTTCATCCTTCGGATTCCGCACCACCGTCCGCCTGTCGCCATACTTCAGCAGGCCGTGCGAACCCTTGCCCTTGTCCGGGTGCCAGGAGCAGGCAATGGCCTTCTTCCTTGCCAGCTCTGAATCCGCTTGAGGAACTCGCTGCCTTTCATTGGCACAGTATGAGGGTCGGCCGGGATTCATGTCAAATCCTCGAAAACATCTGCTAACAGACGGATTTATAATACAAAATCTGGCGTAAATTACTTCGGCTGATGGCGCCAGGCAGCCCTATGACTCAAGAGCGGCGGATCAAACAACGTACCGCACACCACGTTGAACAAGTGGTTCGAGTTCATTAACCCATCACAGAATTCTGGCTCGGTTGCGATGGTCATTCCCACCATTCGCTGGAGAATCCAAGGCATGAGCGGACTTGCAGGATCGAGGCATGCTTGGATTTCGTCGTCGCTGACCAGTTGAAGCTGCTCGCCTCCTCCGCACGGGTCCGGACTTTCAGTGAAGTAATCCAAGTCGATATCGAGGATACTCGTTGGACTCCATGTATCCCCCTGTTGTCTGGTTCACTGAACAGCCACGCAGGCTGATTACCCTGACTATTTCTCCGGCTCAAAAAGCGACTCTTGGTTTTCAGCGCTTTCCTTGCGGTGCCCACTGCCCTTTGTTGCTGGTGCCTGACTGATGGTGATTCTTTGCAGGATTTGTTCGTGGCTGGCCAACACCGCCTTTGCTGCGGACAACTCTGTCTCCAGGCGGAGCCCGGCTTGATTCGCATCCTGCAACTTTTCTGCGTAGCTTTGGTTTTCCACGAGTAGTTCATCAATGCGTGCGGCACGCTGGGCCAGACGCTCTTCCTGTTGTTGATTCTTCTGTTCGGAAACAGCCAGATGTTCCCGGGCTGTACGCAGCGGACGAATCTCAGATTCCAAACGATGTAACTCGCTACGAAGATGGGCCTGCTCGCTGGAAAGACGGGCATTATCCTGATGACTGTGGATGAGTTCCTGCTGTTTCGCGTTCACCGTTTCCTTGGCTGCACGCAATTCGCCCTGCAAGAACTGAATCTGCTGCTCGAACTGCCGCTGGTCCTGCTCCCGTTGTTCCTTCGCCGCCGTGCGGAAATGCTCCAGTGCCTCTCTGGCATGCTGGTGCTTTTCCTCCAACGAGATACGGTGCGCTTCTTCCTTCGCCTGTTGCCCTTCCATGTCCTGGATGCGCTGAGCCATTTGTGCTCGAACAACTTTCTCTTCCTGAAGCGTGGCCAAGGTTTCGGCATGGTCCGATTTTTCTGCCGCCAACTCTACGGCCTGACGCTCAGATTGGCTGCGGAACGATTCCACTTCATTACGTAATGCGGAGATGGTGTCGTTCAGCCTAGTAGTTTCCGCCTTGTGCTTGTCGGTCAGAGCCGCCAAACGCTGATCAGCTTCCTCATGCAGGCGTTCGGCAAGCCTGGCGGCCAGATCCTGGATGGCCTCGCTGACCGCAACCTGAGTACCGTTACTCCCACCTTCCTCTTCCTCGATTTCCTTCAGGTAGCGGTGGATCGTGCCTTTCGAGCCCGTATCGCCCAACTCGCTGCGAATAGCATCGATCGATGGATAGCGCCCCACCGCCAACAGGTTGTTACGCGCTCTGACGACTTCTGATTTGTAGATTCCGGCTCTGGCCATGGCATCCTCGAATTTCGTACCGTATTACGTAATATGATATTACATACTAATTTTACGAAATTCAAGGCGGTAAAAATGAAAATTGTAAGACGCGATAATGGTTGATTATTTGTTGTGATGGCTGGCAAAGGGGAAAACCAATCTAGGAATGGTACGAAATCGACGGTTGGCTTCCTTGCAATTTGCGTCCCAAGGGCTTTCATGAATCCATGAATTGGAATGCGACTTACTTTTATTTACAATCTTGGTCTGTTGTTCTAACCAAACTGCAAGCCAGCAACCGATGGATCTTTCCTAGGCAGCCAGCCAGTATCGCTAAAACGCCTTCGGAGAGTCTCCATGATGTATTGCTTATCGAGAAGTTCATTTTCTCCCACCCCGCTCGTGCTGGCGATTGCCGCAGCATATGCTTGCGTTCCGGCTGTCTATGCCAAGGAAGGCGACCCTGATAAAACCTTGGCTACCATTCAGGTGATCGGTAGCGAAGAAAATCTGTCGACCCTGGGTGGAGCCGGCCAGATTCTGGGCAAGAAGGAACTGGAGGATTCTCACGTTTTCACCGTGAATGAAGCCTTGCGCAAAGTTCCCGGTGTTCATGCCCGCGATGAAGAGGGTTTCGGTTTGCGCCCCAATATTGCCATGCGTGGCCTGAACCCGACGCGTTCAACCAAGATCACCCTGCTCGAAGATGGCTTGCCGCTGGCGTACGCGCCTTATGGTGACAATGCCAGCTACTACCATCCGATGGTGGATCGTTACGAGCGGATCGAAGTTCTGAAGGGGGCAAGTTCCTTGCTGTTCGGCCCGCAAACTGTTGGTGGCGTCGTGAACTACATTACGCCGGCACCGCGCCAGAGCTTTGGGGGTTATGTCCAGGGTGTCGTCGGCAACCGCGACTACTTCAACGGCAAGGTGAATGTGGGTGGCGGCGGTTTCACGCTGGATTACGGGCACAAGGAAGGCGACGGTGCCCGGGACAACATGAATCACAAGCTGGACGACCTCAATATCAAGTATGGCGCCATGTTGAGCGAGCGGCATGCGATCACCGTGCGCGGGAACTTCTACAAGGAAGATTCGATGCTGACCTATTCCGGCTTGACCCAGGCCGAGTTCGACCGCTTGGGGGCACGCTACAATCCGTTCAAGAATGATCGGTTTGAAGCGGAACGGGTCGGGCTTTCCGCGACCCATGATTTCCTGATCGACGACAAGTCAACCCTGACGACGAGCGTCTATTACTCGAAGTTCGATCGCGATTGGTGGCGTCAGGCCAGCAACAGTCAGGATGCACAGTGCGCAGCATTGAATCCTTCCCGCCTGGCCGGCGTTACGATCAACCCCGATACCTGCAACTCCGTCCAGGGCCGTCTGCGCAGTTACGAAACCTGGGGTATCGAACCGCGTTTGACCGTGGCGCATGGCCTGGGTGAATTCCAGGCGGGGGTTCGCGCTCATTTCGAGGAGCAGAATCGCATACAGATCAACGGCACCAGCCCGACAGCGCGTACCGGTACCGTGGCCGAGAATAATCTTCGCCAGACCAGCGCCTACTCCGGCTTCGTTGCCAATCGTTTCGACATTGGCCAGTTCAGCGTGACGCCGATTGCCCGTTATGAATCGATCAAAGCCGAACGGACCAATCGGCTGACCGGTCAGAGCGGTGAAACCAGCGTTCATGCCTTCACGCCGGGGGTTGGCGCGACCTGGAACCCGATGCCGACCTTGACTGTCTTCACCAGCCTGCACAAGGGTTTTGCGCCTCCACGCGTCGAGGATCTGATTGGCGGCACGGGTACCGTGGTGGATGTGGATTACGAAAAATCGCTGAATTTTGAATTCGGTGTTCGCGCTCAGCCGCTGCAAGGCGTTTCCGTTCAGGCGGCCTATTTCCGCAACGATTACGACAACCTGATTGCCGTTGGCTCAATTGCCGGTGGCAGCACGCCGCTTTCCCAGGGCAAGGCCTTGTTCGAAGGGCTTGAATTGGCGGCCAATGCCGAACTCTCCAATGGCGTATTTGGTCGCATGGCCTACACGTGGTTGCCGACCGCAGAACAAACTGAGGCTTTCCGCAATGTTGCCAGCGGCGCAATCGTTGGTGTCCAGGGCAATCGCCAGGCATATGCACCCGAACATACGCTGACGGCCGCTATCGGCTATGGCGTAGGCCCTTTCAGGGGCGAAATCGAAGCCCAGTATGTCGGTAGTCAGTACTCCGATTTTGCCAATACGCTCGCGCCGACAGCTGACGGGCAAAAGGGCGAAATTGCGGCTTACACCGTGTGGAATACGGCGCTCAACTATCGCTTCGACAAGGCACTGTCGGCGTTTGTCACCGGGAAGAACCTGTTCGACAAGACCTACATCGTCGATCGCACCCGAGGCATTCAGGTAGGCATGCCACGCCTGCTTCAGGTCGGGGTCAAGTACGCTTTCTGATTAGCGTTGATCACTCGTGCATGAAGGGGCTGGCTGATGTCAGCCCCTTTTGTTTTCAGACGTCCGCCTCGACCAGCCCGCCGTCCTTTTCCATCCAGGCCCGGCGGCCGGCTGCTTCGCCCTTGCCCATGAGCAGCGTGAAGGTGGCAGTCATCTGTTTGATCGTCTCGCGGTCGGCCTGGAAGGGCACGAGGCGGCGGGTGTCAGGGCACAGCGTGGTTTCCCAGAGCTGGTCGGGATTCATTTCGCCGAGGCCCTTGAAGCGGGAGACGGTGATCTTGTTTTCCGAGACGCCTTCGTCGCGCAACTTGACTAGGGTCTGTTCCCTCATCAGGAAGTCGTCTACCTCGCTGTGACCTGCCCGGCGTTTCGCTTCCGGGTAACCCGACCCGAGTGCTCCACCGGCACGATGATCAACAATGGGAGTAGGGGGGAGTTGCCTCCGCCGTACGGAAATCGAATCTGCATAAATATTGAGCAGAACCACTTCCCAGACCCTCATCAATCGCTAGTCAATGACAATTGGGATACCCGTCGCAGGAGCATAAAATATGCTGGTTCGCTATTTCAGGGATTGAAACAGCTCTTTCATGTGCTTGAACTCACCACCAACCCGATCAAGGGAGAATTGATACATCAATGAGTTCTCTGCGAATTTCTGGCGCTCAACATCCATTTCCACAGTATTTCCGTCATCCGCAGCCTGAGAGGGAACATGATATTTCAGACTTACGGGTGGCGATTGCCAAGAAGAATTGCCCTTGAAATGCCCCAGTGAGGAGACGTTTAACGGAAGAGGAGCAGATTGATCGCCACCAGCGGCCTCAGCAATTTCAATATCCATCGCTTTGTAGCCAGGGGTGTCAGCGTTGGCGATATTAGACGCAAGAATTTGCTGCCTATAGGCCCTTATTCCGAGCATTTTTTGTTGGAAATCCTCGTTTTTCTTGCCTAAGCCGCTCTCGTTCGCTGGTAAGTGAGATGAATGGGTTGTGCCAAGAGTCAATTTCCCGGCGGGGTCGAGATTGTCGCTTGAGGCAACATTGGCAGCCGCCGAACGTGCGACGGCGTTTTCAAGGATGCTAGAAAATGTTGCCGAGCTTTGAGTTTCACCTGCGTCGGAGATGCGAGGCGCTGCATTTCCAATAAATCCCCCCGGCCTTACCGGGAACAAAGCTGAAATCTCAGACATAGAAACTCGTTGGATGAAATGCGGCCGTGGGAGCTATTGGCTGTGTCCGATTTCCTAAGGGGTACCGCCCACGCATTGCACTGCCCCCTTGCCTGGGCTGTCAGTGAACGAATGGACGGTAAGGTGAGCATCTCGCCTAATTCAGGACGAAACGAACACTCTGGCCAGGCTTGTCGCCGAGCTTGACTATGGCAACAGCCTTTGTGCCGGCTTGGATCTTGAAGGCTCCTTGGGCACGCAACTGGTTACTTCCAGCTGGCAGCAATTTGGCTTCGGTCTTGTCTGATGCAGACAGCAGCGTTATGGTAGCTGACGCATTCCGGGTATCGACAGGCTGGTCGTGATCGGTCACGTAGAGCGTGAGGGAATCTGCCTTCGCCACCAACTCGTAGTTGATGTCCTTGATGACCGATACGACGCCACCATGCTGTGGCTTGGCGTCATGGGCGTGGGACTGGCCCGGTTTCTCGGTATGGGCATGGCCCTTATGGTCGTCCGCAGCGGATGCCAGATTGACGAAGCAAGCAAGGAGTAACGTTGAAAGTACCGTGGAAAGTTTCATGGGAGCTCCATGTCAGTTGATAAATCGGTTAATGAAAATTTGGGTTATCGTCGTACTCGGGTGTGCTGCCGACGTAGGTGCAACCTTCCGGTTGGTGGGCACAGGGTTTTGTTTCGCATTGCAGCGTCGTGTGGACTACCTTGAAGCGGTTGGCCAACACCGTCTGTAAGGCGGGCATCAAAACTTTCTCGGCGGAGTAGGTCTGGTCGTAAACCACATGCGCGGTGAGGCTGGTCTTGCCGGTCGTCAGCGCCCAGAGATGCAGGTCATGGATGCCGAGTACGCCGGGCACAGCCAGCATGGCCTGCTCCACCTCTCCTAAGTCGATGCCCTCGGGTACGCCTTCGAGCAGGATATTCAGACTGTCCTTCAGTAAGATCCAGGTGCGTGGCAAAACCCAGAGGCCAATGGCTACTGCCACAAGCGGATCTACCCATGACCAGCCTGTTAGCTGAATCACCACCGCACCCACGATCACGCCGATCGACCCAAGAAGGTCGCTCCACACTTCGAGATAGGCACCCTTCACGTTGAGGCTATCTGACTGTCCCCCGCTCAGTAGGCGGATGCTGATCAGATTGACGATGAGGCCGATACTGGCAATCACGAGCATTCCAACTGAATGGATTTCGGGCGGGGAGGTGAATCGTCGGTAAGCCTCAACCAGGATGTAGAGCGCCACGGCAAACAGCAGCAAGGCATTGAAGGCTGCCGCCAGAATCTCAAAGCGGTGGTAGCCATAGGTTCGCCGGCGATCGGCCGGGCGCCGGGCAATGCGAATGGCCGCCAATGCGATGGCGAGCGCAGCAGCATCGGTCAGCATGTGCGCGGCATCCGAGATGAGAGCTAAGCTGCCGGTCAGTACGCCGCCAATGACTTCGGCAATAAGAAAACTGCCAGTCAGCGCCAGGGCAAAGCGCAGGGCACGCTCGTTTTCGGTGTTCGGGAGCGCGTGGGTGTGACTCGCACTCATGAGGCCCCTCTTTGATCATCGGGGCGTCGCTTCCATTTCTGCTTCGTCATCTGGAGACGACGCCGAAGGTTTTTTGAATATTTTGGTGCCTTACCGCGCCTGCCTTCCCGCCAGCAAAACCATCCGTAAAGCACCAGAAAAGTCAGAATCAGCCCCAGAGTAAGTATGAGGAACTGGAACCCAAGGTGGCCGTGGATCATGTGCTTGACCATAAGGGATGACACCAAGCTCAGAACTGCTGCGCCTTGCCGCAATTCGGGCAAAACTTAGTACCCGGGGCGAGGTTCGCATTGCAGTCCGCACAATTACCGGGCACCAAGGCTGTGCCACATTGAGCGCAGTAGCGTCCCCCAGGGTTGGTCGCGGAGCCGCACTTTGGGCATGATGGACCACCAGCAGCGCTATTGATGGATGGTGTTGAATTTGATGGGTAACTGTTTCCCCAGCCATGATGACCGCTGCTATCACGACCATGATGACCTCCACCATGCGAACTGGCGACTCCTCGCAAGAGTTTTTCAAAAAATCCCATAACAGCCTCCGTATTTGAGTGGAAGAATGGGTGACCGACGGTTTATGCCGAATCCGGCACGGAGCCCCCGGTCACGAACGGAAGACGCTAGGCTTCAGATGGCTCGTCTATCGATTTCGTGAAGTCCTCCTCGTCGGCATCTTTGCCGTGAGCAAGGCGATATAGAAGCGGCAACACAAGAAGCGTCAGCGCCGTCGACGACAAGATTCCCCCAATCACCACGGTGGCAAGCGGGCGTTGGACTTCCGCACCGGTACCTGTAGCAATCGCCATGGGGACAAAACCGAGCGAGGCGACCAATGCGGTCATCAGCACAGGGCGCAATCGAGTCAGAGCCCCTTCGTGAATGGCATCATCCAGAGTGCGCCCTTCTTCACGTAAATTACGGATGAAGGAAATCATCACCAGGCCGTTCAGCACCGCCACGCCGGACAAGGCGATAAAGCCGATGCCTGCCGAAATCGAGAGCGGAATGTCCCTTAGCCAGAGTGCGACAACGCCGCCTGTCAGCGCAAACGGAATGCCGGTAAACACCAGCAGTCCATCTTTCACGTTCCCGAACATCGCGAACAGCAGCGTGAATACCAAAAGCAAGGCCACGGGCACCACGATCTTGAGACGCTGCGAGGCCGATTCCAGTTGCTCGAAAGTTCCGCCCCAGGCGGTCCAGTAGCCGCTTGGAATCTTGACCTCGGCTAGACGGCTCTGAGCCTCGCCAACAAAGGAGCCGATATCTCGTCCCCGAACATTGGCACTAACAACAATCCGACGCTTACCGTTTTCCCGACTGACCTGGTTCGGACCCGGTGCAATCTCAAGACTGGCGACTTCCCCCAATGGGATATAGGTCGTACGTACATCAACCCCATTTCCGGCAGAAGCCCCCTTCGGCAAAGCTATCGGCAAACGCTTTAGTGATTCGAGATCAGAACGAAGGTTATCCGGCAATCGCACGACAATATCGAAGCGTCGGTCACCTTCAAACATGGTTCCTGCTTCTCGACCACCAATCGCTGTCGAGATTGCATCCTGGACATCACCAATATTGAGTCCATAGCGCGCCGTTTTCTCCCGGTCAATATTCACGGTCAGCATAGGTAAGCCCGTCGTCTGCTCTATCTTGACCTCGGAAGCGCCCGGAATTTTCTCCAATACAGCAGAAATCTTGCTGGCCGTATCGTTCATCACATCCATGTCGTCACCAAATATTTTGATGGCAACATCGCTGCGTACCCCTGAGATCAACTCATTGAAACGCAACTGGATCGGCTGGGAAAACTCATAGGTATTCCCCGGCAGTTTTCCAACGGTCTTTTGGATAGCTGTCAGCAGTTCATCCCGAGATTTCCGTGGCTCCGGCCATTCCGCTTCAGGTTTCAACATGATGTAGCCGTCCGAAATATTGGGAGGCATCGGATCTGAGGCGATTTCGGCCGTTCCCGTTCTCGCGAAAATCCTGTCGATTTCCGGGTACTCCACCTTGAGCCGCGTTTCCAACTGTTGCTGCATGGCCACTGACTGCGAAAGACTGGTTCCTGGAATACGCAGTGCCTGAATCGCGAAGTCGCCTTCATTCAGGCTCGGTACGAACTCACTCCCCATGCGCGTAGCGACCAAGCCAGAGAGAAGAACCATCACCGTCGTGAAGACCAGGACTACCGGCTTGTTCGCCATGACACCAGCCAGAACGGGCTCATACCAGCGCTTGGCTGCCCGCATCAGGAAGTTTTCCTTTTCATCCACCTTTTCACCGATAAACAGTGCGACTGCTGCGGGAATGAAGGTGACGGAGAGGATCATGGCGCCGACGAGCGCGGTGACCACAGTAAAGGCCATGGGGTGGAACATCTTGCCTTCAACCCCGGTGAGCGCGAAGATCGGCAAATAGACGATCATGATAATGAGTTGACCGAATAGCAGCGCTCGGCGAGCCTCTTTGGAAGCGGCAAAGACTTCGTGGAAGCGCTCGGTCCGGGTCAATGGTCGCCCGTGATGTGCCTGAGCATGGGCCAAACGGCGAACGCAGTTCTCCACAATGACGACTGCACCATCGATAATGATCCCGAAGTCGAGCGCGCCAAGGCTCATCAGGTTGGCACTAATCTGGTAGGTCACCATCCCCGAAAAGGTAAACAACATGGAGAGCGGGATCACCATGGCGGTGATAATGGCCGCCCGGATATTGCCGAGGAACAGGAAGAGAATGACGATGACCAGAATCGCCCCTTCCAGAAGGTTCTTTTTGACAGTGTTGATCGCTTTGTCCACCAGGACGGTACGGTCATAGACTGTCACTGCCTTGATGCCTTCTGGCAGATTGCGGTTAATTTCGGCCATTTTCTGGTCGACCGCCCGTGAGACCGTCCGACTGTTCTCGCCGATTAGCATGAACACTGTGCCGAGAACAACTTCACGCCCGTTGTCGGTTGCAGCGCCAGTACGCAGTTCACGACCGATGCCAACCTCGGCCACGTCGCGGATACGAATCGGAACGCCCTGGACGTTGCCCAAGATGACGTTACGAATATCCTCAATGCTACGCACTTGACCAGGAGCACGAATCAGATACTGCTCGCCGCGCTTCTCGATATATCCAGCACCGATGTTGCTGTTGTTGCGGTCGATGGCAGTTACCACATCCTGAAGCGTCAGTCCGTAGGAAGCCAGTTTTTCCGGGCTGGGTGCCACCTGATACTCTTTGGCAAAGCCACCGATCGAGTTGATTTCAGTCACGCCTGTCACGTTGCGCAGTTGCGGCTTGATGATCCAGTCCTGAATTTCGCGCAAATCAGTCGGCGTATAGGGGGTGCCATCCGGTTTCTTGGCACCGTCCTCTGCTTCTACCGTCCAGAGATAGATTTCACCCAGGCCAGTAGAGATGGGCCCCATTGCCGGCGCTATTCCGGTAGGGAGTTTTCCCTTGGCTTCCTGAATCCGCTGATTGACCAGTTGGCGGGCAAAATAGATATCCGTTCCATCCTTGAAAATCACCGTAACCTGCGACAAGCCGTAACGCGACAGGGAACGGGTCTGCTCCAGGTGAGGTAGGCCGGCCATGACTGTCTCGACCGGAAAGGTCACGCGCTGCTCGACTTCGAGCGGCGAATAGCCCGGCGCTGCCGTATTGATCTGTACTTGGACATTCGTGATATCGGGTACGGCGTCAATCGGCAGGCGCTGGTAGTTATAGACTCCCAAGCCGGCCATGCCGAGGACGGCCAATAAGACCAGCCAGCGGTGTTCGATGGCGAGGCGGATGATGCGTTCAAACATGTTGTTCTCCCTCGCCTCAGTGGCTGTGCTCGGCGCTACCCTTGCCGAGTTCCGACTTCAGGACGAAGCTGCCTGACGCTGCATAAGGGGTTCCTGCTTTCATTCCACTAACCACTTCGATGAATTTGCCATCCGAACGGCCCAAGGTCACCGGTTGTGCAACGAAACCGTCAGGCACCTTGATGAAAACGACGCTCTTGTCGCCAATCGTCTGGATGGCTTCGGTTAGAACGCTGACCGGAACTTCGGCTTCACTGGAAACGACTTCGATATTCACGAACAATCCAGGACGCCAAGCCATCTTCGGGTTGGCCAAAGTGACCCGCGCCTTAGCGGTGCGCGTATCCTGCCCGAGCAATGCACCCACGTAGGAGATGCTGCCTTCGGCTTTCGAGTCGAAGGCAGTTGCCTTAACAATAACCTTTTCACCAACCCGGATGACGTTCAGATCTTTGGCAGGAACGACAATCTCCGCCCATACGGAAGACAAGTCGGAAATCGTGAAAATACTGGCGTCTTCCTTCACGGCCTCGCCAAGCGCGATGTGTTTCTCAACGACCATGCCGTCGAAAGGTGCGCGGATTTCATAACGATTGAGACTGCCCGAAACCGTGGCACTGGCACCCAGCGCAATCAACTTTTGCTGGCTGTTGGCAACGGCGATTTCGGCTTCCCTTAAAGTTTGTTGGGCTTGCAGGTAGTCTTGCTCGGCAGAGATTCTTTCTTCCCAGAGCTTCTTCTCACGCTCATAGGTCGATTTGGCGAGCGAAAAACGCTTCTGCGCTGCCAGAAGTTCACTGCGTTGCTCCGAAAGGCCCGTGCTGGCGATCACCGCTAGAACCTGACCGCGCTTGACCGTTTGACCCAGATTGGCAGGAACACTCTCGACGACTCCAGCAAGACGGGGTACGACATGCGCGGTACGGTCTTCGTTGAAGCGGATTTCGCCGGGAAGCTGAGCCGCTGTTTTGATTTTGGCGGGAGTAGCTTTCTGGATACCGATGGCGGCAGCTTTAACTTGCTCGTCCGTTAGCTCGATTTTTCCTTCTTCCCGGCTATCGATGAACAGGAATGGGGTGTTTCCCATTAGCGCCGATATGGAGGCTTCGAACACATGCGGCTCTGCAATTTGGCTGGTACTTTTCAGGTAGTCCTTCTCGGCTGAAAAGAGGACCTCCTGCTTCTCCCCACCTGGTCGCGTCAGTGCTATCGAGACTTTTGCTGCGGTTGGTGCAAGCGGCTTTCCTTGCTGGAACAACCAGACACGGAAACCTGGCTCACCACCATCTTCGGACAACAGCAACTCCAGACCAAAACCATCCTCGGTAAAAAGCTTGCCACCATGCGGCCCCGATTGGGGCTCATCCTCATGGTGCTCTGCATCTCCATGTTCTTTGGCATGCTCGTGACCATCGCCAGCTTTGCTGCCATGATGCTCGGCATCGGCATGCCCCTTGGCTTCTGCATGGCTGGCGTGTTCATGCTGTTCTCCAGCAGGTTGGGAAGTACTGCCCCCCAGTATCCAAGTGCCGGCGACAATTCCTGTCGCCAAAATCACGGCAATGGCGATCCCTTGCTTTCTGGTGAGATTGAAAGTGTTCTTGTTGAAATTCATTTTCACGACGCGCTCCTACGGACGGCTGGGTACGGCAGTTGGCATTGAATCGATGGAGCCCAGGACGCGCTCCAGTTCGGCCGCGGTCCGATGAGCATCGGACAAACTTCTCAGGTATTGGGCTCTCGCCTGAAAGAAGGTACGTTGGGCATCCAATACCTCCAGAAAACTGAATTTTCCCAGTTCAAATCCTTTGCTGGCAGCGTCATAGGCGCTGCGAGCGCCCGGCATGATTTCGCTTTGCAGGGTTTGCGCTTCAACAACCAGGGCTTTTAGACGTTCCTCGTTTTGTGTTACCTCCGTACTTAAACGAACCTCAGTAACACTGAGCTCGTCCCGTGCCTTGTCGGCTCGACGCTGCGCCTCAAGCACATTGCCCTGATTACGGTCGAAGATTGGGAAGGGAATTGAGACACCCACGATGGTTTGGTTGCGCCCAAGTTCTTCAACCTTTTTGGATCCCAGGCTGACTGTAACGTCGGGAATCCGGCGAGAACGCTCCAAGTCCGCGAGAGCAGAAAAACGATCGACTTCATGGCGCGCACGAAGAAGTGCCGGAGATGCATTCAAGCGGCGGGTGATTTCTTCGGTGGAGCGGATCGGCGGCAACAAATCGGTACGCCCTTCAGCCTGTTCAAACCGTGGTGTCGAACTTCCCCAACTTGCCGCCAAACGCTTTCGGGCCGACACCAGTTCGCGTTGTGCCTGATTCAACTCCACTCGTGCTGAGGCTTCCGCCACACGGGCCTTTGTTTCCTCAACCGGCGAGATTTTGCCGGCAGTCACGCGTCGTGAAGCCGCCTGGCTAGCGCGTTGGGCCAGGCCGAGCAAGTCCTCGGCCTGTTGAATACGCTCCTGAGCAACCAGAACATCGAAGAAGGCCCCGATCACGGTTGCGCGTATGTCAAGGCGTTTGGCTGCCAAATCGGCTGCTGCCACATCACGGCCCCGCTCGGCAGATGCAATTCGAGCCGAGCGCTTGCCACCAAGTTCGATCCGTTGGCTCAGCTGGATAGTTGTGGTTCGCGTGGCCTTATTCTGCGTATCTTCAACGGAAGTCGAAATTTCCGGATTGGGCAGAATGCCCGCTTGGATTACGACCCCTTCGACAGCACGTAATTCGTTGGTTGCTGCTGATAATTCCGGATTGGACGTTAGCGCGAGATCAATCGCCGCCGAAAGGGTCAAGGTTCCAACCGGCTCCGTTACAAGCGTAGGTACGAACGTCGTCGAAGTCAGCCGGTCTTGCGACTGGGCGTTGAGATTGGTGCTGGCCAACACCGTGAATCCGAACAGGGTTCGGAGCAGCAACGTGACAGCAAAATTTCTTGGGTACATCCGATTCTCCAGTGATGAAATACACGTTGGGGAATCGGCGGGGCGCCATCTGACTGACAGAGTGGCATAGCACGCGGCTTAGGCCGCAGCAAATAGATTTGGGAAATGCCCAAGCCCCGCCGATTAGGCGGAGATGGACCAGTTAGGACGCTCAGGCTGTTCGCCAGGAGGGGAAGCCAAAAGCAGAATTGTCCGAGAATGATCAGCAACATCCCCAATTCTGGGCAGCAAACTGCTGAACGAGGTCAATGCTGCAACACAGCCTGCGTGGCAGACTGCGCAATCATTGTCCACATCAGAGACCGAGCCTTTCGCAAGCTTCTCGCCATCCTCGGCTTGATGCTTATGGTCGTGATGACCAAAGTGCTTCGTCGATCCCGTTTCGTGCTGGCAATAGGTCGCTGCCACCGCCCAGGAAATCTGGAGCGGCAAAACAATCAACAGGAAAATAGATAGCCAGCGACGCATGGGATGAATGGTAACAGAACAACATATGTTCAAGCAGTAAGTCTGCGGGGGGTTACGTATGGAAAGGCGAGTTGCTGATGACCAGGGTTTTCCTGGTCATCGTCCGATGGGCAACATATCCGTCCTCGGGGCGGAATTAACCACCCTGGTACAACGCCTCGCGTTGCTTCTTTTCTTCCGGCGTCATTTGTACGGATGGCGCCGGCGTGTTGTGCTGAAGTTTGTCGACGTGTTGCCATTTCCCATCGCGATAGGCATATTCGTGCGGAATCAGCACCCAGCCTTGATCACCGCCAACATAACGATACTGGCCGTCCGCACTTACCGGGTTGCGTTTGAAGTCATCGAGTTCCTGTTGCACTTGCTGGGCGGATTTGCTGCCCGAACCGTGCGCCGGGTAGAATTTTGTCGCGCCCTCCGGCGTGCTGTGCATGACCGAGTCGGCCAACACCTGACCTGACAGGAGCAAACCGGCACAAAGAACGGGGATGGAAAGGGCTTGTTTGACGTTCATGATGGAACTCCTTCATTGATGTTTCGTTCATCGGGTTTGATGTATGCCGAACAACTGAACGGCATGGATGAACTATAAAGAAACAGCACTGACAGAACGCCAACAGGAAGTTTACAAAATTGACATCTTTCGATTTGGAAAGAAATGAAACTATTGGTTGTCGAAGATGAGCAAAAGCTTGCCCAGTACCTGCAAAAGGGATTGGGTACGGCAGGCTTCGTTGTCGACCTTGCCCATGACGGAGTAACCGGACTTCACATGAGTCTGGAGTTTGATTACTCCGCCATCATCTTGGACTCCATGCTGCCTGGCATGGACGGACTTGCCTTGCTGGCTGCCCTGCGTACCCAAAAACAAACCCCGGTCTTGATGCTGACCGCGCGGGGTAAAGTGGAAGACCGGGTCAACGGTTTGCAGACTGGCGCCGACGATTATCTGGTCAAGCCGTTCGCCTTTTCTGAGCTGATCGCTCGAATCCAGGGACTGCTGCGCCGCTCGGCACAGCATCAACAGGAAAGCACGTCAAACCGTCTGGCATTGCACGATCTTGAAATGGATCTGGCTCGCCGCAAGGTCTCCAGGAATGGTCAACGTATCGACCTGAGTGCCAAGGAGTTCCTGCTGCTTTCTCTGTTTCTGAGGAAACAAGGCGAGGTGCTATCGCGTACCGAGATTGCCGAGCAGGTTTGGGATATGAATTTCGACAGCAACACCAATGTAGTCGAAGTTTCGATCAAGCGACTTCGCGCCAAAATGGATACACCCTTCGAGCTCCAACTACTGCACACCGTACGAGGCATGGGTTATGTCCTCGAAATGCGCGAATGAAACTTGGCAAACAGATTAACCCGACGCTGAGCGGTCGCCTTGTACGCTGGCTTGCCTCACTAAGTTTGGGTGTCCTTGGATGTTTGTGTCTCGGCGTGTTTTTCTCGGTCAAAATCAATCTTGAGTCACAACAGGATCTACGCCTTGAAAAGCTCAGTACGGCAATTCAGCACCTGTTTGAAGAAACGCCGGCACACCTGCAACCGGGAACACTGGAACATGACCTGGAAGATCTTCTGAAGATCAATCGGGACTTGCATCTCAAGTTACTCGATAGATTGGGTGAGGCTCGTTTCATTTCGACGCCAAGTGCGTGGCCGTTAAAAGCGCGCTTTCTCTCGCTTGCACTCCCCGAGGAAGCTTCGAGGACAGATTTTGCCGTTGCCGAATTGGCGCTCGACACTGCACCCGACGAGGCTATTCTGGATCGCCTCGCAGCCATTCTCTGGGGGGCTGCATTGATCGGCAGTGCTGCGATCACCGTGGGCGGTTACCTGCTCGTTTATTTTGGACTGACCCCCATTCGGACACTGGCTGAGCAAACGCGCTGTCTCGCAATACTTTCCCTCGACAAACGGTTGGAAACTGAGGGGATTCCCGCCGAGCTACAAGTGCTTGTCGATCAGTTCAATGATTTGCTAAACCGACTGGAAAAAGCCTACCAGCAGCTCGAAGGATTCAATGCCGATGTAGCGCACGAATTGAGAACGCCTTTGGCGAATATCATCGCTAGCAGTGAGTTGGCTTTGCGTAGCAACGACAAGGATGAAAATCTGCGTGATTGCATCGGCTCGAATCTCGAAGAAATGCACAGGCTCTCGGGCATTGTGAATGACATGCTGTTCCTGTCGCAAGCCGACCGGGGTGCCAAAGCCCGACGCACCCCAATTCGTAGTCTTGCTCAACTCTGCGCTGAAGTGGCTGACTACTACGATGCCGTGCTGATTGAGTCCGACCTTCAATGGTCGATTGAAGGTGACGCTTCTGGCCAATTCGACGCGGCACTGCTACGGCGCATTCTGTCCAATTTACTGAACAATGCAGCACGCTATGCCGATCAAGGGAGTGCAATCTTGATCCGGATAGCGCCGGAGGCAGATGGACAACTCAAGCTATCGGTCAGCAACCGAGGCAAACCGATTCCTGCTGCAAGCCTGCCTCATATCTTCGATCGTTTTTTCCGAGTAGACATGTCGCGTAGCCACGGCCACCAGAATCATGGACTGGGCCTCGCCATCGTTAGCGCGATTGCGCGGATGCATGACGGGGAGGCATTCGCCAAATCCGCCGATGGCGAGACCGAAATAGGCGTACGCCTGGCCTGCTGACAGCCTCGCTGCTTTCGCTGATGCGGGCCAACGGGTCTTCAGTCTCTAGTTGGTGGCACAGTGGTTCGTAACGTTCGCAGCCCGTTAGCGACGACCAGCAGACTGGCGCCCATGTCGGCAAATACCGCCATCCACATCGTGGCACTTCCGAACACCGCCAGCCCAAGAAAAACCGCCTTGATACCCAAGGCCAGCGCAATGTTTTGCCAGAGCACGGCGTGTGTCTGACGGGACAAACGGATCGTTTCTGGTATGCGCCGCAGGTCGTCGTTCATGATCACTACGTCGGCCGCTTCCATGGCCGTGTCCGTCCCGGCCGCGCCCATGGCGACGCCGATGTCGGCCCGGGCCAAGGCGGGCGCGTCGTTGATGCCGTCGCCGGTCATCGCGGTCGGTCCAAAGCGGCCTTGTAGTTCTTCAATAGCTGTCAATTTGTCCTCAGGCAGCAGGTTGCCTCGGGCATCGTCGATTCCTGCCTGTCGGGCGATACTGACGGCAGTTGCTGCATTGTCGCCGGTGAGCATGACCGACGTGACACCAAGACGATGCAGATCGGTAATCGCTTCACGCGAGCTTTCCTTGATGGTGTCGGCCACAGCGAAGATGGCCAGGACCCGATCCTCGGTAGCCAGCAGGGTCGCAGTTCGCCCCTGATTTTCATGAACGCTGAGATGTGCCTCGATCTCGGGGCTGCACAATCCGCGATCCTCAATCAACCGATGGTTGCCTAGTATCAAGGTATGTCCATCCAGGCGCGCTTCGATGCCGCGCCCCGGAAGCGCGGTGAAGTCGGTGAGAACGTTTTCCGGGAGATTCAGTCCCTTGGCAATTGCTTTCGAAACGGGGTGGTCTGAATGGCCGGCCAGGCTGGCGGCCCAGGAAAGAACCTTTGCTTCTGAATCGGAGGGGGACAGCACCTCTGTGGCTACCAGTCGAGGCTTGCCTTCCGTGATGGTGCCGGTCTTGTCGAGAGCAATAGCACGTAGTTTTCGAGCTTCCTCAAGATAAACCCCGCCCTTGATCAGGATACCGCGGCGGGCGGCCGCGCCCAGCCCGCTGACCACCGTGACCGGCGTGGCGATGACCAACGCGCAGGGACAGGCGATCACCAGGAGAACCAGCGCCTTGTAGAGTGCCTGTGTCCACGTCCAGTCGAACAGCCAGGGACCACCGACAGCCACTATCACGGCAATCGCAAAAACTGCCGGCGTGTAGATGGCTGCAAAGCGGTCTACGAAACGCTGCGTGGGCGCTCGCGTGCCTTGGGCTGCCTCCACGGCATGAATGATGCGGGCCAGGGTCGTATTGTTGGCGGCAGCCGTCACCTCGAATTCCAGCGTGCCGGTCTCGTTGATGGTGCCGGCGAAAACAGGATCGCCGGTCATCTTGTCGACCGGAATGCTCTCACCGGTGACTGGCGCTTGATTGACCGCGCTGCTGCCCGATACCACCCGCCCATCCAAAGGGATGCGAGCACCGGGTTTGACCCGAGCCAGTGCACCGATGGCAACCTTGTCGGCCGGTGTCTCCAGCCAGGTGCCATCGCTCTGACGAATCTCTGCGGTTTCCGGGGTCAAGGCAAGCAGCCCCTTGATGGCGTTGCGTGCCCGGTCGACGGACCGGGCTTCGATCAGTTCGGCAATGGCGTAGAGCGCCATGACCATGGCAGCCTCCGGCCATTGACCGATCAGGAAAGCCCCGGTTACGGCGACGCCCATCAGGGCATTCATGTTCAACTGGCCGCGCCGCAATGCTGCGAGTCCCTTGCGATAGGTGGAGAATCCGGAGAAAGCGATGGCAGCCGCTGCCAACGCCATGCCCAGCCCCTTGAACGGCAGGGTATCGGGCGCGAAGAAATCCAGTGCTTCGGCCCCAATGGCCAATGCCAGGGCGATCAATGCCTTACTGATCTCGCTGAGACCTGATGGGGTTTCGGTTTTCTCATGCTCGATGGGCCGCACTTCGAAACCGAGCTGGCGGACGGCCTGTAGCGCGCTTTCCTGGGCAGACTGCTCGCCGTCGATGGTCAGGGTCCGGGACGCCAGTTCGAAGCGTAGTGACCGAATCCCCTCGATGCCAGCGAGCACCTTGCGAATATCGTTTTCTTCGCTCGGGCAGTCCATGGCGGGAATCCGGAAAACGTTCGAATTCCCTGGGGAGCCAGGTACGGCGACACGCGGCGCATCCTGAATGGAGGTATCAGTCGCGCAGCCACCTGAACACGCGCAACGCTCAGGCTCATTGGATCGGTGCTTCTCGGCAAGGGGGGGCATGGCAATCTCCTGTTCGTTGATGCCATTAAAAACCCTTGAGTCGCTACAAGGTCAAGCGGCTACAATGAAAATATTCAAGGAGAAAAGCATGTTGGAGTTCCTGAAGATATTGGGTCTCTTCATCGTCACCGCGCTGGCCGAAATCATCGGTTGCTATTTGCCCTGGCTGGTGCTGACGCAGGGTCGCCCGCGCTGGCTACTGATCCCGGCTGCCGTGTCACTGGCACTGTTTGCCTGGCTGCTTACGTTGCATCCGGGCGCCGCCGGTCGTATCTACGCTGCTTATGGCGGTGTCTATGTTGCGATCGCTTTGTTGTGGCTATGGCAGGTAGATGGAATTCCCCTGACCCGTTGGGATTTGCTGGGCAGTGCCGTATGTCTCGGTGGCATGGCCATCATCGCGTTGCAGCCTGGACGGACGTGATGAGCGAACCAGGGAGACAGAAATGAAAATCGGCGAACTGGCGCGTTTGGCGGGAAGTAATGTGGAAACGATCCGCTACTACGAGCGGGAAGGACTGTTGCCGAAACCTGGGCGGAGCGAGGGAAATTACCGCATCTATGGGCCAATGCACCTGGAGCGACTGACCTTCATTCGGCACTGTCGTAGCTTGGACATGACACTCGACGAGATTCGGACGCTATTGCGCTTCAAGGAATCGCCGGAGGAAAACTGCGGGGAGGTCAACCGCTTGCTGGATGAACACATCGGGCATGTCGTCCGTCGCATCGGTGAACTCCAAGCGCTGGAGAAACAACTTCTTGAGTTGCGCGGTCGTTGTCCTGATGACCGTCGAGCCTCGACTTGCGGGATTCTTGAAGGCTTGTCGCAGTCGGGCATCAACGACAAGCCGATGGAAAATCACATCCCAGGCGTGCACGGCAGCGCATTAAAATCCCCCAAAGAACCAGAATGAGCCAGGTCGATCTCTACCTCGATGCGGCCGAACGGGCCAACACCCGACGCAGCTATGCGTCAGCCATCCAGCACTTCGAGATCGAGTGGGGAGGCTTGTTGCCGGCAACCATCGATTCAATTGCCCGCTACCTGGCTGCCTACGCCGAATCCTTGTCGCTGAACACCCTCAAGCACCGCCTCGCCGCGCTGTCGCGCTGGCACCAGGATCATGGTTTTCCGGACCCGACGAAAGCCCCGAAGATTCGGCAATTGTTGAAAGGTATCCGAACCCTGCATCCGGCCCAGGAGAAACGGGCCAAGCCGCTGGAACTGGAAATCCTGCGCGGTGTTGCCGACTGGCTCACGTCGGCCACGGTAGCAGCGGTTAGCCGGGGGGATTCGGCCAGCGCCCTGCGACATACCCGTGATCGAGCCCTTGTGCTCCTCGGTTTCTGGCGCGGGTTCCGTTCCGACGAACTGGCTAACCTACGCATCGAATTCATCGAGATCAAGCCCGGCGAGGGGCTGACCTGTTTCTTGCCCCGCAGCAAGGGGGATCGCAACCTGGAAGGCCGCAGCTACGCCTGCCCGGCGCTGTCCCGGCTGTGCCCGGTCGAGGCAGTCGAAGACTGGTTGGCCTTGTCCAAACTGAAGGCGGGACCGCTATTCCGCAAGATTGACCGTTGGGGGCATCTGTCCGAGGCCGAACTGACCCCGAGCAGCATCATTCCCATGCTACGAAAGTTGCTGAGCCAGGCCGGCGTGACCGATGCCGAAGCCTTCAGCAGCCACTCGCTACGCCGGGGTTTTGCTCAGTGGGCAGGCATGAGCGGCTGGGATATCCGGGAGTTGATGAGTTACGTGGGCTGGCGTGATGTGAAGGCTGCCATGCGCTATCTGGATGGGGTCAGCACCGACCAGAAGGCGCGTTTCGAGCAGGGACTGGATCGGGCGCTGCCAGAAACAGCAACAGCCTCGACCCCACAGTTGCCCAGTCTGCCCGAGGTCCCACTCGCAATGATCGAGGTTTCCATCGATTTGTCTGCCTTCAATGGCGGCCGACGCGGTGTCGCCAATGCCTTGCGGGACATGACGAACACTTGCCTTGCCCAGTTCCAGGCACAACCGTTGGATCAGGATGGCCGTCGATATCAAATTTCCGTCCCGACGCCTTCAACCGACACCCTGGACGAGCACCTCTACACCTTGCTCGACGAACTCCATCGTATTGCCGATGCCCGTGAGTGCTTCCTGGAGGCGGTCTGCCGTGACCCGGCCACCGGCAGGCATTGGGATTGATCCCGCATGACCCAGCTTCACGAGACCGCGTATCCCCGCCTGAAAGCGGACCCATCGGCACAGGATCTCGACGAGATTTATACCCTGACGCCTGATGAAATCAGATTCATCGATAAGACTGTAAAGCGTCCCATTGCTCGCTCGGCTGCATTCATCTACCTGAAGCTGTTTCAGCGTCTTGGGTACTTCGTCCACATCAGGGATGTTCCGGCGGCGATTCGCCAACACATTGTGGTCCAAACGGGGCATCGGCCAGCCAGGGCAGATGAACTTCGGCAGTTCGACCGAACGACGGCGCGCACCACCCTGATTGCTGCCTTGCGACGCTACCTGAATGTTCGCCCTCTGGACGATCAGGGACGCGCCTGGTTACGGCATGTTGCAGAAACCGCCGCAGACAGCCGACATGTGGTGGCCGACATCATCAATGTGATGCTTGAAGAACTGGTGCACCACCGCTACGAACTCCCTGGTTTCTCAACACTCGACCGACTGGCCGTCCAGGCCCGGGAAAAGATCCACGACGTCCATTTTGCGAGCCTTGCCGACCAACTTGATGCCAAGGTGAGAGCCTTGATCGACAACCTGTTCAAGGTCAAGTCGGGCGAGACCAGCAGCACCTGGAACCTGCTCAAGCGCGAACCAAAAAAACCGACCAACAAGGAAACTCGCTCCTATCTCCAACATATCCGTAGGCTCCAGTTGCTGGTCGACCAACTCCCCATCCCCGATATTCCCGTCCCGAAACTCAAGCAGTACCGCTACATCGCCCGTTCACTGGATGCGACAGAAATGGCGGAACTGAAGCCCCAGAAGCGCTATGCGCTGGCGGTCATCTACATCCGCTCGCAATTTGCCCAGACGCTCGACGATGCGGCCGACCTGTTCGTCCGCATGCTCCAGAACCTCGACAATCAGGCGCGCAATAAGTTGGGCGAATACCAGCAGGAACACCTCCAGCGAACTGATCGTCTGATCGGCCAGTTGAAAGAGATGTTGCTGGCCTACCGGATCGACGGCACGGATCATCAACGGGTGGAAGCCATCGGCGGTAGCCTGATCGCAGAGGTCGATGACCTGGTGGCCATCTGCGATGAGCACATGGCCTACGCTGGGCGCAATCACCTGCCATTTCTCATTCAGCCCTACAAGATGGTTCGAGCTCAGTTGCTGAACTGTATCGAAATCGTCAATCCGCAGAGTAGCAGTGAAGACGATACCCTGATCCGGATGATGAAAGCGTTGCAGGCGCTACGTGGCACCCGGCACGAAGTCGTTCCGCTGTCGTTGGTCGGTCTGAATGCCGAGGAGGACTTCCAGTGGCTCCCCTCGACCTGGCGGAAACTGGTCATCTCCGAGCGCGCCGACGGTCAGGTCGTTGCCATCAACCGCCGTTACTTCGAATTGGCGGTCCTGTATGCGATCCGCGATGAACTGAAGTCGGGCGATCTGTTCATCCAGCACGGTGAGCGTTACGACGACTACCGGGAGCAACTGGTTGATGACGACACCCTGAATCGGGAATTGGCGCAGTATGGCGAGGTTACCGGTGTCGAAACGGATTCCAGGGCATTTACCGAGTCCTTGAAGGCTGCTTTACTGGAGACGGCTGAGGCGGTTGATGCCGAATTTCCCGAAAATGCCTATGCCGAAATCGTCGATGGAAGGCTGATCCTGAAGAAACCGCCAGCCAGCGAACCGCCGCCCGGCATCAGGGCAATCGACCAGTTGATCACCGAGCACATGGAGAACATCAGTATCGTCGACGTACTGATCGATACGGAGCGCTGGTTGCAATTGCACAAGTTGTTTCGGCCTTTGATGGGAACCGAAAGCCGGATCGAGGAATTGCGGCCACGAGTGATCAGCACCTTGTTCTGTTATGGCTGCAACCTCGGGCCGACCCAGACGGCGCGCTCAATTCGGGGCATGAGCCGCAAGCAGATCGCCTGGCTCAACATCAAGTACGTGACGGAAGATGTGCTGGAAAAAGCCATCGTCAAGGTCATCAATGCCTACAACAAATTCGAATTGCCTGGCTACTGGGGATCAGGCAAGCATGCCTCGGCCGACGGCACGAAATGGAACCTCTACGAGCAGAATCTGATTTCCGAACATCACATCCGCTACGGCGGCTATGGCGGGATCGGCTACTACCATGTTTCCGACAAGTTCATCGCGCTGTTCAGCCACTTCATTTCCTGCGGCACCTACGAGGGCACCCACATCCTCGACGGGCTGATGACCAACACCTCGGATATCCGGCCGGACACCATCCATGGCGACACCCAGGCCCAGAGCTACACGGTGTTTGCGCTTTCCCACCTCTTGGGCATCAAACTGATGCCGCGCATCCGTGGCATCAAGGATCTGGTGTTCCATCGGCCCGACAGCAACAAGAAATTTGCGCATATCGACCGGCTTTTCAGCGACGACATCAACTGGCAGATGATCGAGACTCATCTGCCGGACATGCTGCGCGTGGCAGTTTCCATCAAGCTCGGGAAAATTTCCGCCTCGGCCATCCTGCGTCGCTTGGGAACTTACAGTCGAAAGAACAAGTTGTATTTCGCCTTCAAGGAACTCGGCAAAGTAATCCGAACCATGTTCCTGCTGAAATACGTTGGCGACGTCGAACTTCGCCGACTCATCCATGCGGAAACCAACAAGTCGGAGCAATTCAACGGTTTCGAGAAAAAACTGTTTTTCGGCGGAGAAGGGGTGATTGCCGAAAACCTGCGCCATGAACAGCGCAAGATCATCAAGTACAACCATCTCGTAGCCAATCTGGTCATCTTGCACAACGTGGTTGGGATGAGCCGGGTTCTGAAGAAACTCCAGGCTGAAGGTGCTGTTATCAATCAGGAAGTCTTGGCCGGACTGGCGCCATACCGGTTGGAGCACATCAATCGTTTCGGCGACTACGTTTTGGATTTCCGGCGCAAGGTTGAGGCATTGGATGAGGGATTCCGAATTCTGGAGATCGAATCGCCGAGCCAAACCGAATGACCAAGCGTGAGCAGGTCGGCGAAGATGATTTCGCATCAGCCAAGGAATTTTCTTTTTAAGAACAAATCGCTAAGCGGCTTTTTTGAGGATTTCACATGAATCCCGGCCGACCCTCAGTATCGGACAATTATGTCCGCCTTGCAAGCTGGTACCCAAAAATCAAAAGTCAGTCCCGCCAATACGGCGATTCCGCAGCTTTCGGGCGCCTCACCGAAGCGGCCCTACCATAGCGCGACGGCCATGCCCGGGTGCAGCGCGGGTGCATGATGTCGGCGTAATACTCCAGCTTGGCCTCTACCGCGGTAACAACAAGTTTCGATGGAATCGATCAACGCCAACTATGCCGCGGTGGGGAGAACCGCCTACGAATCCGAAATGGGACCTTGATATTGGAGTTGTGTGCGTCAAGTTGTGCAAATATGATGATCCGGTAATTGGTTGATCCTTTTGCGCTGTTGGCGGTGCGCAGGGCGAAGCCCGGAGCGACGCCG
>JAANMW010001261.1_pt1 | contig 27217 bp, 25 predicted proteins | sample 7279671 | NCBI WGS metagenome assembly JAANMW01 (sample SAMN14094541, study PRJNA606508) | bioreactor metagenome | isolation source: A lab-scale SPAN reactor treating ammonium-rich wastewater day 247 | place: Ireland: Galway | collected 2017-09-19 | reverse complement strand
AAAACCCGTTTTTTTGAAACTGCCTGCCGATATCGGCGAGTTCGGTGGGCTCCAGGGCCACGACGTAGAAGCCGAGTTCGCGCAGCCTGGCCAGCGTCTCGGGGGGATTGCCCGAGGTCCAGCCGAGGATCAGGTCGGGATCCAGCGCCGCGACGGCCTCGTAGTCGACGCGGAACGCATCGCCAACCCGCGGAACCTGGCGGGCCGCCGGCGGATAGTCGCTGAACGCCACCGCGCCGACCACGCGATCGCCAGCCCCGGCCGCGAAGGCCAGCTCGGTGAGATGGGGTGACAGGGTGATGATGCGCCGTGCAGCCGCGGGCGCCACGGCGCGGGCGGCGGGGGGATCGGCCGGGCTGCAGGCACAGAGCAGTGTCACGCAGCCGAGCCAGGCCAGGAAGAACCTGCGCAGCATGGCCAGCGGATCAGGCCCGGCCGGGCCCGCGCTCGAGCAGGCCGGCCAGCCGGCCCCAGTCGAAGGCAGGCCCCGGGTCGGTCTTGCGCCCCGGGGCGATGTCGCTGTGGCCGACCACCGCGGCCCGCCGCAGCGAGGGCCAGGCCCGGCGCAGCGCCCGCACGATGCGTGCCAGCGCCTCGTATTGCGCCGCCTCGTAGGGCAGCTCATCGGTGCCTTCCAGCTCGATGCCGATGGAGAAATCGTTGCAGCGCTCGCGACCGCAGTAGCGCGACTCGCCGGCATGCCAGGCGCGGCGGTTCAGCGGCACGTACTGCACCAGTGTGCCGTCGCGCCGCACCAGCAGGTGCGAGGAGACCCGCAGGCCGGCGATGGCCTCGAACGAAGGATGGGCCGCGGGGTCGAGGCGGTTGGTGAACAGTGCATCGATCCAGGGGCCACCGAACTCGCCCGCCGGCAGCGATATGCCATGCACCACGATGAGTTCGGGCAGGCAGTCCGGTGGACGCTCGTCGTGGTTGGGCGACGGCACCTGGCGCGCACCGTCCACCAGCCCCGTGTCCGCATCGACCACGATATCCGCCGCCATGCGCGGGATTCTACACATCGCACCGCTGCCGGGCTGCGCCGCGCCTGGCGTCGCGGCCCTGCGCGGCGGTTGAGTACACTGTCCGCGGATTGTGCCGTGGAGCCACCGATGAGCCTGCGCCGGATCTACTCCGACCAACGCCTGACCCCCGGTGCCACGGCGAGTCTCCGTGGCGACGCCGCCAACCACGTGCTGCGGGTACTGCGGCTGCGCCGGGGCGACCGGCTGCTGGTGTTCGATGGCTCGGGCACGGATTTCGAGGCCGAGGTCACCGAGCTGCGCCGCGACCAGGTGCAGTTGCAGCTCGGCAGCGGCCACGCGGTCGATGTCGAATCGCCGCTGGCTGTCACGTTGTTCCAGGGCGTCTCCCGCGGTCCGCGCATGGACACCGTGATCCAGAAGGCCACGGAACTCGGCGTCGCGCGCATCCAGCCGGTGCTGGCGGCCCGCAGCGTCGTGCGCCTCGACGAGGCCGGCGCCGGCCGCAAGCGCGAGCACTGGCAGCGCGTCGCCGTCGCCGCGGCCGAGCAGAGCGGCCGCAGCCGCGTTCCCATGGTCGCCGAACCCGGCCCACTGGAGATCCTGGTCCCGGCCAGCGTCGACCATGCCACACGATTGCAACTGGACCCCACCGGGGAGTCCATCAACGCACTCGGGCCCGTCACCGGGCCGGTGGCGCTGCTGATCGGCCCGGAGGGCGGCCTCACCGAGGCCGAGGTGCGTCTCGCTGCCGACTTCGGCTATCGCCGTCTGCGCCTGGGGCCACGCATCCTGCGCACCGAAACCGCGCCACTCGCGGCGCTGGCGGTGCTGCAGTTCGTGGCGGGCGACCTCGGCTGAGCGAGGGGTAGCCAGCCATCAGGGACGGCGTTGCGCCTGGACCCGTACCGTCACGGGGATCGCGGCTGAAACGTAGGCGGCTTCCGGATCGGATTCCATGCCGAGGTCCGCATCGCGCCGCCGGATGGTGACGTGCCCGTCGATGGTCAGTCGCGGGCCGTCCACGGTGAGTGTCAGCGGCTCAAGCACCAGCTCCCGCCCCTTGATGGTGAGCGTGCCGGCGACATCGAACTGCCCGTCACCGCGTGCCTGGATGGCGGTGCTGCGAAACGTCGCCAGCGGATGCCGGGCGGTGTCGAACCACTCTGGCTGTGGCAGCGTTTCCTCGTGCAGGGCATTGCCATCGCGTGCCGACGCGGTGTCGATCTCGGCCGTCACGCTGGCGTTGCCCGGGTCCGCGGGATCGAAGCGGATGCCGGCACGCCAGCGCGTGAAGCGGCCCTCGAACGGCAGGCCGGCATGGGCTCCCGAGAACAGGATCCCGCTGCCCGGGTCGACGGACCAGTTGCCACCCGGCAGGTCGCCGATGGCGCTCTCCGCCACCGGCACAGCCGCCGGTGGCTTCACCACCGCCCAGGCGGCCGCGACAGCCGCCATGACGATGGCCGCGCTGCCGCACCAGAGCACGAGGCTTCGCGGCCACTCGCGCGGCGTCGGCTGGCCGCCCGGGACACCGGCCAGCGGCAGCATGCGCGAGAGCACGACATCGCGGTCGCCGAACTGGTGCTTGAGCGCGGCGCCCACGTGCAGCGCCAGCAGCGCCATGGTGCCCCAGGCGAGCCAGGCATGCACATCCAGCGTCGCAGCCGCCACCGCGGCGCGTGTCGCCTGCGACGCCTGGTCGAGCCCGAACAGATGCGGCACCGCGAACAGGCCGAACCAGAGGGTCGGCACGTTGAGCGGTGCCGCCCCGCGCCATTGCGCCGAGGCATACAGCCAGCCGCTGAACGGCAGCACCAGCATGAGGACATAGAACGCCCCATGCGTCAGGCGTGCCGCAGTCCGCTCCCAGGCCGGTGCGGCCGCCGGCAGGGGTGGCGGCGCGTGCAGCAGGCGCCAGGCCAGCCGCAGCAGGCTCAGTGCCAGCACCGCCAGGCCCAGCGACTTGTGGACCTGGAACACGGCGATGGCGCGGGCCGCCGCTTCGGGGACATCGATGGCGGAGTGCATCCACCAGCCGAGCGCGACGTTGCCGACGATGGCGCCGGCGATCGCCCAGTGCAGCAGGATCGCGATGGCGGAATAGCGCGCCCCGCGGGCGTTCATTGGCCTTGCGCTGCGTCCTGGTGGAACTCGCCATCGAAGCGGATCGCCACCGCATCGCTGACCAGCGCCGGCTTCAGCAGCTCGGTCATGCCGAAGGCCGAGCGATCGAACGTCCCGGTCGCCGAGAAACCGATCGCCCCGCGCCCGAGGAACGGATGTGCGGCAACGGATCCGACCACCGCCACATCAAGCGTGACCGGCAGCGTCTTGCCGAGCAGGCTGAGATCACCGGTCACGCGCAACTGGCCCGGTGCCGTCTCCTCCACCCTGGACGAGCGGAAGCCGATCTGCGGGTGCTGGCCGGCGTCGAAGAACTTGGGGCTCTGCGCGAGGGCTTCATCGAAGCTCGCGTAGGGCGTGCCGGGTACCGCGGCCTTGTAGTCGCCGGCGTAGTCGGTGCGAATCGAGGTCGGGTCGACCGTCACCTCGATGGACGAGGCCGCCAGGCTGGCTGGATCGAGCTGCAGGCTGGCCTTGAAGCGGGTGAAACGGGCCACGTAGTTGGCGAGGCCCATATGGCCGACGCGGAACTCCAGCGTGGCGTGATCGGGATCGAGCGTATAGCGGCCCGCTGGGGCGGCAATCGGCGCTGCGGCCGCCGGGGCCGGGGCGGCGGCACCGGTCGTCTGCTGCGGCGCGGGTGGCGCGCAGGCCCCGAGCGCGACCGCCGCGAGGGCGGCCATCATCAGGCCCTGACGGCGCCGGTTCAGGAAGCCAGGCAATACCGTGGACGGGTTCATGGAAGGCTCCTTGTTGTACAGCAAGCTCAGATGATGAAACGTCCCAGCCACCAGGCCAGGGCTGCCACCAGCGCCGAGGCCGGGATCGTCAGTACCCAGGCGACGACGATGTTGCCGGCCACGCCCCAGCGCACGGCGGAGAAACCGCGCTGCGCCGAACCGACACCGATGATGGCCCCGGTGATGGTGTGCGTGGTGGATACCGGGATGCCGAAGGCGGAGGCGAGGAACAGCGCCATGGCGCCACCGGTCTCGGCGGAGAAGCCGCCCACCGGCTTGATCTTGGTGATGCGCTGACCCATGGTCTTGACGATGCGCCAGCCGCCGAAGAGCGTGCCGGTACCGATGGTCAGGTAGCAGCTGACGATCACCCACAACGGCAGGTGGTCGCGGGTGGCATCGCCCGAGGCGATGAGCAGCAGCCAGATGATGCCCATGGTCTTCTGGGCATCGTTGCTGCCATGACCGAGGCTGTAGAGGGCCGAGGACACCAGCTGCAGGCGGCGGAAGATGCGGTCCACGCGGTGCGGCGCCGAGCGGAAGCACAGCCAGGAGACCGCGGTGATCAGCAGTGCGCTCCATGCAAAGCCGATGAGTGGCGCGGCGAGGATGAAGATGCCGATCTTGAGGATGCCTGGCAGCAGCAGCGCCTCGACGCCGGCCTTGCTGACCACCGCGCCGATCATGCCGCCGATCAGCGCGTGGGAGGAGCTGGAGGGGATGCCGTAGTACCAGGTGATGACGCTCCAGCTGATCGCGCCCACCAGCGCGCCGAAGATCACGTGGTAGTCGACGAAGTCCGGCTCGACGATGCCCTTGCCAACCATGGCCGCCACCTTCAGCTCGAAGATGGCGATGGCGAGGAAGTTGAACAGCGCTGCCCAGGCGACTGCCTGGTGCGGCTTCAGCACGCCGGTGGAAACCACCGTGGCGATGGAGTTGGCGGCATCGTGGAAGCCGTTCATGAAGTCGAATACCAAAGCGATGACGACCAGCACCGCCAGGGTATTGAACGTGATCTGGACCTCCACGGTCAGCCGTTCTCCAGCACCACGCCCTCGATGATGTCGGCGACATCCTGACAGCGGTCCGTCGCGGTCTCCAGCAGTTCGTAGACCGCCTGCAGCTTGATGACCTGGCGCACGTCGGGCTCCTCGCGGAACAGCCTGGAGATGGCGCCGCGCATGACCCGGTCGGCATCGGACTCCAGCCCGTCGATCTCCTGGCAGAGCATGAGGATCGACGGTGCATTCTCCATGGACGACATCAGGCCCACCGCGGCCTGGACGCGCTCGCAGCAGATCTTCACCAGGTCCGCCAGGTGCGCGGCCTCGGGTGGCAACTGCTTGACGTCGTAGAGCATGAGCGACTCGGACGCGTCCTGGATCAGGTCGAGAATGTCATCCATGCGCGAGATCAGCCGGTGGATGTCGTCGCGGTCGAAAGGCGTGACGAAGGTCTTGTGCAGCAGGGCGGTGGTCTCGCGGGTCACGCGGTCGGCCGCGTGTTCGATCTCGCCGATGCGCGTGATGCGCCCGTTGCAGCCCTGCGCGTCGCTGAAGCCCTGGAGCAGCTCGGATACCGCCGCCCCACCCTCGGCCACGAGGGCGGCATGCTGGTTGAACAGGTCGAAGAAGCGGCCCTCACGGGGCATGAGGCGCGAGAAGATCTGCATGGGTCGCCCGGGACTGTGGCCGTCTGGTTAGCGCGCAGCCTACCAGAAAGCACCGCGCCAGCGGGCGCGGAATCAGGACAGGCGGCGGGCCGAACGGTCCAGGCAGGCGTGCAGCATCTCCTCGACGCGCTCCAGGTCGGGGATCAGCGGGTACTCGTTGATCATGCGGATCTGGCAGACCACGGGCCCCTCGGCGGGCCAGGCCTGGCGGTCGTCGGGCTGCATGACTTCGCGATTGACGCGCACCAGCTGCGGAAAGCCCTCGGTGAGGATGCCGTAGTAGCCGGTGTCGAGGCGGCCCGACATGGCATTGACGATGGCGATGCGGGTGCGGCCACCCGGCTCGCCGGCCTCGCGCCCGCAGAGTTCCTCGAACGAGACCACCGGCACCCGCAGCGTCGTCCAGGGGACCAGTCCGCGGAACCAGCCGGGCGCGGGACCCTGGCGCATCGGCGGTGCGTAGCGGATGACCTCGGCGATGCAGCTGCGGGGCACGATGAGGCGCAGCTGACGCAGCGGGATCAGCTGGCAATAGATCTCGTCGATGGCGCTGCGGGCTGCCGTCTGGCTGTTCATGTCAGGACCGCTGCAACTGGTGGCGCACCGCTTCCAGCAGCGCGCGCTCCTGGTAAGGCTTGCCGAGGTAGTCGTTGACGCCCACCTCGATGGCACGCGCCTTGTGCTTGTCGCTCACCCGCGAGGTGATCATGACGATGGGCACGGTAGCAGTGTCGGCATTGTTGCGCACGTGCTTGGCGAACTCGTAGCCGTCCATGCGCGGCATCTCCACGTCGAGCAGGATGATGTCGGGCCGGTGGTCCTGCAGCACGCCGATGGCCTCGAGGCCATCCTTGGCGGTAACCACGCGGAAGCCGTTGCGCTCCAGCAGCCGCTGGGTCACGCGGCGCATGGTGATGGAGTCGTCCACCACCAGTGCCAGCGGCCCCCTGGCGGGAGGCTCGACCACCGGCGCGCGTACCGTGGCCCCCGCGCGCAGCGTGCGCACCAGGATACCCATGTCGAGGATCACGGCGATGCGGCCGTCGCCGAGGATGGTGGCACCGGCGATGCCGCGGATGGTGGCCAGCTGCGGCCCGACCGGCTTGACGACGATCTCGCGGCTGTCGAGCATCTCGTCGGCGATGAGCGCGGTGGAATGTTCCGCCGCCCGCACCAGGATCACGGACACCCGGCTCTGCTCCTCCGGGACGCGCGCCGGGCCGAGGCCCAGGTACTCCCCGAGGTGGCGGAACTGGTAGGACTGGTCGCCGTAGTCGATGACCGGCTGCGGCGTGGCCAGGCGTGCCAGCAACTCGCTGCGCGACAGGCGGATGACGCCCTCGACGGTGGGCAAGGGCATCGCATAGAGCTCGGCGCCACAGCGCACGATCAGCGCCTGCGTGACGGCGAGCGTGAACGGCAGGCGGATGGTGAAGGTGGTGCCACGGCCCGCCACCGAGCCGATGCGCAGCGAGCCGCCGAGTTTCGCCACCTCGCTGGTGACCACGTCCATGCCGATGCCGCGGCCGGCGGCCTGGGTCAGCCGGTCCGCCGTGCTGAAGCCGGGCCGCAGGATGAACTGCATGGCCTCCTCGTCGCTGACCGCGGTGCCCTGCTCGATGAATCCCAGGTCCGCGGCCTTGCGGCGCACGGCGGCAACGTCGATGCCGCGGCCATCGTCGGCGATCTCCACCACCGCCTCGGAACCATCGCGGCGCAGGTTGATGAAGATGCTGCCGGTGGCCGGCTTGCCCGCGGCCTCGCGTTCCGCGGGCAGCTCGATGCCGTGCACGACCGCATTGCGCAGCATGTGCTCGAAGGGCCCGAGCATGCGCTCCAGGACCTGGCGGTCCAGCTCGCCTCCGCCCTGCATCTGCAGCTCGGCGCGCTTGCCGGCCTCCAGGGCGGTCTGGCGCACCAGCCGCGCCAGGCGCGGGCCGTGCTGGTGGAAGGGCACCATGCGGGTGCGCATCAGGCCGTCCTGCAGCTCGGTGGCCGTGCGCGCCTGCTGGACCAGCAGCGCCTCGGTATCCCGCGCCATGTTCTGCAGCAGGTCCTTGAGGCTGTTCACGTCGGTGGTGGATTCCGCCAGGCTGCGCGAGAGCTGCTGGATGGTCGAGTAGCGGTCCAGTTCCAGCGGATCGAAATCGCCGCGGCCGCCGCCATCGTCCTGGTGGCGGAAGAGGATCTGCGCCTCGGTCTCCAGCTCCAGCTTGCGCAGCTGCTCGCGCAGCCGCACCACGGTCGCACCGAGTTCCTCGAGGTTGAACTGGATCAGGTTGACCTGCTGGCTGAGCCGCGACTGGAAGATGCTGATCTCGCCGGCATTGTTGAGCAGCTGGTCGAGCAGCAGCGAGTCCACGCGCGCGGTCTCGCGGCGCTCCGCGGCGGGCTGGCGCGCCGCGGTGGCCGCCGGTTCCGCAGCTCCGGCGGCAGCGACGGCCGCGACGCCGGACGTGGCCGCCGGCTGCTCGAGCTCCCGGGCCAGCTCGCCGATGCGATCGAGGGCGGGAAGACTGATCTCCGGCAACGCGGGTTCGAATTCCACCACCACCGGTGCCGCGGGCTCGGCGGGCTCGGCCGGCTCGATGGGGCCGATGGGCTCGACCGGCTCGAGGTGCAACGGCCCCGGCGCGGCGGGCAGGGACTCCTCGTGCGCAGGGGCCTCGGCCACGACCGGCACGGGCGGGGCCTCCTGTGCTGCGACCACCGTGGCCGCGGGGACCTCCGCTGGCGGCAGCGGCGCGGGCGGCGCGGAAACCGGCAGTGCGGGCTGGGGTTCCTCGGCAGACAGGGCCGCACGCACCCGGGCGGCGAGCTGCGGTGCCAGCCGCTGCTGCTCGCCGGTCATGACGTCCTCGCGCAGGCGGTGCAGCTCGTCGAGGCTGGCCTGCAACAGCTCGCCAAAGGCCGGACTGCGCGGGATCAGCCCCTCGCTGACCCGGATGAGCAGCGTTTCCAGGTCATGGCTGAATGCACCCATGACGCCGAGGCCGGCCATGCGGGCACCACCCTTGAGCGTATGCAGGTAGCGTTGCAGGTCGGCCATGGCCTGCTCGTCGCTGGCGCCTCCATGGCCGTCGGCGAGGCGGGCCACAGCGGCGTCGGCCGACTCCAGCAGCTCGGCGGCTTCCTCCGCGAAGATTGCCGCGATCTCGGGGTCGTAGGGCAGCGCGGCCGTGGCGGTTGCCGGCGTCGGCGGCGGAGCGGCCGCACGGGAGATGGCCGATTCGACTGGTTGCGCCGGTTGCGCCGGTTGCGCCGGCTCCACCGGCCCGGCCGGTTCAGCCAGGCCAGCAAGCTCTGCCAGCTCGCTGGCCGCGGGCAGATCGGCCGTGAGTTCGATGACCTCAGGCAGCGGCAGCTCCTCGACGATGATGGAATCATCGGCCGGCGGTGCCTCGGGCTCGGGAACTGGCTCAGGCTCAGGCTCAGGCTCAGGCTCTGACTCTGGCACTGGGTCTGGCTCGGCGAGCAGCCCGGTCAGTTCGCCGGTGCGCTCCAGCGGTTGCACGGGCGGATGTTCGAGCGCCTCGGTGTGGTCCCGCAGCCGCTGTTCGAGGTCCGCGGTTTCCGGAGCCGGTCGCCAGGGCTCCGCGAGGTAGGCCAGCAGCGCTTCGATGCGTGAAGCGGTATCGCGCAGCGTCGCCACGGCCCCCGCCGGCAGGCGCGCCGGACGGCCGTAAGCGAGGCTCACCAGCGCATTCAGCGCCTCGGTGAGCGGCAGTCCCAGCTCCACGCGCGCCATGGCAAAGCTGCCATCCAGCGTATGGCAGGCGCGGTGCAGTTCCTCGGTCACTGCGTACGGTGGCGCGGCCTCGTCGCAGTGGGCGACGAACCTGCGCAGGTTTGCCAGGTGGCCGCTCACCTCCCGGGTGAAGATGTCCAGCAGCACGGGGTCCATGGTGGCTGCCGCGGGCGCCGGTTCCGGAGCGGCTGCCGGTGCAGGCTCCGGCCGCGTGATCGCAGGCGGCTCGGGCTTCGCGCCACCGGTCCCTGCCACCGCGACCAGGCGTGGCGCCTGCCCGGGCGGCGGGGCAGCCGGGGCGGTAGTCACGCCCTCCTCCGGCTCGCTGGTGGTCGCCGCCTGCGGCTCGGCCAGGGCATGGAGACGGGCCAGCAGGGACTTGAGTTCCCCGGCCGGTGCAGCCCCGACTTCCAGCTGCTCTAGCAGGGAAGGCAGCACGGTGACGCAGTCCTGCAGGGTGGCCATCAATCGCGGGCTGCGCAGAACCGTGCCATTGATGACGCGGTTGAGGAGCACCTCGACCTTCCAGCAGAACTCGCCGATGGCGTCGGCGCCGACCATGCGGCCGCTGCCCTTCAGGGTATGGAAAGCCCGGCGCAGGGCCGCCAGCGAATTGCCGTCGGCATCATCGCGCTCCCAGGCAGCGAACGCGCGGCCGATGCCGGTGATCTCCTCGCGCGCCTCCTCGATGAACAGTTCCAGCAGCTCCGGGTCGAGCCGCTCCGGGCCACCGCTGTATACCCGCGTCGGCGACACCGTGACCGGCACCAGCGGCGGCACGGATGGCGCCGTGATCACCTGCGTGGCCTCGTGCTCCGCCGGCAGGGCCGCCACCGTCTCGGCTGCATCCAGGCCCGCCGCGTGCTCCAGCGCCGCTTCGGCACCGTCGACGGGTGCGGTCTGCGCCAGGCCCGCCAGGCAGCGCTCGGCATTGTCGAGCATGTAAACGGGCTCGCTGCGCCCGGCCTGCAGCGTCTCCAGGTAGTACTCCAGCGCCACCGTCGCATCGGCCAGCCGGTCGAGGCGTCCGCGCTCGGCGCCCCCCCGGCCCTGGCCGAGCAGGCTGCGGATGGCACGCTGCAGGTCGCCCACGATGCCGGCAGCACGCTCCTTGCCGAGCATCAGCAACCCGGCGGTGATGCCCTGCAACTGCTCGGGCACGGCATCCATCGCGGCACCGTCACCGCCCCGGTCGGTGATCTGGGTCACCGCCTCCTTCACGCGAGCGAGGTTCACCAGGCACTCGCGCATGACAGCCGGTGTCACCTGCCCCAGGCCCGAAGCGCCTTCCTGCGAGGCCTCGCCACTGGCTGGCTCGTCGGCCCGCGGGGCGATCATGCCGATGAGATCGCCCTCCAGCCGGTCCTCGACGCCGAGCAGCGCGGCGGCGATGCCCACCAGGGCGGATTCCGCGGGGCGGCGCCCATGGCCGATCAGTTCCTGCAGCTCCTCGCGCCGGGTCTGCACCGCTTCGCGCAGATCACCGAGGCCGAGCACACCCAGGGTGTCGCCGATCTTCTTCAGCAACTCCAGTTGCGGCGCCAGCTCCTCGACACGCTCCATGCCGGTGCGAACGAAGATGTCCAGCACATCCTTCACGCGGCCAAGGTCCTCGCGGATCGCCTGCGCAACGGTCTGCATCAGCTTGACGCTGGGCGCCGAGAGGCTCTGGCGCGCCTGCTCGACCTGGGCATCGCCGGGCACCAGCTCGGAGAGGTTGAAGGCCGCGCGGATCGCCGTGGCTCGCGGACCGCCGGTGCGGGCCCGCGCCACGTAATAGAGCAGGTTGTTGACGAGCTCCGTCGGCGGCACCTTGGCAAACTGGGCTTCGCCCAGCGTGCGCAGGCGCTTCATCTCGCGGTCCACCTGGCCCATCAGGCGCTTGAGCGAGACGCTGGTTTCCAGGCCATGGTCCAGCAGGGCCTCGATGATGCCGGCCGCCACCCACCAGAGGTGATGGACCTGTTCGGCGGCAGCCGCTTTCTCCAGCCGCTCCACCACGCCGGCCATCTGCCGCAGGTTGGCCTCCGGCTCGTCACCACGGATCCAGCCAAGCAATGCCAGCTGGAAGCGCGGGCGCAGTTCGCCCGCGAGGCGCATGAGATCCTCACCGCTGGGATTCGCCCGGGGCAGCTGGCCGACCGCGCGCGGGTCGCCACCGACATTGAGGAGCAGCAGCGTGCTCTCCGACAACAGCGGCCGGCCCCGGGCCGCACGCAGGTCGTTGAGCAGGGGCAGCAGAACCAGCGGGATATCGCGCCCGCCATTGAGTACCCGCTCCACGTAGGCCGGCAACTGCACGGCGGAACGCATCAGCGCCTCGAGCGGTTCCTCGGCACCACCGTCGCGCCGCTTCAGCCTGGCCAGATGGGCGCAGGTCTGCTCCATTTCCTCGGCCAGCAGGCTGGCGCCGTGGGTCTCCGTCATGCGCAGCACGCCGCGCGCGGTGTGCAGCAGTGCAGCCACGCGTTCCAGTGCCTGCGAGCCGCCATCGCCCTCGGCGAACTGCTCCAGCACCACGCGCGCATCGTTGAGCGTGACCGCCAGCTCGTCGCTGACGATCTGCAGCGATGCCTGTGGAATCGCGGTGTTCATGTCTGGACGGGCCGCAGGGGATCCGCCGTCAGGCCGTCCGCTTGCCGATCACGCGCAACCCCCGTTCGCCGTAGCCGCCGGCCTCGGTGCCGGGGGACTGCGCCTGCCGCGGCTCCGGCCCGCGTCCGGGGCGCACATCCACCACCCCGGGCGGCAGGCGGAAGCCCGCCACCGAGCGGCGCAGCTGTGCGGCCAGCTCGGCCAGCTTGCTGATGGATTCGCGGGTGTTGCTGGTGCCGGATGCGGTCTGCGAATTGATCTGCTGCAGGAGCTCGACGATGCGGATCACGGCTGCCGCCGCACCCGCCTGCTCGCGCGCCGAGTTGGAGATGTTCTGCACCAGGCTGGCGATCTGGCTGGACACCTGCTCGATCTCCTCGAGTGCGGCGCCGGCATTCTCCGCCAGCAGTGCGCCTCCCACCACGTCGGTGGTGCTGCGTTCCATGGAGACGATCGCCTCGTTGGTGTCGGCCTGGATGGTGCGCACCAGCACCTCGATCTGCTTGGTGGCATTGGCCGAGCGTTCCGCCAGGCGCTGCACCTCGTCGGCCACCACCGCGAAGCCGCGGCCAGCCTCGCCGGCCATCGAAGCCTGGATGGAGGCATTCAGCGCCAGGATGTTGGTCTGGTCGGCGATGTCGTTGATGAGCTCGACGATGTTGCCGATCTCCTGCGAGCTCTCGCCGAGTCGCTTGATGCGCTTGGAGGTGTCCTGGATGGTCTCACGGATGGCATTCATGCCCTCGATGGTGCGGCGCACCGCCTCGCCACCCTTGTGTGCCACATCCACCGAATGGCGCGCCACATCGGAAGAACGCTCGGCATCGCCGGAGACCTCCTCGATAGAGCCGACCATCCGGCCGATCGCCTGCGAAGCGGACTCCACCTGCTTGGACTGCGCCTCGCTGGCCTGGCCTAGCTGCGCGGCGGTGGTTTCCGCGCTGCGTGCCGCGCCATCGAGCAGAATGGCACTCTCGTTGATGGTGGTCACCAGCTCGCGCAGCGCCTCCACCGCATAGTTGATCGAGTCGGCGATGGCCCCGGTGATGTCCTCGGTCACCGTGGCCTGCACGGTCAGGTCGCCATCGGCGAGGCTCGACAGCTCGTCGAGCAGGCGCAGGATCGCCTGCTGGTTGCGGTCCGCCTGGTCCGTCGCCGGCTGCACCGGCCCGGCCGGCGGTGCCTGGAAGTAGACCCAGGTCATGGCCGCAAGGATCACCGCGGCAAGCACCAGCAGGCCGATCACCAGGACCTCGCGGGCCGGGGCTCCGCTGGAACCCGTGGCGGCGGCCGGTGCGCTCACCACGCGCAGGGCCACCTGGTCGAGCTGGCGAGAGGCCTGGGAGATGAGATCAAGCCGGTCACCCAGCGCACGGGCATCGCGCACCCGGGTGAATACCTTGTCGCGCGCGGCAGCGAGCCGGCCCAGCGTTTCGGTGGCCCGCGCCCCGCTCACCGCCTTGAGGTTGAGATCCGGGTCACCGCTCTGCAGGCCGAGGATGATCTGCGCCACGTCGATCTCGGTCTGGCCGAGCGCATTGGCAACATCCGTGGGCTTGGCGGGCCCGCTGACCAGCGCCCGGACCTGCGGCACGATGCCCTGCATGATGGTGCCTAGCCGCTGCAGCTGGGCGCCGGTGGCCGCCTGGCCGCCCGCGGCGAACTGCAGTTCCTCGGCTTCGCGGCGCACCGGCGGGATGAGCTTCTCCAGGTCCGCGACCACGGCATACGCCCCGAGTATTTCCGGCCGCCCCTTGCTGATGATGGCGGCACTGGCTCGCACCTGCCCCGCCAGCGGATCGGCATCGCCGCTGCCCGGGGCATCCATCCGTGCCACGGTACGCGCCAGCGCGTCGAAAGCCTGCGGCGAACCCCGCAAGGCCTCGCGCGCCTGCACCAGCGCTGCCTGGATGTCGGCATCGGCCCTTGCCCCGGCGCCCGAAGCGCCCGGTCCCTTGAACACCAGCGCCATGGTGCCCACCAGCGACAGGAACATGCACAGGGCGAGGATGACCAGATTCCGCGACCGGTTGCTGCTGTTGAACATGAGTTCTGCGTCCTCCAAACGGGGCGCGGCCAGCGCGCCACTCCTGTCGTCTTGTTATGCGTCGCCGGGCGCGACTGCCGCCCCGGCTAGTCCTCTGCAGCCCGCTGGAACTCGCGGCTTGCCAGCAGCTTCTCCACCCTCAGCACCGGCCAGACCTCGAGCCCGCGGCGAAAGGCGCCGTCCAGGTAACGGTCCGCCCGGATCGTCGTCTGCGGGAACTCGCCGACGCGCTCACGCTGCAGGAACCTGCGGAAACCGTACACCTCGTCCACCACCAGGCCCACCGGGAACTCGTTGCTGTTGGCCACCAGCACCCGCGCCGCACGCTCGCCCGTCACCGCGCCGGAACCGAGAAAGCCGCGCAGGTCGGCGATCGGCAGCAGGTGGCCGCGGACGTTCGCCAGGCCGCGAATCCAGGGCCGGGCCCCGGGCACACGGGTGAGCGCCGGCGGCAGCATCAGCACCTCGCGTACTTCCTCCCGCGCCACGACGAAGCGCTCGTTGCCGAGCCGCAGACCGATCCCCACCCACTCCTCGCCGCTGACATCATCGCCGGGACCGCCGGTGAGGGCCACCCGCGAACGCCGCTCGATCTCGCGCAGCAGCTCGAACGGATGTTCCCTCAGGGTCCGCAGCCCGGTGCCCGCCGACGTCGTCACGATGGCCGGATCACGACTTGATGTTGGCCCTTACCGCCGCCACCAGTTCGTCGTCCCCCACGGGTTTGGTGATGTAACTGACCGCGCCCTGGCGCAGTCCCCAGATCCGGTCCGTCTCCTGGTGCTTGGAGGTCACGATCACCACCGGGATGGAGGCCGTGGCCGGGTTCTTCGTCAGGTGCCGCGTGGCCTGGAAGCCGTTCATGCCGGGCATGACGATGTCCATCAGGATCACGTCCGGGTGCTCGCGCTCGGCCAGCGAGATCGCCTCCTCGCCTTCGCTGGCCACCAGCGTGTCGAAGCCATGGCGCTGCAGCGCCTGGGAGATCACGTGCTGATCGGTCGGCGAGTCATCAACGATGAGTACCAGCGTCATGGCTACGTCCTCCGGTGGGGCGCCTCAGCGCGACACATGGCCCCTGATGGCCCCCAGCAGCTCGTCCTTGGTGAATGGCTTCGTCAGGTAGTGCTCCGAGCCGACGATCCGGCCACGGGCCCGGTCGAACAGGCCATCCTTCGAGGACAGCATGATCACCGGCGTGTCCTTGAAGGTACGGTTGTGCTTGATCAGTGCGCAGGTCTGGTAGCCGTCGAGCCGGGGCATCATGATGTCCACGAAGATGATGTCGGGGCGGTGGTCGGCGATCTTGGCCAGCGCATCGAAGCCGTCCACCGCCGTGTATACCTGGCAGCCTTCCTTGGAGAGCAAGGTCTCGGCCGTGCGGCGGATGGTCTTGCTGTCGTCGATGACCAGGATCTTCAGCCCGTTGAGGTCGCCGGAACCTTCTGCAGCCACCGAGCCCTCCACGCGGGGAATCTGCTTTTGCCCTTTTAACATAACGGTTTAGGCTCATCCACGCTTGAAGCCGGCGCGATTCACGATCGCAGGCCGGCAGGCAGATACGACACATCCGGACGGGCATCCTGGACCTGTGCAACAGCGGCCCGATCCATGGCCGCAGGAACCCCGCGCACGCACCGTCCGGATCATAACGCCGCGCTGGTGATATTTCAGCAACCGTAGGGGAGAATTGCGTTTTTGCCGCCTGCGTCACAATTCGGGGCGAGGAGCTACTGCATTGGCCAGCACCGTTCGACTCGGGATCGTGATGGATCCCATCAGCGCCATCCATCCGGCCAAGGACAGCAGTCTCGCCATGCTGCTGGAGGCCCAGGCGCGCGGCATGGACCTGTTCTACTTTGAACAGAATGACCTGCGCATCCGCAACGGCAGCGCCCACGGCCGCGCCCGCCGCCTGCGGGTCCACGACCACAGGGAGCACTGGTTCGATTTCACGGGCCAGGAGGACGTCGCGCTGGGCAGCCTGGACGTCATCCTGATGCGCAAGGATCCGCCCTTCGACACCGAATACATCTACACCACCTACGTCCTGGAGCGCGCCGCGCAGCAGGGCGCCCTGGTGCTCAACCGTCCGGCGGCCCTGCGCGACATCAACGAGAAGGCCTTCACCGCCTGGTTTCCGCAGTGCTGCCCCGACACGCTGATCACCCGCTCCATGACCGAGATGCGCGCCTTCATGGCCGAGCACGAGGCGATCGTCGTCAAGCCGCTCCACGGCATGGGCGGACGCTCCATCTTCGTGGTGCGCCGGGGCGACCTCAACGCCAACGTCATCTTCGAGACCCTGACCGCGTACGAAACCCGCCACGCCATGGCCCAGCGCTACATCCCCGAGATCCGCCAGGGCGACAAGCGCATCCTGCTGGTCGACGGCGAGGCGCCGGCGCAGGTCCTGGCACGGGTGCCGGCCGCGGACGACAACCGCGGCAACCTGGTCATGGGCGCAGCCCCCGAGGTGCGGCCGCTGACCGAGAGGGACCGCTGGATCGTCGGTCAGGTGGGCCCGGTGCTGCGCGAGCGCGGCGTGCTCTTCGCCGGCATCGATGTCATCGGCGACTTCCTCACGGAGGTCAACGTCACGAGTCCCACGGGCATCCGTGAGCTGAAGAAGTACGGCCACGAGGATCTGGCCGCCAGGTTCCTCGATGTGGTGGAGGGACGGCTCGCTGCGCGCTGAAACCGCCGCCGCGGCCATCGCCCTGTTCTGCCTCGGCGGCTGCGGGGGCGAACCCCCGGTCGTGGAGCGGGTCATGCCCGTCTTCGGTACGGTGGTGAGGGTGGAGGTCGCGGACGCGGATGCGGCCACCAGCGACGCCGCCCTCGACCAGCTGCAGGCGCTGTACCGGCGCATCGACGTGGACTGGCGCGCCTTCGGCCCGGGCGAACTCGGCCGCGCCAACACGCGGCTGGCGGCCGGCGAAACGGTGTCGCTGTCGCCGGAACTGGCCCGCCTCGTCGCCCGCGGCCTCGACATCCGCGTGCGCTCCGGCGGCCTGTTCGACCCGCGGGTCGGCCCGCTGGTGCGGCTCTGGGGTTTCGACGATCTCGCGCACCGGACGCCCACCGCCGTGCCGGATGACGCCGCCATCGACACCACACGAGCCGTCGCACTTGGCGCGGCAGCATTGCACCTCGATGGCCTGCGGCTGAGCACCGCGGCACCGGTGACGCTCGATCTCGCCGGGGTCGCCAAGGGCAGCGCACTGGCGGCAGGCGCAGCGGTCCTGCGCGCGGCCGGCGTGGACCATGCGCTGATCGTCGCCGGCGGCGACGTGCTGGCGCTCGGCAGCCGCGGCCGCCGGCCGTGGCGCGTCGGGGTACGCGATCCGCTCGGCCCGGGAATCCTCGGCTACCTCGACCTGTCGGACGGCGAGGCGGCGGTGTCCTCGGGGACCTACGAGCGCTACCTCGAAGTCGATGGCCAGCGCTACCACCACATCATCGACCCGCGCACCGGGCGGCCGGCCCGGGGCGCCGCGGGCAGCACCGTCGTCGGCCGCGATCCGGAGCTGGCGAATGCTGCGGCGACCACGCTGCTGGTGGGCGGGCCCGACGCCTTCGATGACCTGACCCGGCGCCTGGACCTGGACTGTGCGCTGCTGGTCGCCGCGGACGGCCGCCGCCTGATGACACCCTGCATGCGGCGCCGCCTGCGGCCCTGAACCGGCAGCCACGCCCGAATCCGTGACGTAATGCCAACCGCCGCGGGCGACCCACGTATAATCAGGCCGTGCGCCGCGCGGGGCGCCCTGCCCCCTGCGGGAATCCCCTGGCTGTCGATCCACGGGTGCAACGGACGGTGATGCGAAGGCCCTCGAGCAGACCGCATGCGATCGCGCTGGACCCGGTCGGCGGGCCGTGGTCGCCCGCTGCCACCCGCGACCGCCTCTCCTCGACGCTGTTCCTGGCCGCCCTGCTGCACGGCGTGATCATCCTCGGCGTGACCTTCACCGCCGCCACGCCGGAGCGCAATCCCGCCGCGACCTCCCTCGACGTCGTCATCGTCACCCGCGACTACGCCAGGGCCGCGGCGCCGCGCAACCCATCCGCGCTGCTGGCCCAGCAGAACCTCGCAGGCCGGGGCAACGCGCCTCTCGATGCGCGCCTGCGGACCGCGGTCATGACCGATACCGGCGCGGCAGCGCCAGGACCTGACCAGGACGGCGAGATCGACGGCTCGCAGCGCAGCGGCAGCGAAGTCCCTGCCGAGCCGCGCATCGCGGCCACCCCGCGCGACCGGCCGTCGGTGCGCCCGGGCGAGACCGGCAGCTCGCGCCCGGCCCTGCAGCGCCAGTTGCAGTCGCCGGCCAGCGATGCCACCGACATCCTCGCCGAGCCGGACAGCGTGACGCGGATTCCCGACGCCAATCCCCGCGAGCTGCTGGTCAGCGCCAGCACCCGCGAAGCGCGCATCGCCAGCTACCTGAACAGCTGGAAGAACAAGGTGGAGCGCATCGGCACACTGAACTTCCCCGGCGCCTCCGAGCTCGCCCTGATCCGCAGCTACCCGGTGCTCGAGGTGGCCATCTCGGCCAACGGCGATCTCAAGGAGATCGTGGTGCGCAATTCCTCGGGCTATCCCAACCTCGACCAGGCAGCCATGCAGATCCTGCGCATCGCCGCGCCCTTCGAACCGTTCCCCAAGGTGCTGCGCGACGACTACGACGTGCTGCGCTTCGCCTACGAGTGGCATTTCGGCACGGATGCCGGCACCGGGCGCATCCGCGCCGTCCACGGAGGCTGAATGCCAGCCCCCGCAGGCAACGGACCCATGGGCGGGATCAGCTGGCTCACCGGCCACCTGCTCATCGCCATGCCGGCGATGGCCGACCCGAACTTCGTGCGCAGCGTCACCTACATCTGCGAGCACAACGACCAGGGTGCGCTCGGCATCGTCATCAACCGGCCGCTCGAGCTGGAGCTGGGGGAAGTCTTCCAGCAGCTCGCCCTGGACGGTGCGCCGGCGGCCGTGGCCGGCCAGCCGGTGCTGCGCGGTGGCCCGATGCAGGGCGAGCGCGGTTTCGTCCTGCACGAGCCGGCCGGGAAGTGGGACGCCACAGTGCAGGTGAGCGGGTTTGCCCACCTGACGACATCACAGGACATCCTCGCGGCCCTGGCCCGTGGCACCGGCCCGAAGCGGGCCATGATGGCGCTCGGCTACGCCGGCTGGGGAGCCGGGCAGCTCGAGATGGAGCTCGGCGCCAATGCCTGGCTGAGCGTGCCTGCCACCGCCACGCTGCTCTACGACACGCCCTTCGAGGCGCGCTGGGCGGCTGCTGCCGCCCTGCTCGGCATCAACCTCGCGACCATGAGCCCCGAGGCCGGCCACGCCTGATGCCGCCGCGCTCGCTTGCGCGCCGCCGGCAGGCTAGGCTCGCGCGATGGCAGACCGCGCGCTCGTCTTCGACTTCGGCACCCGCAGGATCGGCATCGCCTCGGCCAGCCGCCTGTCCGGGACGGTGACCGCGCTGGCCACCCTGCCTGCCCACGACGGCGTGCCGGAGTGGCAGGCGGTAGCTGCCCTGATCCGCGACTGGCAGCCGGAAATCCTCGTGGTGGGACTGCCCCGCAACACGGACGGCACGGATTCGGCCATGACGCAACGCTCGCGCGCCTTCGGCCAATGGCTTGCCGGGCGCAGCGGGCTGCAGGTCGAGGAGATCGACGAGCGCTACACCTCGACCGAAGCGGAAGCGGTGCTGCGCGAACAGCGCCGTGACGGCAGCCGCAAGCGCCGGGTACAGCCCGGCGACATCGACCTCATGGCCGCAAGGCTGATGGCCGAAACCTGGCTGCGCTCCTGAGGCCAGCAAACGGGGCGACAGGGCTGGCCCGCTCTGCGAAAATGCCGCCCGCATCCCGCCGCGCCGGACCCGCAGGAGCCATGGACCGCCCGCACCGCAACACGATCTTCCTGGAGGAAGCGCGCGTCCTCGCGCTGCAGGCCTTCCCGGCGCAGCAGTTCGTCCTGCGGCTGGAGGCCCCGCAGTGCGCGGCACGCGCCATGCCCGGCGCCTTCGTCCACCTGCAATGTGCCGCCGACATCCCCATGCGCCGGCCGCTGTCGATCCGGCGCAGCGATCCGCAGGCGGGCTGGATCGAGATCCTGTTCAAGGTCGTCGGCCCGGGCCTGCAGGCGCTCGCCGCCGCCGAACCCGGGGATCGCATCAGCACGCTCGGCCCCATCGGCCAGGGCTTTGCCCCGGATCGCCAGCGGCCGCTGGCGCTGCTGGTGGGTGGCGGCGTCGGCATACCGCCCCTGGAATTCCTGGCGATACGCCTCGCGGCCGGCTCCGGGCCGGCCTGGCGGCCGGTGGCCTTCTTCGGCTCCGAGGTGCCGTTCCCGTTCAAGGCCGGGCATGCGACCACGCCACTGCATGGCCTCGACCATCGTATCGACGCCTGCCAGCCCGATCTCGAAGCCCTCGGCGTGCCGTCACGCCTGGCCTCGCTGGCGGGATTCGCTGGCTGCTACCCGGGCTACGTCACGGCGCTGGCGGGTGAATGGCTTGCCAGCCTGCACGACGATGACCACGATCGCGTGGCGCTGTACGCCTGCGGGCCACAGCCGATGCTGCGGGCGGTGGCTGGCCTCGCCCGCGACTTCGGCCTGCCGGCCCAGCTCTGCCTGGAGGAGTACATGGCCTGCGGCGTCGGCGGCTGCGCCGGCTGCGCCGTGCCGGTGCAGACCGACACCGGGCCCGCGATGAAGCGGGTGTGCGTCGATGGTCCGGTTTTCGAGGCCTGCGCCGTCTACCCGGAACTGTTCCGCGGCGGTTGAACGGGCGCCGGCACGCAACACGCAACGTCTGGCCCGCGTTGCGCGGACCGTGCCGCCGGCTTCCTGCTTCAGCCGAAGTGGATCTTCGCCTCGAGGTTGGTGCGTGAATCGGCGCTGGCCAGCGCCTCCTCCATCGGCACCTTGCCTTCCTTGTAGAGCTTCAGCAGGGCGTCGTCGAAGGTCTGCATGCCCTGCTCGGACGAGCTCTGGAACGCCTCCTTCACCTTGGCGATATCGCCCACCTGGATCAGCTCGGCGATCCGCGGCGTGTTGAGCATCACTTCCACGGCGGCAACCCGCTCGCCCTTCGTGCCCCGCACCAGGCGCTGGGAGATGATGCCGCGCAGGTACTGCGAGAGGTCCATGAACACCTGGCCGTGCTGGTCCTCGGGGAACAGGTTGATGACGCGGTCGAGCGTCTCCGGGGCGTTGTTCGAGTGCAGCGTGGCAATGGCCAGGTGGCCGGTGCCGGCCAGGTCGATGGCGGCCTGCATGGTCTCGCGGTCGCGGATCTCGCCGATCAGCACCACGTCCGGTGCCTCGCGCATGGCGCTCTTCAGCGCCCTGCCATAGGACCTGGTGTCGGTGCCGATCTCGCGCTGGTTGACGATGGACTTCTTGTTCGCATGCAGGAACTCGATGGGGTCCTCGATGGTGATGATGTGCGAGGAGGTCTTCTCGTTGCGGTGGTCGATCATTGCCGCCAGCGTCGTCGACTTGCCGCAGCCGGTGGCTCCCACCATGAGCAGCAGGCCACGGCGGAACATCACCAGATCCTTGAGGATCGACGGCATGCAGAGCTGGTCCAGGTTGGGTATCGTCGAGGTGATGTAGCGCATCACCATGGCGACGTTGCCGCGCTGGTGGAAGACGTTGACGCGGAACCGGCCAAGCCCGGGCTTCGAGACTGCGAAGTCGATCTCCAGCTCGCGGGTGAACTCCTCGAGCTGCTGCTCGCTCATCAGCTCGATGGCCGCCTGACGGATCATCTTCGGCGTCAGCTCGAGCTTGTTCACCGGCATGATCTTGCCGTCGATCTTGATCTTCACCGGCGCATGGGGCGTGAGGAACAGGTCGGAGGCACGCTTCTCAACCATCAGGTTGAAAAGCGGCTGCACGTTCATGGTCGCCAGTTCGGTGATGTTGTCCGCCAAGATTGCTCTCCCGCCACGCGCCTACATGCGGACGATGCCGCGGTCGCTGCCCTCGTCCTCGGCCAGCGCCAGTCCTTCCGTATCGATGCCCTTGCGCTCGCGCTTGCTCTCCAGCTTGACGCGGAGGCGCAGCTCGTTCTTCGAGTCGGCGTTGCGCATGGCCTCCTCGTAGGAAATGACCCCGCGCTCGTAGAGGGCAAACAGATCCTGGTCGAAGGTCTGCATGCCCAGCCGGGTGGACTTGGCCATGATTTCCTTGATGCGTGCCACCTCGCCCTTGAAGATCAGGTCGGCGATCAGCGGCGAGTGCAGCATGATCTCCATGGCAGCGATGCGTCCCTTGCCGCTTTCCCGCGGGATCAGCCGCTGGGAAACCATGGCGCGGATGTTCAGCGACAGGTCCATGAGCAGCTGACCGCGCTTGTCCTCGGGGAAGAAGTTGATGATGCGGTCCAGCGCCTGGTTGGCGCTGTTGGCATGCAGGGTCGCCAGGCAGAGGTGGCCTGTCTCGGCGAACTGGATGGCGTACTCCATGGTATCCCGGTCGCGGATCTCGCCGATGAGGATCACGTCCGGGGCCTGCCGCAGCGTGTTCTTCAGTGCGGCGCCCCAGCTCTCGGTGTCGACGCCCACCTCGCGCTGAGTGACCACGCAGCGGCGATGCGGGTGCACGAATTCCACCGGATCCTCGATGGTGATGATGTGGCCGCGGGAGTTCTCGTTGCGGTGCCCGACCATGGCCGCCAGCGAAGTCGACTTGCCCGAGCCGGTTGCGCCGACGACGATGACCAGCCCGCGCTTGGTCATGACGATGTCCTTGAGCACCGGCGGCAGCTCCAGCTCCTCCAGCGTCGGGATCTTGCTGATGATGGTGCGCAGCACCGCGCCCACCTGGCCCTGCTGCACGAAGGCACTGACGCGGAAACGGCCGATGCCCTGCGGGCTGATGGCGAAATTGCACTCGCGGGTGGCGTCGAACTCCTTCGCCTGGCGGTCGTTCATGATGGAGCGCACGATGATGGCGCTGTCGTCGGCGGACAGCAGCTGGTCGCCGGCGCGGTGCACCTCGCCGTTGACCTTGATGGCCGGCGGAAATCCCGCGGTGATGAACAGGTCGGAGCCCTTGGCATCCACCAGCTTTCGCAGCAGCCCCTGCATCAGCTTCGTTGCCTGATCGCGTTCCATGTCGTTCTCCCGAGACGGCGCCCAGGGCGTCGCCTAGAACTGGTCCTTGTTCGCGGCCTTGAAGCGGGCCTCTTCCTTGCTGACGACGCCCTTCGCCAGCAGCTCCTGCAGGTTCTGGTCCAGCGTCTGCATGCCGGAGGCCTGGCCGGTCTGGATGGCGGAGTACATCTGGGCGATCTTGCCTTCGCGGATCAGGTTCCTGATCGCAGGCGTGCCGATCATGATCTCGTGGGCGGCGATGCGGCCGCCGCCGATCTTCTTCAGCAGCGACTGCGAGATGACCGCCCGCAGGGACTCGGACAGCATGGTGCGGATCATCTCCTTCTCGGTCGCGGGAAAGACGTCGACGATGCGGTCCACGGTCTTGGCCGCGGAGCTGGTATGCAGCGTGCCGAACACCAGGTGGCCGGTCTCCGAGGCGGTCATCGCCAGGCGGATGGTTTCCAGGTCGCGCATCTCGCCCACCAGGATCACGTCCGGGTCCTCGCGCAGCGCCGAGCGCAGCGCCTCGGAGAAGCCCAGCGTGTCCTTGTGCACCTCGCGCTGGTTGATCAGCGACTTCTTGCTCTCGTGCACGAACTCGATGGGGTCCTCGATGGTGATGATGTGATCGGGCTTGTTGGTGTTGACGTAGTCGATCATCGCCGCCAGCGTCGTCGACTTGCCGGAGCCTGTCGGTCCGGTGACCAGCACCAGGCCGCGGGGATACATGGCGATGTCGCGGAAGATCGCCGGCGCCTTCAGGTCCTCCAGCGTGCGGATCTGCGACGGGATGGTGCGGAACACCGCGCCCGCGCCACGGGTCTGGTTGAAGGCGTTGACACGGAAGCGGGCGAGCTTGGGCACTTCGAAGGAGAAGTCGGTCTCGAGGAACTCCTCGTAGTCCTTGCGCTGCTTGTCGCTCATGATGTCGTATATCATGCTGTGCACTTCCTTGTGCGACAGCGGCGGCATGTTGATCCGCTTGACGTCGCCATCGACGCGGATCATCGGTGGCACGCCTGCCGACAGGTGCAGGTCGGACGCGTTGTTTTTTACAGAGAAAGCGAGCAACTGCGCGATGTCGACAGCCATTTTCGTCCCCAGCTCAATCCCTTGCCCCGATCCGCGTCGGAATCCGGACTTGCCATAAGTCCGGCGCGCCAGTGTCGCAGAGTATAGGCAGCGACCCAATGGCGGCCGTGACGGCAATCACGGAAAGACTCGTGGCCCTGCGCGCCCGCGTGACGCAGTCCTGCCTGCGTGCCGGACGTGACCCGGCAGGCATCCGCATCGTCGCGGTCTGCAAGACGCACCCGCCCGCCGCCATCCGCGCCGCCCAGGCTGCAGGTCTGACGGATTTTGGCGAGAACTACGTGCAGGAAGCCATGGCCAAGATCACGCAATTGCCAACTGGCCTGCGCTGGCACTTCATCGGCGCGTTGCAGGCCAACAAGACACGGGCCGTGGCCGGGCACTTCGACTGGGTACAGACGCTGGCGAGTGCCCAGGTGGCACAGCGACTCTCCGACCAGCGCCCGCTCCATGGCGGGGCGCTGCAGGTCTGCCTGCAGGTCCAGCCGGTGCCGGCCGGCACCCGGGGCGGGGTGCCAGCCGGCCAGCTGCAGGCCCTTGCCGCACAGGTCGCCGGCCTGCCCCGCCTGAAGCTGCGCGGCCTCATGTTCATGCCGCAGGCCGGGCTGGACGAGCCGGGGCTGCGCGCCGAGTTCCGGCGCGTGCGCGGGCTGTTCGAGGCGCTGCGTGCCGCCGGCCACGACCTCGACACGCTGTCGATGGGGATGTCGGATGACCTCGAAATGGCCATCGCCGAAGGCAGTACGATGTTGCGGGTGGGGACGGCGCTGTTCGGCGCCCGTCCGGCCGCCGCGCCCCGCGCGCGGTGTTCCGACGATTCCGGCAGGGGTGGCAGCAGTGACGATCCGGGACCTTGATATCGGCTTCATCGGCGGCGGCAACATGGCGCAGGCCATCATCGGCGGCCTGCTGCGCGCCGGGCAGCCGGCCACGGCACTCGCGGTGGCCGAGCCCGACGCTGCGCGGCGCAGCCAGCTGGCGCGGCTGACCACGGGCATGAAGGTGGGCACGGCAAACGCCGCGGTGGCAGCCACGGCCAGTGTGCTGGTGCTGGCGGTCAAGCCGCAGGTCATGCCGGCCGTGCTGGCGGACCTCGCCGGCCAGCGGCGGGCGCCAGGCCAGCTGGTGCTGTCGGTGGCCGCGGGCGTGCCGATCGCCACCCTCGCCGGCGCCCTGGGCGCGGACACGCCGATCGTGCGGATCATGCCCAACCAACCGGCGCTGGTCGGTGCGGGCATGTCGGTGCTGGTGGCCGGGGCAGCGGCCACGGCCAGCCATCGGGCGCTGGCGCTGGAACTGGCACAGACCACGGGACGCGCGCTGTGGCTGGAGGACGAATCGCTGATGGATGCGGTCACGGCCGTGTCCGGCAGTGGCCCGGCCTACTTCTATCTGCTCATGGAACTGATGGAGGACGGAGCCATCCGCCTCGGCCTGCCACCGGACATCGCACGGACCCTGGTGCGCCAGACCGCCCTGGGCGCCGCGCGCAGCGCCGCCGACGAGTCGCAGCACCTGGCCGGCCTGCGCGCGGCCGTCACCTCGCCCGGCGGCACCACGGCAGCGGCCCTGGCCGTCATGGAACAGGCCGGTCTTGGCGATACGGTGCGCCGGGCGCTGGCCGCGGCCCGCGACCGCGGCGCCGAACTCGGACGTGGCGCCCGCTGAGGGCTGGCGGCAGCAACGGAGAATCCCTCATGCAGGATGCCTTCACCTTCGTCATCTCGGCCCTCCTCGACCTGTACGTGATCGCACTGGTGCTGCGGCTGGTCCTCGGGCTGCAGCGTGCGGATGCGCGCAACCCGCTGGCGCAGGCGATCCTCCGGGTCACCGACCCGCTGGTCCTGCCCGCGCGCCGCTTCATCCCCGCGGCCGGCCGGCTCGACACCGCGACACTGGTGGCCGTGCTGCTGGTGCAAGTGCTGGGGACCGGGCTGCTCGCATCCATCGCCTGCGTCGGCCACAACAGCCCCGGGCAGATCATGGCACTCGGGCTGCTGCGGCTGGTGCACCTGGTGCTGCGCACCTACAGCCTGCTCACCCTGGTGTACGTGATCACCAGCTGGATCAGCCAGGGCGGCTACAACCCGGCCATGGCCATGCTCGCGGCCATAGTCGAGCCGGTGCTGGCGCCCTTCCGCCGCTTCATTCCGTCGCTGGGCGGACTCGACCTGTCGCCGATATTCGCGCTGCTTGCCATCGAATTCGTCAACCGCCTGGTGCCAAGCGGCTTCGGTGCGGCAGGCATGGTGTGCATGCCGTTCTGAAGGGCATGCCGTGGGCGAAAATTTTGCTGTCCGGCCGTTTTGCCGGTGGTTTATGATCGTTGCAGGCCAGCTGCAGGTACCGCCATGTCCACGAGCATCCGCACCGTCTGCATGACCCTTGCTGTCCTGGGCCTGATGTCCGGCTGCGGCGGGCCCGGTCCCGGCAGTGCACCACCGGCGGGTTCTCCGCCAACCGCGGCAGAGCCGGCCGGCGCGGCATCGAAGGACTTCGGTGACTACGTCGTGCACTTCTCGGCGCTGTCCACCGACCAGCTCACCCCGGAGGTCGCCAGAACCTACGGCATCACCCGCAGCAGGAATCGCGCACTGCTGAACGTCTCGGTGCTGAAGAAGGCCGAGGGCACGCTCGGCAAGCCGGTCGCAGCCAGGGTCACGGCACTGGTTGCCAACGACACTGGCCAGGTGAAGGACTCGGCGGTACGCGAGATCCGCGAAGGCGAGGCGGTGTACTACATCGCCGACTATGCGGTGAGCAACGGCGAGACCCTGGTGTTCAACGTCGAGGTGGTCCCCGAGGGCGCGACCGCCGCGCTGCCACTGCGCTTCACGCAGACCTTCTACGGCGAGTGAGGCCCCGGGCCCGCGCTCAGTCGCCGCCGCCAGCGGCCGGCTGCAGCTGCTGCGCCTCGTGCTTCAGCCGCAGCACATCGCCTCGCGACACATAGAGCAGTTCCGCCAGCTTGCCGATGAGGTAGTCCTCGTACTTGTCCAGGCGCTGGTCCGCCAGCGCCACCAGCCAGAGCATGCGGATCACGTCGCACTTGGCGCGGTAGTCCAGCGCCTCATGCAGCGGTCGCGT
>JAANMW010001257.1_pt1 | contig 27261 bp, 24 predicted proteins | sample 7279671 | NCBI WGS metagenome assembly JAANMW01 (sample SAMN14094541, study PRJNA606508) | bioreactor metagenome | isolation source: A lab-scale SPAN reactor treating ammonium-rich wastewater day 247 | place: Ireland: Galway | collected 2017-09-19 | reverse complement strand
AAATCCATGTTTCCGCAGCTATTATTCTAATATTTTTCTAAAACTTTTCTTACAAAACCATCCTGAGCATCTAATCTTTTTTTTGCTTCTGCATAGTCAAGAGTAAGTTTTTGCATAACAAGAGCAACTTTTACGTTACCAAAGGCGGCTTCTAACAATTTTTTGGCATCTTCCCGACCGATACCGGTAACGGTCATGATAATACGTTCTGCACGATCAGCAAGTTTTGCGTTGAGAACCCGTAAATCTATCATAAGATTTTCATAGACCTTTCCCATCTTAATCATGGCTGTTGTGGTTAGCATATTTAATATGAGCTTTGTAACCGTACCAGCCTTCATACGGGTAGAACCTGCTATGACTTCAGGTCCTGCAATTGGTCTGATAATGACATCAATATCGAAGTTCGGCGTAGTCTCCGGATTGCAGCACAAAAAGATTGTTTTTGCATTGCGTTTTTTCGCTTCGAAAAGGGCGCCCATAACATACGGGGTTGTGCCTCCTGTGGTAATACCAACAACAACATCCCGATGGTTTACCTCTTTTCGTTGAATATCATGTGCGCCATCTTCCGGTAAATCCTCGGCGCCTTCTATCGATTGAAATACTGCCTTCTCACCACCTGCAATGATGCCGGTGATCATATGAGGATTAGTGCCAAAGGTGGGAGGGCACTCGGCTGCATCTAATATACCAAGTCTTCCGCTGGTTCCTGAGCCAACGTATATAAGCCTGCCACCAGCCTTAAAAGCATCAACGATCAGGTCAGCAGCCTTTGCGATATGTTTCCGTTCTCTATGGATGGCCGTAAAGACCTTTGCGTCTTCGGCATTAATTATATCGATGATTTCCAGGGTGGTTTTGCAGTCAATATCGGTGGTACGGGGATTACGCTGTTCAGTTAATAGTTGTGAACGGTCCTTGATATTTACCATAGTAGGCGTATACTAACATCGGTAGTAAATATTGTCAAAGGAATATTTACAAAGGAGGGTATGCATGGTATAAATATTGATAATGATTTTTGCTTTAGAGATTGATTTACCATAGACTTGTAATGAAAAGAAGAGGTATTTTTTGTGAAATTGCAAAACAAGCTAAAGAAGATTCCCGTTTCACCGGGTGTTTATCTTATGATGGATGCTAAACACGAGGTAATCTATGTGGGGAAAGCCAAGAATTTGAGAAATCGGGTGAGAAGTTATTTTCGTAAGAATACAGACAATAGGTTATATACAGAGCATCTGGTACAAACTATTGCAGATATTGATTTTGTGCTTACCGAAACAGAAAAAGAGGCGCTTATTCTTGAAAATAACCTGATTAAACAATTTAAACCAAAATTTAATATTGATCTCCGTGATAATAAGACCTTTATAAGTATCAGGCTCGATGTTAATGATACATTTCCGTACCCCAGGGTAGTACGCCAAATTGAGGATAATGGTGCACTGTATTTCGGACCGTATGCTTCTACGAGGGCTGTAAGGGAGACATTACGGTATATTAACGAAACCATTCCTATTCGCAAATGTCCTGATAGTGTGTTAAAAAAGAGGACCAGGCCATGCCTTTACTATCAGATTCATAAATGCATGGGACCATGTTGTGGTCTTGTAGATGAGGAAACATATCGGGGCCTGATCGATCAGGTAGCCCTGATTTTAAAAGGGAAACATGAAGACCTTATCGATATACTGAGAAAGCAGATGTATGAGGAATCCAAAGCTATGCAGTACGAGAAGGCTGCAAAGATACGTGATCGTATTCGGGATATTGAGGAAACGGTGGAGAAGCAGAAAATCCATTCCATGAATTTTATAGACCGTGACGTTTTTGGATATTATATAAATGGAAATGAGGTGTATATTCAGGTTATGTTTATCAGGGCGGGTAATATGGAAGATGTATCCTCTTATCATTTTTCTTCAAGACATACTACCATCGGAGAGATATTCAGATCTTTTTTGAATCAATTTTACAGCCAGACAAGATTTATACCTTCTGAAGTGATTATTCCTACAGAATCTGAGGATGCGGAGTTGCTTGAGGAATGGCTTAGTGAAAGGAAGGGTAAAAGAGTGGTGGTTATATGCCCTCATCGGGGTGAGAAGATGCGTCTTATTGAAATGGCACAGAAGAATGCTGAAAATGCGTGGCTGGTATCTCAGGTTCATAGCAGAGATTTTACCAGGACATTACATGCCCTGAAAGAAACCCTCAGATTACAACAAATACCGGAACGTATAGAATGTTTTGATATTTCCAATACCTTTGGTAAACAGGCGGTAGGGTCTATGGTTACTTTTGAACAGGGAAAGCCAAACAAATCCCGGTATAAACGGTTCAGAATTAAAACAGTAGGCAAGATCGATGATTATGCTATGATGCACGAGGTGTTAACCAGAAGGTATAAGAGGGCTATGGAAGAAGGCGACTTGCCTCATTTAATTGTGGTGGATGGCGGCAAGGGCCAATTGGGTGTTGCCTTAAAGGTGTTTGAGGAACTGGCAATTGGCAATGTTGATGTAATTGCCCTTGCCAAAGGCAAAACAGCAAATAATGTGACAGGAGAAAAGATCGGGGAACAGGTTTTTGTTCCTTATATGCCGGAACCCATTATGCTCAATCCATCCTCATCTGAACTTTTATTTCTTGATAAAATTCGAGACGAGGCCCATCGCTTTGCTATTACCTATCATAGAAAACTGCGGGCTAAAGAATACTATAAATCACCCCTTGATGAAATTTCCGGAGTTGGAACTGCACGCAAAAAGGCCTTAATGAAGTGTTTTGGAAGTATTGAAGGTATACGAAACGCCACGGTTGAGCAATTAATCGAAATTAGCAAACTCCCACCCATAGTTGCACATGCAATATTTCATCATTTTCATAAATCGGAAGAGGCAATTAGCCACGAATGAATATGAATACGATACATTTGAAAATATCCGTGTAAATTCGTATCCATTCATAGACAAAACTATTATTTAACCTATGATAACGGCAGAGATTATTACGATAGGAACGGAAATCGTATTAGGGCAAATTGCAGATACAAATGCTCCCTATATTGCAAAAGCATTAACAGAAAAAGGAATTCAGGTACAATTCCGGACGTCGGTAAGCGATGACAGAGAATTGTTGAAGTCTGTCCTGAAAATTGCCAGAGAACGGGTGAATTTAATAATTACGACAGGGGGATTAGGTCTTACAGCAAGTGATGTGACCCGTGAAGTTGTATCAGAATTTTTTGGTGTTCGCCTGGTACATAACAAAGATGCCTGTATACATATTCAGAAGTTTATGGAGGAACGCCAGGTTCGTTTGATGGATGAGCATGATAGGCAGGCGCTCGTTCCTGAAGGTGCATTGGTAATAACCAACGATAATGGAACTGCCACAGGATTTGCTCTTTATTATAACGATAAGGAAATTGTTTCTTTGCCCGGAGTTCACACAGAAATGAAGTCTATGTTAAATAAATATTTGGAGGTTTACGCATTCAACAAAAGAGAAGAAGGATGTATCGTATCAAGAGATTTACATACCTTCGGCATCCGTGAATCTGTTGTGGCAGATAGAGTAAAAAAATGTATATTGCGATATCAAATTATCAAAAACATTACGAATAACTCTTCTCATAGAAAAGCAGAGCAGAAGCTACCGCATGATACTATAGTAAGCCAGGGGCAAGTGCAGTCAATGACATTAGTACACAATGGTGTTGTAACTATCGAACTCCTTGCAACTGCAGGAAAAAGGGAAGATGCTGTAAGTCTTCTGGACAGGGCAGAGATAGACATCCGAATGGAATTGGGTGATGCAGTATTTGGAGTGGGCGATGAAACACTTGAGTACACAGTTACTGCACTTCTCAGAAAGTATCGCAAAACAATTGCCATTGCAGAGTCCTGTACCGGTGGATTAGTTTCTGATAAGCTTACAAACATACCTGGTGTTTCAGAGTTTTTTTTGGAAGGTGTTGTTGCTTATAGCAATAAGGCAAAGGTTGATATATTGGGTGTGCCCAGGGAACTTGTTTTGGAGTATGGTGCTGTAAGTCCACAGGTAGCAAAGGCTATGGCCGAAGGTGTAAGAAAGAGAGCCTCATCAAATATTGGCATCGGAATCACCGGTATTGCCGGTCCTACCGGTGGGACAAAAGAAAAACCGGTAGGTTTAGTCTATATTGGCATTGTTACAGATAATTATGCTGAGGTAAAAAAATGCCAATTCAGAGGCTCTCGGATCGATGTTAAAAAATTCTCGGCAAATACTTCTTTGAATATGGCAAGGCTTCAATTGTTACATCAGGATTCAATTCTCTTTTGAATGGCGATATCTAACTTATTTATCTTGTTTGGAGTTATGGAATTATTGAGCTTTTCCTCTTTTTTTTCATGTACTATTTCAGTGATATACACCTCAACATCCCGTTGAATAATAGATTCCACACGGTTGGCAAAGACGGGATATGCATCAATATGATCTAAGTAATTTTGGTAAGGGCCGCCTAATTGAAAAAATTGCCAACCTTCTATCTTCAACCATTCTACTGTTTTACGATAGTGGCGCCAGCGTTCTCCAAAGTGGAAGAATTCTTCTATTGCAATACTGACGGCTACGAGCAACCCAAGACCCAATGTACCCCATCTAACAGGTGAAGCTGCGGCGCCAATAATATTTAAACTTACCAGGGTAGGAATGATTACACCTCCGACAATAGTGATCAGGCGCAGGATATAGTATCGACTATGAGCTTCATTTGCCTTGCCTTCCATCCACAGCACATGATTCAGCCAGCGTGATCGAAGAAAATGTTTTTGTAAATCGGACAGTGGAAGCGTCTCAATAATTGCATTCATATCTTGTGCCAAAAAGTTACGATAGTTTTGTCGTAGCATTCTCCTCTCCTTTACAATAAATGGTAAAATTTTACATTTTCTTTAGCGTATCTATACGGGTAAAGTATGCAATTAATGTACCTTTTTACCCATTTTTCCACCATTTTTCTGGAATGAATACTATTGTGTTTTATATGTGAATCGATAACCTGGTCTATAGATAATTTTATGAGAATTTATGGTATATCCTAGTTTCCTGGTTAGGAATTTCAATTGTGCGGGGCAACCTTTTTGGGCTGCTCCCGGCAAGGCAATGTCATTACGGTGCAATGGTGGATTCACTTCGTTTCATCCACCCTACCGGTAATTCTATGGTGAATTTTACTGAAGAGAACAAATACTGGCCGAAGGAGTACTATTTTCTTAACTGTCCATTCCCAAATACTACAAATTTATATGATGTGAGTTCCTCAAGACCCATGGGGCCCCGGGCATGAAGTTTATCGGTGCTGATGCCAATCTCAGCACCCATGCCAAATTCATAACCATCGGTGAAACGGGTAGAGGCATTGACATATACGGCTGCTGAATCTACCTCTTTGGTAAATCTCAGGGCGTTATTGACATTATCTGTGATGATTGCATCGGAGTGGTTTGATCCATGTTTGGCTATGTGGTCGAGTGCATTATCAAAGGTATGCACAACCTTCACATTTACAATCAGGTCGAGGTATTCGTTATAAAAGTCTTCATCTGTAGCCTGTTTTATATTCCTTACATAATTGCCATTCATTGCCGTCAGAAGATGGCTCCTGCCTAAGATAGGATAGGCTTTATTACAAGCTCTTATTTCCACCCCTGCATCAAGAAACTTTTTTATAATAGTAGATAAAAAAGTTTCTGAAATTCTTTCGTGTACTACCATGGTTTCCATGGCATTACAGGTAGCAGGGCGTTGTACCTTGGCATTAAAACAGACATCTTCGGCCATATTGAGATTCGCAAATTCATCGACGTAGATATGGCATACACCCTTATAATGTTTGATAACGGGAATAGTAGATTTTTCTACTACGGTACGAATAAGAGACTCGCCGCCACGGGGAATAACAACATCTACATACTGATCTGCCTTGAGTAAATAATCAATAGCTTCACGTTCGATAACTTCCACAAGCTGGATACATCGTTTGTCCAATCCTGCTTTTTCAAGGGCAGAAGTAAGTAATGTATAGATGGCTCTGTTGGAGTGGATTGATTCCTTACCTCCACGCAGAATAACCGCATTACCTGCCTTTAAACACAGCGCTGCTGCATCGGCTGTTACGTTAGGCCGGGATTCATAGATGATAGCAATAACGCCAATGGGGACACGTATTTTTTGAATTTGTAAGCCATTCGGGCGGGTATATCCCTGTAATAACTCTCCGACAGGGTCTGGTAAGTTGATAATCTGTCTGACACCATCAGCCATACCTTTAATGCGGCCCTCGGTAAGGCGGAGGCGGTCTATCATGGCCTCTGACAGGCCGGCATTCTGGGCAGCAAGGATATCTTTTTCATTTTCTGATTTGAGTATCGAAGCAGAGGAGATTATTTCCTCTGCCATGTAATTCAGTGCATCGTTTTTTGTAATCGTGCTCGCGGAAGCAATAGTCCGCGATGCTATTTTTGCATATTTAACGATTTGATTTATGTAGTTTTCTATGTTCATAGTGATAGGAGATTATATAAAAAGCGGTTGCAAAGAGAATAATCAAGGCTGGCAATTGCCATCGAAAAGGTCCTTCAAAGAAAAATATCTTCCATCGATTTTGAGTTACTTCTTTTACGGGTTCTTTTTTGGTAATACTTTTGATGCGAAAATTATGTTTTGTATAGAGTATTTCATCGGGTCTTATAAACCCATATTGCTCACGAGCTTCTTTTTCAATACGAATCGGGTCGTTTTTCAGAGCAGAGTACTCATTCTCAAGCTGAGAGTTGCTGGTCTCTAGCTGTGCAGCTTGTCTTTCAAGCATCTTCTTCTCTTCTAACATACGGTATCTTTCCTGCCGAACCTTGCTGATTATTGAAGAAAAGAGAATTACCACACACGATGTAATACCTATCATCAGGAGTAACTTGACAAAATACGTATTTTTTTCTGAGCTAATTTCTAAGCTATCTTTTATTGTTGTATCTTCACCTGAAAGCTTTGCAAATTTTTCTTTCATGGAAGAGGAAATGGTATTCGGTCCTTCTCCAGGAGGGGAAGATTGAGAGGGGTGTTCATCTCCTTCTCTGTTTACTTTACCATCTTGCATACTGTGCCCCCGTAAATTACATTATCAGAAAGGTCTTCTTCGATACGCAAGAGTTGATTATATTTGCATATCCGATCCGTTCTGGAAAGAGAACCTGTTTTAATCTGACCTGCATTGGTAGCTACGGCAATATCGGCAATTGTTGTGTCTTCCGTTTCCCCTGAACGATGCGAGATAACGGTGGTATATCCGTTTATTTTGGCCATCTCAATGGCATTGAGAGTCTCTGTGAGTGTGCCTATTTGATTCACCTTGATAAGGATGGAGTTTGCTACCTTTTGTTCAATTCCCTTGGCGAGGATTTCCGTATTGGTAACAAATACATCATCACCGACAAGTTGAATTTTATTCCCTAAGGTATTCGTTAATTTTTTCCAGCCGTCCCAGTCTTCTTCCGAAAGGCCATCTTCTATGCTGCAGATAGGATACCTGGTTAACATTTTGGAATAAAGACTGATCATTTCATCACTGGTCTTTTTTGCTCCTTCCTCAGCACGCAAGATATAGGTGCCATCCTTATAAAATTCACTTGCGGCTGCATCAATTGCAAGATATATGTCTTTACCCGCTGTATAGCCTGCTTTTTGAATTGCTTCCAGAATGAGATCGAGGGCCTCTTCATTGGTTTTTAAATTCGGGGCAAAACCGCCTTCATCGCCCACATTGGTATTGTACCCCCTGGACTTTAATACTGAGCGGAGCCTGTGAAAGACTTCAGCTCCCATGCGCAACGCCTCAGCAAAATTAGCAGCAAGGACCGGCATGATCATAAATTCCTGGATATCTACGTTGTTATCAGCATGTTTACCACCATTTAAGATATTCATCATGGGCACAGGCAGTATTTTGGCATTTGTGCCGCCAATGTACCGATAGAGTGGAAGGCATAATGCATTGGCTGCTGCCCTGGCAGCAGCTAAGGAAACACCTAAAATAGCGTTCGCTCCCAGTTTTTCCTTATTTTTTGTTCCGTCTAATGTTATCAGCAGGGTGTCGATTTCAACCTGACCAGTAACATCCATTCCCTCCAATTTGGGTGCAATAATCTCATTCACATTTTTAACGGCCGTTCTGACTCCTTTTCCCAAATAGCGGGACGGCTTATCGGTATCTCTCAATTCAAGAGCCTCCCGCTTTCCCGTGGATGCGCCTGATGGCACAGCGGCACGGCCCGTCGTTCCATCTCTTAAGATCACATCAACCTCTACAGTAGGAGTCCCTCTGGAATCCAGAATTTCCCGTGCCTTAATGCAATGAATAATAGTCAATTGAAGCTCCTTTATTTTATATGTATGCCTATGATAGAAGGTAAGTTATGAAAACAAGGAATATAGTATTTTCTATATCAAATTTTTCAGGGCTTGTCAAACAGATATTTTAAAAAATGATTGACATCGTATACTAATTTGTTATTTTGTTGTTTAAAAAAATGAGGATAAAGATAACCCTCTCATCAGAAAAATCAGGGCTCATTGATTTTAACTATCAGCATCAGATACAAGCGTTAATCTATGGATTTTTATCCAGATCAGACCCTGATTATTCCCACTGGCTTCATGAACAAGGTTACATCTACAGAAGGGATAAGCGGTTCAAGCTTTTTGTGTTTTCAGGTATAACATTTCACAAACCAATCAAGGCCATGCGTTCTAACGGTTTTCGTCACCCAACCGATTTGAATACCTTACCGGGCTTGAATGGCTTTTTGTTCAATGGTTCTCAGAATGTTCCTTTTACCTTTTCTTTTCAAATTGCATCTCCAGTCAATAAATTTCTTCAGCACTTGATTGATGGGATATTCCGGGAAGGAAATGAAATTACCCTGGGATATCAAATGGTCTCTATCTCCGGAATTGAGATTCTTCAGGACCCACTAAACAGCATAAGCTTACACCCTTTAGAATCTCCTATTTTTATTAAGAAACCTATGCCTCCCGGACAGAGAGACATGTATCTATTTCCGGGAGATGAAGAATACGAAGTATTCCTTAATCGAAACCTTACCCGCAAATATGAAATCCTCTACAATAAATCTTTTCCGGGGGAATTATTGAAGTTTCATTTCCATCCTGTCAAAGGAAAATCCATGAAACAGTTTACCATTTTTAAGGAAGGATTCGATGGCAATAGAAAGTACATTCGTATAAAAGGAACATTACAGCCTTTTACCGTAACCGGTCCGAAAGAATTAATTAAAATTGGTCTTGAATGTGGCTTCGGACAAAACAATAGCATGGGATGTGGATATGTAGAAGAATATAAGATAGTTTAAATGGTTCTTGTTATGGAGGAGAGGAATTGTATTAAAATACTTAATTGAGTTGTGTATTGGGAATAACGTAAGAATGTTGTGTGTAATCGGAGACTATATGACACAGTTACAAGCGCAGCAAACAAACAACAATTTTACCGGGATAGTTTTTAAGAAAACGGGTAATTTCTGGATTGATAATGGAATTGTTGGTCTTTACAGCATACTCATATCCCATCAAGCTCATTTCGAACAACTCTTCGGCATACAGCTGTCTCCATTAGAGACAGATACATTAATCGTCGGTGTTAATCAGAAATGCACCGATTCTTTTTTTGCTGAACTCAAAAGGCTTTTAATTGAATCATTTGTTTATGAGACAAATAATTACGGCTTCTACTATGACCAGGCGAGCAATCGGTTTGTTTTATCAAGAAAAAGAGATCTCCGAATCGATAAAAAGTATTATTTCCAGGGCTTTGTACCTAAACCGGATGGAAAGATACCTTTGAAAGGGCTTTCTGTATCAGTTCACAAAGAACTTGAAAATTTCCTGGTTAAAAACAAGACATACAAACTCTCGATTGAAAATGAGATTCCTACATCGAAAATGATCTTTGCTTTAAGTAATAAAACGATAGTGAACAGTGACATGTTGAGACCGGGAAGGAAGCCCTGTTCTTTTTGTGGTGACCGTTTCAAAAAACTGATTTCTCTTGATAGAATGCATTTCCCTTTACTGGTAGGTTTCCCGAATCTTAAAACCTTTTACTCAAATTTGGATAGTGAGTTCCGTCTGTGTGGAAAATGCAGTCTTGCCGCACTAGCAGGCTCTTATAAGAGCTACTTTTCGATTCATAATGCGTATCTGAGCTGTTTTATACTATACGACCCTGATCTTTCCGAAATGTATCGTTTACAATCAGAGGTGGGCGCTCTTACCGGTAATCCTTATGGTAATTTTGATAAACAATCGGTTATTACAACGTATCTCTATGAGACCCTCTTTGTTTTTTTGCTTTCTCTTTTTGAGAAGCTCAGGTGTGATAGTAAACAGGAATGGTTCAATCGTATTACTGCAAAGAAGATAATAGGCATTCTGGCTTTAAAGCAGGGAAATACTGTTATCGTTGAACACATGGTAGAGTTTAGCAGGATTACGGAGCTTTTTGTCTTTTTTGAAAAGTCAAGAAATCTGCCTTTGATAGGCAGAGGTAAAAAGGAGGCTATAGAATGGACGGCATTTCTTAATGCGTTGTATAGTAAGACCGATGAGAATTCGGTTTTGAGAAATCATATTTGTGAGCGTATCCTTAATTTCACCAAAACAAATGATCTCCTGGAAGAGTATTTATTCCGATCTGAAAGGACGAACAAGAATCTATTTTACTTTATCAGGCTTTACAACAAGGAGGTGGCGGGAATGGAAGAAAGTATGATTGCCCTGTGCGCTGCGATAGGGGGAGAGATCGGAAGAAAATCGAAGGCAAAGGATACGAAAGGGTTTTTGTATGCTATCCGGAACTGCAGATGTCAGAGCGAATTTATCAAGATTCTGTCACAGATCCAATTCCCATTAGAAATAAGCTATAACAGGAACCTCTTTGACTCTCTACGGGAGGAAAACTGGGAAGATTATAAGTCTCTCATTTCTATTTTTGCCGCAAATCAGTTTTTTTACAATCCGAAAAAGGAGGATGCAGAGAATGAGTAACTGCCTGAATATCAGTTATATCTTTAAAACATCCTTAGGAAGTGTCAACGGCAGTTTTACTGAGGGTAATGTAGCTACCATTAAAAAGATTACCTGCCTTGACGGCAAGACCATTCCCTATATTTCTGGTCAGAGCCAAAAATATGCTATTCGGACAAAACTGCGAGAGCAAGGTTTTTCATTATCTCCTGTTTTTTCATCAGAGAATAACAAAGGTGTTGATAGTACAGCAGGAGATCCTCGTTTTATTGATGACGACCTCTTCGGCTATATGATAGCATCAAGAAAAGAAAATCGCAGAAGAACTGCTCCGGTAAGAGTTTCTGCGGCAATCGCACTTGCTCCGTTTAAAGGAGACCGTGATTTAGGAACCAAATCCAAAGAGGGTATAGACGGACAGACGATGGAGGCTGGCGGTAATTTATTCGAGACTGAAATCTATTATAACTTTTTCAAATCGGATATTTTGGTAGAACTGGATAGAGTAGGAAGATTTAAAGGATACGAACTAGAGAAAAAAGAAAAAAACGCAAAGCCCGATCCCATAGAACTATCTCTTCAGGAGCGGAAAAAAAGGGTTGTAGCGCTTTTAGAATCTTTTAAGACTCTCTGGGGAGGCGGTAAACAATCGAGATTTATGACGGATTTATCGCCTAAGTTCATAATCTATACCCGCCAATCGAGAAAAATTCCTGTTCTTTTAGAGTCCCTGTGTTTGGATAAAAATGAGGTTATTGATATCGACACCATCCTCGAAGTGTTTCAGGACTCATCCTTTATCGACCATACGGTTGTTGGGCTCCGTAGTGGTATCTTTTCTAATGAAGAAGAGATAAAAACCAGATTATCTGAAGCTGGTTATCAGGTTATGCCAATCAACGGGGCCATTAACGCCATGATTGCTGATATTACATCTGATAGCGTTATCTTTTAACTACTCTATGGGTGCTCATACTATCGAAGTTTTACGCATCGAGGTGGTAGGAAAGGTAAATTCCTTTCGGCTTGCTGATCACCATACCTATCAGAGAAGCTATCTTTTTCCGCCAAAAACAACTATTTGTGGTATGATTGGTTCTGCCCTTGGCTATTCGGCTGAAGAAGTAAATGAGAAGTTGCTGGATACTCTGGGTATTGGAATCTATTTAAAAAAATTCGATGGAGAAGCGAGAGATTTATGGAAATATAAAAAAATAAAGGCGCGTACGGATACTGATAAGACAGAGGATACTGTCGTTATTGATGGAACCCAATATTTTGGCGCAATTCTTGTGCGTGAATGGCTCTTCATTCCGCGATACATAATTTACTTATCGTCTTCTGAAAACTCAATACTCCGGGATATAGGGAAAGCATTGGGACATCCTGTCTATGCGCTCTCTTTAGGGCGGGAAGATGAACTCATAAAAATCATAACGATACAAAAAGTAACGTTAACGTATCAGAATAACCTCTATTATAACAATACGGTTTTGCCGTTCAATATTTTTACAGAAGGGTATGAGATAGATGTATCTTCTCTTGTCCCTGGACAGAGAATTATTCCACCAGGGATAGAGAAGATACCGGTAAAATTCAGGTATGATGGCGAAACCCGCGAGGCTGTACGCTATGAGACGGTAACATCATTTATTAATGTTAATCTTAAACCAAAAGTAAGGCACGGGGGGTATGTGGACGAAAAGATTGCCATACAGTTTCTCTGAATCATCGGCAGATCTTTCAAAACCGGAATCCAAAAGGGAATTTCATTGAAGTTGCAAGGAATTAAACTATAATATTGCTTATTCATCATCCCTGGTGATGAGAATCTCTCTTTGAACCTATAAGGATTTGAAATTTTCATATTATGTATATTAGTATAGTAAAACAATTCATTGAGCCTATAAGGAATCAGTATTTTCGGTAATGCCTGCGTTAATTTCCCTTCCATTTTCTCAGAGAAAGTGAGTTAACATTCCGTTATAGATTTATGCGTATTCCATTAGCTAAATATGGTTTAAGAGAGTTAATTATCTTTGGTGTTTCTTGTATCGTTGGAATTGGATTCTCCCTTATGGTATTTCCATGGATGATTCCGGTTCCGGTGTTTATCTTGATGTTCTTACTGAACTTCTTTCGGGATCCGGACAGAGAAGTTCCTCAAGGTACCGGGCTTATCATTTCTCCGGCTGATGGGATAGTATCTCACATTGTGCCGGTTTTTGAAGATAATTATTTACAATGCAATACAACAAAGATTAGTATTTTTATGTCCGTACTGAATGTACATGTAAACCGCATACCAGTGCATGGACGTGTAGAGTTTATTAAGCACACAAAAGGTAAATTTCTGGATGCCAGAGATGATGAATGTTTTCGTAGTAATGAAAATAATGTGATGGGTTTATCTTTGCCCGGAAGTCATGTAAAAATTGCAGTAAAACAGATTGCAGGTAAGATTGCCAAACGCATCGTATGTGCCTGTAAGATTGGAGATGTTCTTAGGCAGGGACAACGATTTGGTATGATAAAATTTGGTTCACGGGTAGAAGTCTTTATACCGGATTCAGTTACCTTTGAGATAAGGGTTAAAGTAGGTGAAAAAGTAACAGCAGGGAAAACGGTGCTGGGTAAAATACACGATAGAAGTCTAATGGAGTTGTAATTTTTATGTATAGGGAACTCAAACGTGTTGCCTCCTGAATCCCCCTTGAATACAAAAATCCTTAGCTTGATTGTAGAGGAATTTTCATTGTATGTAAGCGGTTTTCAGGGTGGCACGGACAAACCCTGTCCCTGTATGTCTTAAGCAGGGATCGTTTGTCCGTGCTTGCTTCAAATGCCAACGTGGATAGGGAATATAACACACTGACAAACAGAGTTTGTCAGTGCCGCCCTTGACTAAACGACAACTTGATGCATATGGGGTGAAGGGGATGGGTCAGTGTCGGGAAAATAAGTATTTTAAGTCGCCGAAAGCCTATTTTAAAAATTTTATTTATGTTTACCGGTATTATTGAACATGTAGTGTCAGTAAAGAAATTATTACCGAAGGCGGGCGGTGGGGAACTGTTTCTCGATGTAAATGGTTTTTACGAAGATCTTAAGCTTGGGGAGAGTATGGCTATTAACGGGGTATGTCTTACGGTAAAAGAAATCGAAGGGCAGATGATTAGCTTCGATGTTTCCGGCGAAACCCTGAGAAGGACTACGTTAGGTACCCTAGGACATGCTGAAAAAGTCAATGCTGAAAGGGCATTAAAGGTTGGAGACCGGTTGGGAGGGCACTTTGTTTCAGGGCACGTGGATGGCATAGGTACCATAAAAGAAAAGAAGCAATCTGCCGATCAGTGTATTCTATCCTTCTCTACCGGGAAAATATTTACTGATATGATGATTGAGAAAGGCTCTGTTGCCATCGATGGTATTAGTCTCACGATCGTTGGCGTTACCGATAGTTTTTTTTCTGTGGCATTGATTCCTTATACCTTAGCTTCGACCACATTAGGATTCAGGAAAACAGGTGACCTGGTGAATGTTGAGATTGATATGATGGGTAAGTGGATTAAAAAACTCTTAATAAATACCCGGGAGAAAAAGGTCAATATTACGCAAGGGCAATTAATGGAACAGGGATTTCTCTAGGTAGTTAAATACAAAACGATATGGCAAAAGATAAAAGATCAAAATTACTCATCGGGATCACCATGGGCGACCCATGCGGGATCGGACCTGAGATTATCTTAAAGTCGCTGAAATCCACAACAATAAGAAAGAGTGCGAATTATGTCATCATTGGCAGTGATGAGGTATTAGAGCGGACAGCGAAACCATTAAAAATACCGGTAAGCTATCAAACAATATCTCATATATCAGAAATTGAAGATTCAAAACAATCTCTTTTTCTCTTATCCATAGGTAATGTGAAATCGAGTCTTATGAAGCAGAGAAAACCTACAATGGAAGGAGGTGACTTATCTGCTCAATGGGTGCTCAGAGGCATTAATCTCGCAATGACCAGATACATCGATGCCCTTGTTACGGCTCCCATTTGTAAGGAGGCTATCCATTTAGGTGGGTATGGTTATCCCGGACATACCGAGATGCTCCGTATTTTTTCAGGTGTTGAACGTGTTGTTATGCTTATGGTGGGTGGAAAACTGAGGGTGGCCTTTGTGACCACACATGTTGCCTTAAAGGATGTGCCACATTTACTTACCGTGGAAAATATTTTTGAGACAATAACTATGAGCAATGATAATCTTAAAAAATATTTTAACCTTAACAAGCCACGGATTGCCGTTTGTGGTTTAAACCCTCATGCAGGGGAGGAAGGTATATTCGGAGATGAGGAAAGAAAGGTTATTATCCCTGCCATTGAAAAGGCAAGGAAAAAGGGTATTCGGTGTGATGGCCCTGTATCGGCCGATACCGTATTTTACAGGGTACTGAAAGATGCTTATGATCTGGTAGTTGTTATGTATCATGACCAGGGTGCAATTCCCTTGAAATTACATGCCTTTGAGACGGGGGTAAATATTACTTTAGGCATTCCATTTGTACGTACATCACCTGACCATGGTACTGCATATGATATTGCTGGTAAGGGTATTGCAAATCCACGTTCTATGATAGAGGCCATAAAAATGGCCGCACAGATGTCACATTGCACGGAGAGGAGATAATCAAATGTTTATAAAAGATTTACAGAAATGTGAGCAATTTACCGCCAGAGATAACACAATTCTCCGTGAACTCCTGCATCCACTGAAAGAGAACTTGAAACTACGCTATAGTCTGGCGTATGCTATTGTCAAACCCGGTGAGACCTCGCGGCGCCATAAACTCATTCATTCAGAGGTATATTATATTCTGGAAGGAGAAGGAGTTATGTATATCGACAATGAATTTGAGAAGGTTTATCCGAATCAGGCAATCTACATTCCGCCACACTCAGTACAATATATTAAAAACATGGGTTCAGGTGATTTGAAATTCCTCTGTATAGTAGACCCGGCATGGCGGCCAGAGGATGAAGAGATAGTATAATTCCTGCTTCTCTAGAGCTTATTCTATACCTGATACGGAAGTTACACCGGTCACGGTAATACGTACCATTTTCCTTTACGATCAAACATACATGTCATCAAAAGAAATACATTTTCTTCCCCATACCCCATCTATACTAAAGCACATCTTTAGGAGTAGAGGGATTATGCTGAATAAGCGTTTTGGACAAAACTTTCTTATTGATCAGAATATCTTAGTATCGATTCCGGAAATTGCCGGTCTGAATGAAAATGATGTGGTGTTGGAAATTGGCACAGGAACTGGCGGATTAACCAGACTCCTGGCTGAAAAAGCCCGGCATGTATTTACGGTTGAGATCGACAAAAAGTTATTTGAAGTATCATCTGATATACTGAAATTATATAAAAATATTACCCTTATTAATACCGATATTTTAAAGACGAAACATGAATTAAACCGGGACGTTTTATCTTTGATACAGAATTGGCTTCGGGAATATAATCAGACCAAAATAAAAGTAGTTTCCAATCTGCCCTATAACATTAGCACACCGGTAATTATTAATCTTTTAGAGAGTGATCTATCCATAGATCTGATGGTGCTCATGCTTCAGAAAGAAATTACCGAACGCATGGCGGCAACTCCTGGTACTCGGGAATACGGTATACTATCTCTTATTATTCAATTATTTTCAGAAGTAAAAGTTGTGAAGACCTTGCCTCCGCAGGTGTTTTGGCCAAAACCAGAAGTCTATTCAGCTATCGTTAAGGTAGTTATTCATAAAGAAAAATATGCGGGAAAAATAACAGATTATTCATTTTTTAAAAATATCATGTATGCTATATTTACCTCGCGGCGTAAGACATTACTCAATAGTCTCGAACAATTGAAATTGCCAGAAATATCGAGGGAACAGATAAAAGAACTTATCCAAAATATGCAGCTCGATGAGCGGGTAAGAGGTGAAGTTTTAAACCTGGACCAATTAATAACCCTTTCGGAAGCTATGTATAAGCTTGCAAAAGAGATATCATGATTCGGGTATAGGGATTTTTTCTTCACCAATCCCGAAGGGATGTCATGATTATAGCAAAGAGAGAAAAAAGATTCTCAACCCCGAAGGGGTGACATGATACATCTGTGCTTCGGTGTCATCCCTTCGGGATTTGATTTACGGGTAATTTCTTATCTATAATCAATTCACCCTTTCAGGGCATCTGTATAATTTTGCATTAATACGTTAACAGCCATAAGAACCTGTATTTAAGGGATAATATCAGTAAGTCTATATTTACCGAAAAAATCTTTTAAGTGAATCTGCATAATATCAAACACCGTAAACCAAATAGCCGCGATAATCCAAATAGGCAGAACAAAAACAAGCAGCCGTCTCATCTATTTTTTCTTCTGCTGATAATTTATTACCCTTCTTTTTTAAGATGCGCCAGCGTTTGTTGAAAAACCAAAAAATCAGCTGTATTTGCTAGTACCAGCAAGACATCACCACTTTCTATAACCATAGATCCTGATGGTATAACAAATTTACCGTCCCGACAAATAAGCGCAATAAGGCATTTCTTTGGAATATCTAAATCGCTAATTCTCTTACCCACCACTTCTGAGTCAAATGGAACAATAACATCTATCAATTCGGCATCGATATCCGCTGTCTTTTCGAATTCGATGGGATAATGCATCTTATAAGCCAAGGGAACGTCCAGCTTCAATATTTTTGAAAGGATCGGAATAGACGTTCCTTGGATAAAAACTGACGCAATAACGACAAAAAATACGATATTAAAAATAGTATCTGCCTGTGGGATGCCTGCCATAAAAGGAAATGTCGCCAGGATAATCGGAACCGATCCCCGAAGACCAACCCAAGCAACCAGAACTTTCTGTCGCATATTCATGTTAAACGGCAACAGACACAACAATACACTAACAGGGCGAGCAACTACCATAAGAAGAAATGTAAGCAAAGACCCTGCCCCTATTAATGGAACAATATGCGAAGGAAAAACAAGCAATCCCAGTGTTATAAACATTACAATTTGCGCAAGCCAAGCCAAACCATCGTGAAATCTTATGATCGTCTTTTTATGTGGAAACTCTGCCTTCCCCAGCATTAAACCGGCAAGATATACCGCAAGGATTCCGTTGCCTTTCAGAAAAACTGCAATTACGTATGTTAGCAGCACGAGCGAAATCATTATTACCGGATAAAGTCCTTCGTATCCCAGCTTCAGACGGTTAATGAAGAATATAATAAATTTCGCCATGAAATAACCTACGAGAGATCCCACACTCATATCCAGCATAAATTTGGGAATCAAGGCGGCAATACTCATATTTTCCACCGTCAGGATACTGATAAATCCGACAGTCAAAAAAATAGCCATCGGGTCATTACTGCCAGACTCAAACTCAAGCAGCGACTTCAAAGGCTGTTTCAGGCTTATTCGTTTAGACCTTAAAACACTGAATACAGCGGCGGCATCAGTTGAAGAAACTATGGAACCAAGCAGCATTCCTTCCAAAAGAGAAAATTTTAGGATATGGACGGCAAAGAACCCTGTAAAGATTGCGGTCATTAAAACCCCTGCCGTCGAAAGGATGGCTCCCGGCAAAATAACTGATTTAGTGTCTTTCCATTTGGTATCAAGCCCTCCGGAAAAAATAATAAAGATGAGGGCCACAACGCCAACGGACTTGGCTAACATCGCATCATCAAAATAAATACCACCTATTCCTTCTGAACCGGCAAGCATCCCGATTACCAAAAATAGTAACAAGATAGGAATTCCAAACTTATCGGAAAGCTTACTTGAAACGACGCTTACGAATATCAATACCGCAACCAATAATAAAATATTTTCGATCGGCATACGAAATTATCTTCTCTCTTTTGAAATATTTTATAAAAAAATCACAGGAGGCAAAAGATTGTTATCATGAGTCAGCAGTTGCTATTACATAACCTTAGTGTGGGACATAATCTATAAATGGTATCTCCTAACGGAGCTAAAAGGACAATTTATTTGTAAAAGTTCCTTAGGAATGATCTGTTTGTAGAAATGGAGTGTAATGAATCAAATGAAGCTCCGCAGGAGCGACATGTATGTAGTATTTATACATTACTTATTTTATCTTTCTCCATACCGTACCGTCCGGTTTGTCCTCCAGGGTAATACCTATTTCCAGGAGTTTATTACGAATAAAATCTGACAATTGCCATTGTTTTGCCTTACGCAACTCACACCGGGTATCTATAAGCACGCCCATGATATTTTTCAGGGTATCTGTTTCACCTTTCTGTTCAGACTCGAGGACATTCGGTATGATGCCAAGAATATCACCACCAAGTTGCTGGTAAAGTGCATGAATGTCTTCTAAACACTTTTTGCCGATCTCTTCACCGGAATTGAGGAGCGTATTAACTTCTTTCGATACATCAAAGAGTACGGCAATGGCATCGGAAGTATTGATGTCCTCATCCATTGCTTCCATAAACGCTTTTTTATGGTGTTCTAATCTTTCATAAAGGTGAGATGGGGTCGAACCATCCTGTGCATGCGCTAACCGCTCCCGTAAATGTTGAATGGTATTATACAGGCGTTCAAGGCCCTTATCTGCGGCATCAAGCGCCTCATTGCTGAAATCTAACGGGCTGCGATAATGAGTTGTAAGAATAAAGAACCTCACCGTTAACGGGCGGTACTTCTTAAAGGCATCCTTGAGGGTGATAAAATTACCAAGGGATTTTCCCATCTTTTGACCGTTTACGGTAACCATATTATTGTGTATCCAGTATCTGACAAATGGCTGATCGTTTGCTGCCTCACTTTGTGCGATTTCGCATTCGTGATGGGGAAAGGTATTTTCTAATCCGCCTCCATGAATGTCTAAAGTCGGTCCCAAATATTTCATTGACATGGCAGAACATTCAAGGTGCCATCCGGGAAAGCCTTCTCCCCAAGGGCTTTTCCACCTCATGATATGGCCTGGCTCTGCCCTCTTCCACAGGGCAAAATCGGATGGGTATCGTTTCTCAGGGTTTATTTCTATCCTGGCTCCTGCATCAAGTTCTTCTTGTTTTCTTCCCGAGAGTTTTCCATATTCTTTAAATTTTTGGACTTCAAAATAAACAGAACCGTGCGATACGTAAGCATACCCTTTTTCAATTAATTTCTCTAAAAGCTCAATTTGCTCGGGAATGTGTGCTGTTGCCCGTGGTGAAATATCAGGCCTTACATTGTTCAATGCATCCATATCCTCGAAGTAACTTCGTGTATATATTTCAACAAGTTCTGCAGGTTCCACACGCTCTCTTTGCGCACGTTTGACGATTTTATCTTCACCCGTGTCTGCATTATCGGTAAGATGTCCTACGTCTGTAATATTTTGCACATAGCGTACCTTATAGCCTAAATAACGAAGATAGCGGACAATCACATCAAAACTAACATAACTCTTGGCATGCCCGATATGGGGATGATCATAAACGGTAGGACCGCACACATACAGAGTAACACGTCCCTCATGTAACGGTGTAAAAATTTCCTTTTTTTTCGTTAGGGAATTATAAAATTTTAGCGCCATACTCTCTTTCTTAATATGCTGAATATTTTGTATTATTTTTCGTTATGAATATATACCAATTATTATTTGTTTTGTGTCAGGAGAAATCTCTCAATCCTCCTCTTGCAGACATCAATGCCTAAAATATTGGCAATAGAATACAGTTCAGGACCATGCTCCCGTCCTGTTAAAGCGATACGGATAGGCAGATAAAGTCCTTTCCCCTTTATGTTTGTTTCTTTTTTTATCGTTATTAAAATATCCTGAAAAATTTCAGGGGAGACGGCAGGTATTTTTTGAAGTTCCGTAAGAAATAACGAGAGTACAATCCGTGATGTCTCTAATGATAAAAATTCAATATGCTTTTCGCTGACTATAGTATCTTTAAAGAAGATATCTGCTTCTTGTACAATTTGAGACAGATAGGATATATTGCCCCGTGTGGCATCGATAACTGCTCTTAACCGAGATCTGTCAATTTGAGACTCGTCCGGAGGAACGAAGCCGGCTGCTTGCAGATAAGGTATCGCCAGGTTTGTAAGCCTTTCCAGGTTTGCTTCCCGGATGTATTGTCCACTCAACCAATCTAATTTTTGCTGATCGAATACCGAGGGCGCTTTGCTCATGGTGTTTATATCAAACGTATCAACGATCTCATCGATGGTAAATTTTTCTCTTTTATCTTTTGGCGCCCATCCGAGGAGCATCATGTAGTTGAGAATAGCTTCTGGCAAATAGCCCAATTTACGGTATTCAGTCAGAGAAAATGCCCCATGTCGTTTACTCAGTAAGGTACGGTCTGTGCCCATAGTGAGTGAAAGATGGGCAAATTGGGGCGGTCTCTGCTTCAAAGCATGGAAAAGTACTATATGACAAGGTGTATTTGATAAATGGTCTTCTCCACGGATAACATGAGTAACACGCATCAGGGTATCATCCACGGCAACAGCAAAGTGGAAAGAGGGTGTTCCGTCAGATCTCATAATCACAAAATCTCCTATCAGGCTCATATCGAATTGACAGGTTCCCCGAATCAGGTCATCAAATACAAGGAGTTCATCTGGCACTTGAAAACGAACAGTAAAACCGAGACCTGAGGAAGCAAAGGTCTTTTTTTGCGCATCTGTTAATCTTCGGCAACGGTTATCGTACCGGGGTGGTTTCCCTGTCAGTTTGGCAATTTGTCTGCGTTCTTCCAACTCTTCAGGGGTGCAATAGCACCGATATGCCAATCCCTCGTCTAAAAATTTTTGACAAATATCGTTATAGATAGGTAACCGCTCCGACTGCAGATAGGGGCCGTACTGGCCGCCAGCATCAGGTCCTTCCTGCCAGGTTATCCCTAGCCAATGCAGGTCTTCGATGAGTTGTGCCATGTATTTTTTTTCCGAGCGGGCAACATCCGTATCCTCAATCCTCAGGATAAAGGCGCCCTTATGCCGCCTTGCAAAGAGCCAGTTAAAAACGGCCATGCGTGCATTTCCGATGTGTAAGAGACCGGTAGGTGATGGCGCGAAACGAACACGTATCATAGATTATTACGTAATTTATAATTGCTCAAAATACTGAAATCTATTTATTTATAGTATGACCGGTCCATAAATACATGGGCTTTATACTATCCTGCTCATAAAATTGTAAGATGTCCAAATTGATGGTAGTATTTTGAAAAAGTCTTCTGGATAGTAATCCAAACATACCCGCCAGCCCGGATGGTTTTTCGTATCTTACAACAGTTGCCTCAGAAAGTCCTGATAATTTCCTGGTTACATGAATGGCATCTTCCAGGTAACCAAGTCGATCGACCAATCCCTTTTCAACGGCTTGTTTACCGGTATATATTCTTCCATCTGCAAGTTTCTTTACCGTTTCAACATCCATGCTCCTGCCTGTGGAAACCACGGTTACAAATTGCATATAAAGCTCATGGATAATATCTTTTAGAATGTTTGCTTCTTCCGGAGTCATCTGTTTGAATGGAGAGCCGATTTCTTTCATAGCGCCGGAGGCGATAGAATTGTCTTTTATGCCATATCGGTTAATAAGTTCTGCCACATTTATTAATGGCATAATAACCCCGATGCTACCGGTAATTGTTGTTGGATGTGCCACAATGGCATCGGCCGCAGCGGAAATGTAGTACCCACCGGATGCAGCAATATCCCCCATGTATACAACAACCTTTTTTTGGGTATCAGCCTTAAATTTCATAATTCTGTTGTAAATAACATCGCTGGCCGTAATACCGCCGCCAGGGCTGTTAACTTCTAAAATTACGGCCTTAACATGCGAGTCTTGCGTGGCTTGTTCGAGATCCTGCTTTACCGCCTCGACTATGCTGTGTTTTTCTATAAAAAGGCCATCTCCTGACTCATTCGTTAATATGCCTTTGATGGGAACTATGGCAATCTTATCTTCCCCTTTTCCTTCGACAATGGTCTCGAATATTTGTTTTTTACCTTCTGGCGTTACGCCAAGGAATGCCCTTCCTAACAGGAGAGAACCGATAAAGAGTATGAATAAAAAAAGGGTGCATAAGAAAAAGAACGAGGCAATCCCAACCGCAATCCAAAAACCAGCGCCCCGACCCTTCTTGATATAAACAGGCTGCCATTCCGCCCCGGGTGGATTAACATGAGCATTCGTATCTGCCATATACCTTCCTATTCTTCCTTGCATGCACAAGGAATTCTGCTACATACGGGACATCCCGCAGTATATTTATCGATAGTTTCTTCCATCTTGATTCCTGATAAACTTGCCAGGGTAAACAGCCATGCAAGCACATCAGCAAATTCTTTTTTCAATGCTTCTTTATTGTTTTCTCTCAAAGCACGGGAAAGTTCCCCGACCTCTTCGGTAAACCACATAAAGGTTTTGGATAGACCTCGTTTTGCGTCTTTTTTTAGATACATCTCTTCTATAAGTTTCTGGAATTTATCAATTTCCATAGCATTCCCCATATACGTTAAGTTAAAATTATGGAAACGGTGAAGAATAACAAACCACCCATAATCCCCCTTAGTCCCCCTTTAAAAAAGGGGGAAATGGTGAATGCTTTAGAACAGGGGGAAGTGATGAATGTTTTAGAAAAGGGGGAAAAGTTTGATATGTTTGATCAGGCAAACTTTTCTCAAGAAAAAATCCTTCCTTCTTTCCCCCTTTTCTAAACTGCTCATCCTTTCCCCTTTTTTAAACTTATGCATCTTTCCCCCCTTTTTTAAAGGGGGGGTAGGGGGGATTAAAGGCCAAAGCCTCGCCCTCCATCTCCATTTTCTCATGAGTAGGAGTAGGTTTTAAACCTTCGATGAGTACATCCTCATATCGTCACTCACGATACATAAGTTCTTCACCATGCCATTGGGGAATGAGACTATGCCCTATACCCAATACATCCAATATCTTGGCTACAACAAAATCTATCTGATCTGCTATGGTCTTCGGATTATAATAGAACCCGGGCGCGGCAGGCAGGATGCATGCCCCTGCCGAAGATAATTTTAACATAGCTTCCAAATGAATGGAAGAAAATGGTGTTTCGCGTGGTACGAGCACGAGTTTTCGGCCTTCTTTCATAGTTATACTTGCAGCGCGTTGAACGAGATTATTCGAAATACCGCAGGCAATAGAGCAGAGGGTATTCATGCTGCAGGGAACTATCACCATTGCTTTGATAGAATATCGGCTACTGGCGATAGTTGCGCTGATATCTGAGTTGCGATAATAGATAACATTATCCGGCGCACAACCAAGAAGCCTTATAAGATTCGGTTGATTATCATTAAGATCGATTCCCAATTCATGTTTGATAACGATGGCCGCAGCATCTGATATCGATAGATGAATATTGTATTCCTTCTTACTGAGGATATGCAAGAGACGCTGGGCATAAATAGCCCCACTGGCACCGGTAATGCCAACGATAATATTTTCCACAAAATTTTCCCTCTAAGCATAAAAAGGTTTTAAGACTGTGAATACATCGTAAATTGCATGGGTATAAACGGCAATGCCTAGCCCGCGAGACAAAAAGATGGCCGATAATACTATTCCGGATAACATCCGGAAGGTAAAATTGGTATAGGTAAAGGTATCACCGAGGGTTCCCACATAATGCATAATAGTAAACAGAAATGCCCCGATTAGGATGCTTATTGCAGCGCTAATAGGTTTATTTATTTTTAAGAGAACCGCAAATAAAAAGTATAATGATGTAATTAAAATAAGCCGAAAAACAATTTCTTCGTAAACTCCCGCTCCGATAGAAAGAATAATTCCCATCCATATGCTCAGGGAAAAAGGTATAGCAATGGTGCAGGACGATACTATTTTATAAACGATAAACCCAATTCCGTAACTGATAAAAAGGGCATAAACCATACTCTCTATGATCATGGGAATAAATACCAAAATACTGAGCTGATATTCCTTTTCTATATAAAATATCGATGCAATGAGAAAAATAATAACTAATAGATTAAATATCAAAGAACTATTTTTACCAAATAGCGCCAAGGGAGTCTTTACAATAACATCTGCGGTATTCTTGATCTTTGAATCTTGCAATGCAATTCCCACTTCATATAAGATCAACAGGGGCAGGATAAATAAAAAACTATTGGCAAGACTCTTTGATTGGTAGAAATACGACATTATTATACTCTGCAATGTATGAAATTATCATAAGTAAAATCAGTATAGCAGTCAATTTGCAGAGTGTCAATAAAGTTTCACAAGTCCATCATACAACAATAAATAATATCAGGATTGGTCATGTTTAAATTAAAAAACATTTGACAAAAAGGGGTGATGTGTTAGAATTTTCATAGTTTGTCCATAGATAAAGACATAGCATACATTATATTTATTCCCTATATCGCTTACATGAGAGGACTTCGTATGGTTCTTATGGAACTCTCAAAAATTATAATCACCGAGACAAGCGATCATCAGATTATTGTCTTAAAGGAAAAAGAAGGGCAGCGGAGTTTTCCGATAGTTATCGGTCTCCATGAGGCATGGGCAATCGACAGGGCAGTTAAGGGTGTTACCACTCCACGGCCTCTTACACATGATCTCATTAGCAATGTAATAGAAGGTCTGAATGCAGAGGTCCTAAGGATTATTATTAATGATCTGAAAAATAATACCTTCTATGCAAAGATTATAGTGCAACAAAATAATTCAGTTGTGGAAATTGATTCCAGACCCAGCGATGCTATTGCATTAGCAATGCTTAAGAATACTCCGATCTTTGTGGCCAAAAAAGTTTTAGAAGAAGTTTGTAAGCCAGAGTACAACTTTTAATAACAGGAGGGATGGCCGAGTGGACTATGGCGGCAGTCTTGAAAACTGCTGGAGGCGAAAGCCTCCCGTGGGTTCGAATCCTACTCCCTCCGTATTCTTATTTTCATAGTTTACCGCATTTCATCTGATCATCCTCCCTGTGTAACCCCTCCTTCTCGTGTCCGGAGGGGTATATCTCCTGATAAGAAGAATAATTGCTTGTTTTTCTTTCATTTCCTGATTAAGCGAAGCGAATCCACCAAAGGGATAAATTCCAGGCATGAATATGCACTTTGCAGATTGAGTGTCAGTCGGATACCGTTATACTTACCTCAGCACTGGTATTCAATTCATTATCATCGGCTGTTAACTTCAGGACATACGACCCTGCCGCTGAGAAACTGGCCGTTGTATCAACAGCATTCGCCTCGCCAAAGGTTACCGTGCCCGGTCCACTGACCATACTCCAGATAGTTGTCACTGTTCCAGGTGGATTCGGCAGACCGTCATCCGATACCGTACCATCTAAGATTGCAGTATTTGGTAACGTAATCGATTGATCAGCTCCTGCATTTACTGTGGGCGGCTGGTTCACGATGGGGTTCGATACCACAATGGTTATCTCATCGCTTGGGCTCAATTCACCGTCATCGGCCGTTAGACTCAGCACATACGTACCGGCCTCCGAGAAGCTCGCCGTTGTATCCACGGCATTGGCATCACCGAAGCTTACCGTACCTGTACCACTCACCACACTCCAGGTAGTCGTTATGGTACCGGTCGGTAAGCCATCATCCGTTACAGTTCCATCCAGTGTTGCACTGTCCGGTAAGGTAACCGTTAATTGTTCTACCCCCGCATCTACTGTGGGTGGCTGGTTTATAATGGGCTGTATTACCTCGATGGTTATCTCATCGCTGGGGCTCAATTCACCATCATCGGCCGTTAGACTCAGCACATACATACCGGCCTCCGAGAAGCTTGCCGTTGTATCTACAGCACTCGTATCAGCAAAGGTCACGGTACCCGTACCACTCACCACACTCCAGGTAGTCGTTACGGTGCCTGTTGGTAGACCATCATCCGTTACCGTTCCATCCAGGATTGTACTATCCGGGAACGTAATCGATTGATCTGCCCCTGCATCTACCGTTGGTGGCTGGTTCACGATGGGGTTCGATACTACAATGGTTATCTCATCGCTTGGGCTCAATTCACCGTCATCGGCCGTTAGACTCAGCACATACGTACCGGCCTCCGAGA
>JAANMW010001256.1_pt1 | contig 27273 bp, 29 predicted proteins | sample 7279671 | NCBI WGS metagenome assembly JAANMW01 (sample SAMN14094541, study PRJNA606508) | bioreactor metagenome | isolation source: A lab-scale SPAN reactor treating ammonium-rich wastewater day 247 | place: Ireland: Galway | collected 2017-09-19 | reverse complement strand
AATGGAGATTATAATATTCTGGCAGATCAAAAAATCCATGAAAGCCTTGGCAATGTAGCCGATCCTCTTCTTCGGATGTCGCAGTCGCTGAAGACTTCTTTTGCTATTCTTGAGGATAAAGAATGGCTTGGTTCCACCAGTGCAAAACTGAACGACCGCATGATGGGCGAAAAAAGTACTGAAGACCTTGCCCGCGATATTTTAGATCATGTTACCCAAAATACCGGAAGCCGGGTTGCCGCTATTTATTTGCTGCAGGAAGACAACAGTTTGCATCTGGCAGGAAGTTATGCTCTGGCATCTGATAAAAAGAAAATTCTGAAAATTGGCGAAGGAATTGTTGGTGAAGCATTCCTTACTGGAAAGGAAATTCTGTTGCAGCAGATTCCTAATCATGAAATGACCATCAGTTATGCCAGCGGACAAACCAAACCCAAAACTATTTTTGCGATTCCTATTACGCGGCACTCTATTCCTATCGGTGTGCTAGAACTGGGCTCGATGGATGAATATACTCCACAACAGCTGGAATTTTTATCATCAGCAGCCGGAAGTATCGGCTTGGCTTTCCACAGCACGCTCAACAGAATTAAACTTCAGGAATTACTGGAAGAAACACAGGCGCAATCGGAAGAACTGCAAACCCAGCATACAGAACTGGAAAACATCAATGAAGAATTAGAGGTACAATCGCAGAAACTTCTGGCTTCGGAAGAAGAATTGCGGGTGCAGCAGGAAGAACTCCTACAGAGCAATCAGGAATTGGAAGAAAGAACCAGTCTTCTCGAAGAAAAAAACGCGCTTATCGAACAGCGAAATATTGAGATTCAGCAGAAATCCCTCGACTTAGAACAAAGCACCAAATACAAGTCGGAATTTTTGGCGAACATGTCGCATGAACTTCGTACTCCTCTGAATTCTATTTTACTGCTATCCCGACTGATGACAGAAAGCGAAGATCTCGATCCTCAATATATAGAATATGCAGAGGTAATGCAAAGTTCAGGGCAGGGATTACTGACTCTTATCGACGAAATATTGGATCTTTCTAAGATTGAAGCCGGAAAAATGACCTTGGAAATGGAAGACATTCCTGTAGAAGAAATCACTTCTGATATGCATCAACTGTTTTTGCCTTTAACTAAAGAAAAAAAGTTGGATCTTCATGTGATAACAGATCCGGGAACGGCACCGATAATTCATACAGATAAACTCCGTATCGAACAAATTCTGAAAAACCTCCTGTCTAATGCGATCAAGTTTACCTCTCACGGAAGTATTACGCTACATATTTCCAGTGATGAAAAACAACAGGAAGTACATTTCAAAGTGATCGATACCGGAATCGGGATTCCTAAGAATAAAATCAGAATGGTTTTCGAAGCGTTCCAACAAGCGGATGGTTCTACGCAGCGTAAATATGGAGGCACCGGATTGGGGCTTTCCATCAGCCGCGAATTGGCAAGATTGCTGGGTGGAGAAATTCAGCTGAAAAGCATCGTTGGCGAAGGAAGCGAATTCACGCTTATTATTCCGGTGAATCCTCATGCTGAAAAAATCGCTTTTCACGATGACTCAAAAAATTCCCTTCCCCAAATTCCTATTCAAGACACCTCTGAACAGCCGAAAAGATTTATATCAGACAGAATTCCGCCTCCTGTTGAGGATGACCGGGATGATATTCAGGAAGGAGATAAAGTGATTCTGATTATAGAAGACGATACAGCTTTTGCCAAAATTCTTCTCGATTATTCCAGAACTAAAGGGTACAAAGTACTCGTTGCCGTGCGCGGCGACAGCGGTATTGAAATGGCTCAGCAATATCAACCCCTTGCGATTCTGCTCGATATTCAATTGCCCATAATGGACGGTTGGCAAGTGATGGAAGCACTAAAATCCGACCCTGATACGAAACCGATTCCCGTGCACATCATGTCTTCCATGAAATTCAAACAGGAAAGTCTGCTGCGCGGTGCCGTAGATTTTATCGACAAACCTTTTGCCTTGGAGCAGATGCAGGAAATATTTACAAAACTTGAGGATGTTCTGACGCGTTCGCCAAAGAAAGTGCTGATTGTAGAAGAAAACGAACAGCACGCCAAAGCCTTAAGTTATTTTTTATCCGCCAATAACATCGTAACCGATGTTGCCGGGAATATTTCGGACAGTATAGACTCTTTACATAAAAAAGAAATTGATTGTGTTATCTTGGATATGGGCGTTCCTGACAGGACAGCGTATGAAACCCTGGAAACTATTAAGCAAACCGAAGGACTTGAACAACTTCCGATCATCGTATTCACAGGAAAAAACCTTTCTAAAGGCGAAGAAAACAGAATCAAAAAATATGCGGATTCTATCGTTGTAAAAACCGCCTATTCCTATCAGCGGATTCTGGATGAAGCCGGACTCTTTCTTCATCTCGTAGAGGAAAAAAACAGGAAAAAGAATGAAAGAAAATCAGGTTCCGAATTTGGAGGAGAATTGCGGAATATCCTGAAAGATAAAACGGTATTGATTGCCGATGATGATGTGCGAAATATATTTTCCCTCACAAAAGCACTGGAAGGTCACGGTATGAAAATATTACCGGCAATGGATGGTAAAGAAGCACTCGATATTCTGAATAAAAATCCGGACATAGATGTGGTTTTAATGGATATGATGATGCCTGAAATGGACGGTTATGAAACCATTATGGAAATCCGGAACAATGCGCAGTTCAGAAATCTTCCTATCTTGGCTGTTACTTCCAAAGCGATGATGGGCGACCGCGAAAAATGCATCACCGCAGGAGCTTCAGATTATATTTCAAAACCCGTTGATATTGACCAGCTCATTTCTTTACTAAGGGTTTGGCTGTACGATAAAATTTAAAATACCAGCGTATGAAGAACGAAAAAGAAATTCTCATCATTGATGATGACAACAAAAATATATTTGCACTCAGTGCTGTTCTGAAAGCCAGAAAATACAACTGTATCGCTGCACTAAGCGCAAGAGAAGGACTGGAAATGCTGGCAGAAAATAAAAACATCAGTGTCGTGCTGATGGATATGATGATGCCTCAGATGGACGGATATGAAGCCATCGCGCAAATTAAAAATGACGAAAAACTATCAGGAATTCCTGTTATCGCTATTACAGCACAGGCCATGATGGGAGACCGGGAAAAATGTATGGCCGCCGGTGCAGACGGTTATCTTTCGAAACCGGTAAATGTGGACGAGCTTTTGATTCTTCTTAATGATTTAATGAAATAAAGTGAATTCTGAGCGTAATGACGAACATATAGAAACCCTGCTTTCCGATATTCTTGAAATCTATGGTTATGATTTCACGGGATATTCACGGGCTTCGCTGAAACGGAGAATTGTGCGGCTTTATGAGCTGGATGGTTTTGTAAGTTTTGCAGAATACCGTTATAAAATCAGAACTGAGCCGGGTTATTTCAACCGTTTTCTGGAGCAGATCACCATCAATGTGACTGAAATGTTCCGCGATCCGGAGTTTCATAAAACACTGAGAACAGAAATTCTGCCCCGTCTGGGCACCTATCCTTTTATCAGAATCTGGATTGCGGGATGCAGCACCGGGGAAGAAGCCTACTCCATCGCGATCTTTCTGAAGGAACTCAATCTGCTTCACAAATCTCTGATTTACGCTACCGACATCAACAGTGCTGTGCTTGAAAACGCTGCTCAGGCCATGATTCCGCTGAGCAAAATAAAACTGTATACTGAAAATTATATCGCTGCAGGTGGAAGCGCCAATTTTTCAGACTATTATACCGCCAACTATTCTCTGGGAAAACTGAATGATGAGTTGAAATCCAATATTATTTTCTCCACTCATAATCTGGTCACAGATCATTCATTTAACGAATTTCAGCTGATTCTTTGCCGCAATGTGGTGATTTATTTCGACCGGCCACTGCAGGATAAAGTCTTTGAGCTTTTTGACGGCAGCCTTCAGCAATTTGGATATCTGGCATTAGGAACAAAGGAAACGTTAGATTTCTCCCGCGTCTCCAAAAACTATGAACGCCTGAAAGGCGTAAAAATTTGGCGCAAAATTCATTGATATGAAGGCATGTGAAGCATTGGTAATAGGAGGTTCCGCAGGCAGTCTGGATGTACTTTTGAAAGTATTGCCGGAACTGAATCCTGAGCTTTCATTTCCTGTCATCATTGTGATGCACCGCAAACCCGGAAAAGACAGTATCCTCACCGATCTGCTTTCTGCAAAAACCCAGCTTCCGGTAAAAGAAATTGAAGAAAAGGAAACGATTCAGCCAACAACGGTGTATATTGCACCGCCCAATTATCATGTACTCATCGAAAATAACAGGACTTTCTCGCTCGATGCTTCGGAAAAAGTGAATTTCTCCCGGCCTTCTATTGATGTTGTTTTTGAAAGCGCAGCTCAGGTGTATAGGGAAAATCTGGTTTGTTTATTGCTTTCCGGCGCCAATAATGACGGTACTTCCGGGCTGCAAAAAGTAAAACAAAAAGAGGGCACCGTCATTGTTCAAAAACCAACTTCCGCAGCGGTGAGTTTTATGCCCGAATATGCAATGGAACATGTAGAAACCGATGCCATTCTCGATACCGAAGAAATGGCTTCCTATATCAACAATCTCAACACATAATGATGAACAACAACATGCAAAAGAAAGTTTTTATTTTTGATGACAACCTCGAAATCCTGGAGATGTGCACGGAAATCCTCGAAGATTTGGGCTGTGAAGTGAAAACCTCTCCCACAACCAACGGGATTGAAGACCAAGTAGCCGATTATATGCCTGATTTGATTTTCATGGATAACTGGCTTCCAGATATCAGCGGTGTCGAAGCTACGCGACTTTTGAAAGCGAATGATCAACTTAAAGACATTCCCGTCGTTTATTTTTCTGCCAACAGCAACATCGAAGAACTGGCTGCAGAAGCCGGAGCCAACGACTATCTGGCCAAACCTTTCGATATTGATTTTTTTGAAACCATCGTAAAAAAACACACGGAATCTGTAGCAAAATAGAAAACAAACCTGTGTCGAAAGCCAATTATTAAACAAGATATATCATGATATTCAAAGACCAAAATACGGCATTGCTGACCGTGGGGAATCGGCTGCAAAAGAGATATTTCAATAAATCTGTTTGGAGGAATCGGCAAACCCGAACCTTTAAAACACAAATATTCAGGGTTTTGGTCGCGTAGAATTGATGATGAACACCGGCTAATTTATAGATACAATGAGGATGAAATACTCATTGCCAAATGCAGATTTCACTACCACTAAAGGATTCTTTCTTCCACTAATAAGTCATAGCTTTTGCGCTATCATTGATTTGTCACGATAAGGCATTCAAAATTTCTCATTGAGCCTTCCCTGTTATTTTTTATTTTTCAGTTTGGCAATCATCTTCAACAGGGCTTCTCTGTTTTTAGCTTCGTGATAAAAGCGCGGCAGTTTTTCGAGTAAGGTAAAATGCGAGCGGTCTTTATGTTCACGCAGCGTGGCAGCAATATAGGATTCCAGATAATCAAGGTGTTTGCGGTTGTAGGCCCAGAATATTTCGTTTTTAAAAGGTGCAGCGTACCATAAATCCGCCTGAAAATAAACATGAGCCGCATCAATAAAATGCCCTTTCATTCCCAATATTTCCATCTCCGTTCCTGTGGTTTTTGTGTAACCACATTGCAGACAATAGAGCCGTGCTTCCTTTTTTCCCTGATCTGATTTTGCCGTTGCCTTCTTTCCGCAGCCTGGACATACGACTTCCACAGTATCCTGAAAATCGCTGAGCGTGTGATTTTGATCCTGAAAACGGGGCATAAGAGGTTTTTAAATTACAGTTCTGATTTGTGTTTGGCGCCAGCTTCTCTTAGAAGCCTGTAATAGTGCTTGAACATATCTCCGAGGGAGTTACCTTTATGTCTTTCCATATGGAATGAAACGTAATCTAGAACAGTTCTATTGTCTGATGGGTCAACACGATTTAGATTTACCTGCCACTCAATTGCATCCCTAATGAAGTCTTCAAACTTATTTGAAACTGCAAACTTTAATATATTTCCTTTAACTACGTCAAACTGGCTACTGTCGCAAACGAACTCATCTTCCATCGCTTCCCAAGTTTCTTTGATTTTTTTATTTCTTACTTCTTCAGTCTCATTTCCTTCAAGGCAAGATGCTTCAAGAAATCGGGTTTTATATAAGTGATCATTGTTAATCTTATCTTTCATTCTGTTTTCAACCATTCCACACAACCCACGAAGCTTCTTCGGATTCGGGCAGGGAGAGGTTTCAGGTTCGGCGGTTTGGGAAAATGCGAATGAGGTGCTGAATAGAAACAGAAGAAATAAAAAATATTTTTTCATCGTGTTGCGTTTAAGTGGAACGTTAACAAGTGGTTTTTTCATAATTCTGACTTATGTTTAGCCCCGGCGCTTCTTAATGTACGGTAGTAAAAACTTAATACACGCTCTGTTGATGAACCTTTTGCTCTCTCCATTTTATATTTCACATAATCAAGAACTGTTCTACCATCAGTTTCGTCCACTTTGTTTAAGTCTACTTTCCAGATCGCCACATCAGAAATAAAGCTGTCGAAAGCCGTATTGACCGCGAACTTAATGATATTACCGTTCCCCACTTCAAAACGAGTACTATTACAAATAAGCTTGTCTTCGTTTTCTCTCCAAACTTTGGAGACTTTGCGAGCGATTTCTTCTTCACTGTCTTTATTGACGTCAACACAAGCAGCCTCAAAGATTCTTCTTTGATAAACGTATTTATATTTTCCCTGGGGATTGCTATCTTCCGTTAGGTCTCCAACTACTGCGCACAACCCACGGAGCTTCTTCGGGTTCGGGCAGGGAGAAGTTTCAGGTTCGGTGGTTTGGGCAAATGCGAATGAGGTGCTGAATAGAAACAGGAAACATAAAAAATGTTTTTTCATGGATTCAAGGTTTTAAAAGGTGCATTGCCGTTTTCATAGTTCTGACTTGTGTTTAGCTCCAGCACTTCTTAATTTGCGATAATAAAAGCTTATTCTTTGCTCTGACGGCGTACCTTTCGCTCTCTCCATCTGATATTTGACATAATCTAGAACAGTTCTGCCGTCAGTCTCGTCCACCTTATTTAAGTTTATTTTCCAAGTAGCAACATCAGTAAGGAAGCTGTCAAAAGTAGAATCTACTGCAAATTTAATGATGTTGCCATTAGCTACTTCAAATCTTGTGTTGTTACAAATGAGCTTATCTTCGTTTTCTTTCCAAACTTTCGAGACTTTGCGAGCGATTTCTTCTTCACTATCCTTATTTATATCGACACAAGCAGCCTCAAATATTTTTCTTTGGTAGAGGTATTTATATTTTCCCTGAGGTTCACTATCTTCAGTTAGATCCCCAACTACTGCACACAACCCACGAAGCTTCTTCGGGTTCGGGCAGGGAGAAGTTTCGGGTTCTGGTTCAGGTTCGGCGGTTTGGGAAAAAGCGAATGATGCGCTGAATAGAAACAGGAGGAGAAGCAAGGATTTTTTTCTCATGGTGAAGGTTTTTAGGATAGAAATGTAAGAAACGGTTGATAACTATTTCAAACTCGCTGTTTTAATGTTCTGCATTCAAAGATATTAACTTTTAAGAAAAGTTGGATTATAAACTTTGTCAAAGCAGGTACATTGGCTTTTCTACCTCTTCTTTTAGTTTGGCAATCAGTTTCAAAGAGCAGTTCTGCTTCATCGTTCTACTGCAGAACGATGGTTTGGGACTCAATAAATTTGGGTTGATAGGGTTTGCAACGGTGATAATCTGGTTTTCCGTCCAAAATATCGTCCACACAATTTCCAAACAAATTGATGGCAGGCTGCTCATCTGCACTTCCCGCAAGTGTGTAATGAAAACCTTCCTGCTTAAGTAATCTTTTTGAGCCATCGGGAAAAGAAAGACGGATTGGAATCAATTCCGGCCTAGTATAAACTTCCTTGTAGGTATTATAAAACTTATAGCTGGTCTCTATGTTTTTCTGATTATCCAGATCCGGATATCCAAAAACAAGAAGATAACCCAGGCAGGTAGGATGTTTGCAAAATATACGATCGTCAAAATTGGTTTTAAACTGTACCTGATAGAAGCCAATGTCTCCCTCCTTCTTCACTAATTTGAAGCGGTATTGCATTGCTTTATCAGACTGGACAAACAGCCAGTTAGAGTAATTAGATTCTGTGGCCTTCACATCGGATTTGGTTTGTGCCAAACCATCTGTGAAAATAATTGCGAAAGCCAAAAGTGCAATTAGTTTTTTCATGATATTATTATTTAGTGGTGATCGTTACAAGAATAAACGCATATCTAGTAATAGAGAAATATGTTTCCATGAAATCAGTTAGCATCCCAGATGCTTTGCGGAATAACATCAGTACATGGGCATTTGGCAGCATCCACGATGATCAGTTTCATTGTTTTCACCATGGTAGCCGCATACGCTGCAAATCCCTGAGGAGTATAGGAACACTTCATCATCGCGGCAGCTGCGCAGAAACTATAAGCCTGAACTTCAGGGTTGGAATCATCCTCGGCCAAAGTCTGATACTTTTCGGCTAAAGGACAGTCTTCTTCCGACAGTGTCGTATTGCCGATCCAGGTGTATTTGGTTTCCTGATTCGTGTTTGTTTTAAAAGCTACCATTTCTGTAGGACCGTTTACCCGCATCATAAAGTGTGCATATTTTGGGATCGAGTGCTGGTAGGCATTGCCGCTTTTGTTATAAATAGAAGTCATATTGGTTTCTGTGACTTCAATCGACGAATCGCTTAGGTTCTTCAGGCTGAACTGATACGCACCATCGGCAGACTGATACAGGCCTTCTTTCGGTTGCTGGGCGTAAGTAAGTAAGAAACAACATATTACGAAGAAAAGGGTGAGGTAATTTTTCATGGTTTTTAATTTAAGCAACAAGGAAGAAAGGTAAAAAAAAAATCCAGTATCTATTGGTTGCATGACACCAAATTTATAATAAATTAGCAATAAGAACAATACCTCTTTTGTGGTATTTATTATTTTCATTTACTTTTACCACAATAAGACATCATAAAATTTTAATTATGTCTACTAAAAACCATCCGCTTATGAAAATATGGGAATCGTATTCCGGCTTCATGGAACATGAAACCTCTGTTTACAAACTGCCTTCAATTAAAAAGATTATCGCTGAAGTCTTTACTGTTGGTCAACATTTCTTCTACACACTGCACATAAAGGACAGCACGCTTAGCAACCACCATCCTAATTTGGTAACCATGCACGGTTTGCGTACACCACCGCAGCACCTAGGAGAGATTATTGACCTCATTCATCCGGACGATATCAGTTTTGTGCAGGAAGCCGAACTGATGACTATCGAGAAGATCATGGAAATCGGTTTTCAGCACATGATGCATCTTAAATCCAGTTACTGTTTCCGAATGCGGACGGCTTCGGGAGCGTATGAAATGTTCCATCACCAGTCGCTACACACCCTTAAATCTGAGGAAGGACGGTTATTGGAAGCTGTAAATATTCACACAAATATTCAGCACCTGACGGGGAAGAACAATTATTACGTGGTGGTTTCAGGAGTTGGCGGAAGGAACGATTTTCATCAGATGCATTGGAAACAATCACTCACCGCATCTCCTCAAATCTGCGGACTCTCCAAAAGAGAAATTGAGGTAGTAGCATTGTTAGCCAAAGGTCATACTACCGAGGAAATTTCAGAAAAACTTCACATCTCCAGGCACACGGTGCGAACCCACCGCAAAAACATCCTGCATAAAGCGCAATGTAAAAACAGTTCTGAAATCATTTCCATGGCATTTAAACATGGATATATCTGAGGAAATTTCATGATGATCTTAAACCACACTTCTTGATTTTGTTCGTCGTCTTCGACGGATTTTGAAAATATCAAGGCCTTTATTTAATTTTCAAATGGCTCATCAAGTCTGTAAAATATTCTTTCGACCAGATATGCAGTACTTTGGATCAGAAATAAATCTCTAACATCTTTTTAGCAGCCTTAATGCTAAAAAAATAACAGCTCATCGGATATTTTGATTAAGTGATGGAAAATTTACCATTTGATTGTTTCCTTGTTTTTTACATCTAAAAAAAACCGCTTCACTACGAAACGGTTTTATTATTTTGATTACTGAATGATTCGACGATTATTCAGATTTTGCCATTCTTTCTGCGCGTTTTCTGTCTTCTTCGGAGAGTACTTTTTTCCGCATTCTGATGAAGTTCGGTGTTACTTCAATGGCTTCATCTGCCTGAATGTATTCCATACATTCTTCCAGAGAGAACAAAATCTTTGGTGCGACGCCGGTATCTTTATCTTTACCGGAAGCCCGCATGTTGTTCAGCTGCTTGGCTTCTACGATATTTACGACTAAATCGCCGGGTTTATTTTGTTCACCAATGATCATTCCTGTATAAATTTCCTCACCCGGATCTACGAAAAATTTACCTCTGTCCTGTAATTTTGCGATAGAATATTCCGTGGCAGGACCTTGAGTTTTGCTGATCAGAACACCATTATTTCTTCCCGGAATAGAGCCTTTGAAAGGTTTGTAATCGACAAAACGGTGTGCCATAATCGCTTCACCTGCCGTTGCAGTCAACATTTGCGAACGCAAACCGATCAATCCTCTGGAAGGAATTTCAAATTCAAGGTGCTGCATTTCGCCCTTGGTTTCCATGATGTGAAGATCACCTTTTCGTTGCGTTGCCAAATCGATCACTCTTGAAGCATATTCTTCAGGAACATCAACTACCATGCTTTCGTAAGGCTCACATTTAACGCCGTCAATTTCTTTTAAAATAACCTGCGGCTGACCGATGGTCATCTCATACCCTTCTCGTCTCATCGTTTCGATAAGTACGGAAAGGTGAAGGATTCCTCTTCCGAACACCAAAAATGTATTGGCATCTGCAGTAGGCTCTACCCTTAAAGCTAAGTTTTTCTCAAGCTCCTTCGTCAACCTTTCTTTCAGGTGATTAGAAGTTACATATTTACCGTCCTTACCAAAAAACGGAGAGTTATTGATGGAGAATGTCATGTTCAAAGTCGGTTCATCAATTGCTGTTCTTGGCAACGGATTCGGATTTTCTAAATCCACAAATGAATCACCGATCTGGAATTTGTCGAAACCAACGATGGCACAGATGTCTCCCGCTTTCACTTCCTGAACCTTCTTTTTCCCAAGACCTTCAAAAACGTATAATTCTTTTACTTTTCCTTTCACAATTTTGCCGTCTTCCTGCGCAAGACCTATCCATTCTGATTCTTTCACGGAACCCTGAGTGATTTTTCCGATGGCAATTCTTCCTAAAAAAGAAGAGAAATCCAAAGAAGTAATCTGCATTCTGAGCGGGCCTTCTTTGGCTTCAGGAGCTGGAACGTACTCTAAAATTCCGTCTAACAACGGAAATATATTTTCTGCAGGTGTAAGTGAGGTATTAAACCAGCCCTGTTTTGATGAACCATAAAAAGTCGGGAAATCCAATTGCTCTTCGGTTGCGTTCAGGTTGAAGAAGAGATCGAAAACCTGATCATGAACTTCATCCGGACGGCAGTTCGGTTTGTCAACTTTATTGATGACCACCACTGGTCTCAGACCTAACTCCAAAGCTTTCTGCAGAACGAAACGTGTTTGCGGCATCGGACCTTCGAAGGCATCTACCAAAAGTAAAACGCCGTCTGCCATTTTCAGTACTCTTTCTACCTCACCACCGAAATCGGCGTGACCGGGAGTATCGATAACATTAATTTTGGTATCTTTATAGGTAACGGAAATATTCTTGGATAGAATGGTAATTCCACGTTCGCGTTCCAAGTCATTGTTATCCATGATGAGTTCTCCGGATTCCTGATTTTCTCTGAAAATGCTGGTGGCGTGAATAATTTTGTCGACCAGTGTAGTTTTTCCGTGGTCAACGTGTGCGATAATCGCAATATTTCTGATATTTTGCATAAGGGATTTTTACGGGTGCAAAAATAGTGTTTTTTAATGAATTGATAAAAAAATCTTGAAAAATTAACTTTTTGATAACTTTAATAAGGTGTTTCTATTTTTTGTGAAACATTCGCAGAATATCTCTAAATTTATGCTAAGGAAACAGCCGATATTTACAATACATCTTTGTCTTTCAGTGTATTCAATTTTACAAAACGGATCAATACCAAACCAATTGCAAAGAAAAAAGTCATGGACAGTGCTGCGTAACGCATGTTGTCGAACTTCTCAATCAGCGTAGCAAAAATAAAAGTTCCGAGGATGATGGCGAACTTTTCCAGGACGTCATAAAAACTGAAATACGTGGTATTGTCATTGCTTTCTTCCGGCAAAAGTTTGGAATAAGTAGACCTCGACATCGCCTGAAGGCCACCCATAACCAAACCTACGACAGCGGCAACTCCGTAAAACTGATATTCAACATAAGGGTTTTCTTTGTTCAGATAATACGCTGACAAACAGGCAATGATCCATAAAACAACTGTAATAGAAATTACATTTTTGTTTCCGATTCTTCTGGATAATCTGGAGAAAATGATAGCTCCCAAAATGGCTTCAATCTGAATCACCAAAAGTGTGGCAATCAGCTTTCCCTGATCGAGATTAATTTCACTTTTCCCGAAAAGGGTTGCCATGAGGAAAATCGTCTGCATTCCCACGCTGTAAAAAAAGAAACTGGAAAGGAAAAATTTCAGATTGGTATCTTTAAACAAAAGCCTCCCGACTTTGAAAAGTTCTTTAAAACTTTGTTTCCCTATGTCTTTATAGAAGCTGATATTATCATTCAAAACCACCCAAAAACCGCCTTGTTCCTTATGTTTGTTGAAGATATTTTTATAGTTTAAAAGCACTAGGTCTTTCGGCAACTGGTCTTTTACTTTACCAAATTGTGGCAAATGCTTAAAGGTATATTGTGAAAATCCAAACCACCAAGCACCCGTAAGCAAGAAACTGACGCGCGTGTAAATCAGGCGCTGTTCTTCATTCTGAGCGACAAACATGATGAGTACCAGACAGATAATCACCAAAACCACCGATCCAATATATCCATAAACATATCCTTTAGCCGACAAAGCATCCTGTTTATCTTTGGAAGCGATATCCGGGAGAAAAGAATTGTAAAACACCAAACTTCCCCAAAACCCGACACTTGCTGTAATGCTGAACAGAAGCCCAAGGAAAACGTTATTCATTCCTGTGAACATGGCCAATCCCATACATGAAGTGGCTCCCAGATAACAGAAAAACTGAAGAAAAGATTTTTTATTACCAATGGTATCTGCAAGTGAAGACAAAAACGGCGAAAGAAGGACGACAATAAAAAAAGAAACTGTGAGTGAATAGCCGTACACGGCATCCGGATGATAGGTATTTCCAAAGATCTCAATTTTATGGCGAACCGGAACATCGATCCAAAGCCCTGTTTCTTTAATAAATACTTTCTTTTCAGTAATCGTTGTTAAAATGGCATAATAAATCGGAAAAATAGTTGAGGTAATCACTAATGAATACACCGAATTCGCCCAGTCGTACACGGCCCAGGCTTTCATTATTTTTGGATTGTTTTTGATACCGCTGGATTTCAACGCTGTTGTTTCCTTCATTTTTGGAATTGTTTAGACAAAAATATAAAAACCATTAAGAAAAATAGTGTTATTTATTCTTAATGGTTTATTCCTGAGCCGTTCGTTTACTTTACTGCATATTTTCAATCACGATAGCAGAAGCTCCGCCTCCACCGTTACAGATGGCTGCTGCACCGTATCGTCCGTTATTCTGCTTTAAAACATTGATTAGCGTTACGATAATTCTTGAGCCTGAACTCCCCAGCGGATGTCCTAAAGAAACTGCACCGCCGTTCACATTTACTTTTCCGGCATCCAGTCCCAAGATTTTATTATTGGCTAATCCCACTACTGAAAACGCCTCATTAAATTCAAAGAAATCAATATCTGAAACTTCCATGTTTGCTTTTTTCAGTGCTTTCGGAAGTGCTTTTGATGGTGCTGTGGTGAACCATTCCGGTTCGTGGGCTGCATCAGCATAAGAAATAATTTTCGCCAAAGGTTTCAGTCCCAATTCTTCCATTTTCTCTTTGGAAACGAGAATAAGTGCAGAAGCACCGTCGTTCAGCGTAGAAGCATTGGCGGCAGTTACGGTTCCCTTTTCTCTTTGGAAAACAGTAGGAAGCGTTGAAATTCTGTCGAAATTCACAGATTTATATTCTTCATCTTCAGCAAAAATAACCGGCTCTCCTTTTCTCTGTGGAATTTCTACCGGAACCACTTCGTTTTGAAACTTACCGTCGGTCCAGGCTTTTGCGGAACGCTTGTAAGATTCTACAGCGAAATTATCCTGATCTTCTCTGGAAATTTCATATTCGGCAGCACATTTTTCGGCACAAACTCCCATGTGCACTTTATTATACACATCCGTCAATCCGTCGAGCACCATTCCGTCCTGCATTTTGACATCTCCTAATTTGGTAGCACTTCTGGCAGAAAAATAATGCGGAACTGACGACATATTCTCCATTCCTCCGGCTACAATAATATCGGCATCACCAGCTTTTATTGCTTGTGTTGCCATCATTACGGCTTTCATTCCCGATGCACAAACTTTATTAATGGTGGTGGCAGGAGTTTCGGTAGATAATCCTGCTCCTATCGCTACCTGTCTTGCAGGAGCCTGGCCTTCGCCGGCCTGAAGTACATTTCCCATGTAAATTTCCTGCACCAAAGCAGGATCCATATTTATTCTGTCCAATGCTCCTTTTACGGCTGTTGCGCCCAGTTTTGTAGCGGGTACAGATGCGAGACTTCCCATAAAGCTTCCCATTGGCGTTCTGACTGCAGAAACGATGAATACTTCTTTCATTCTATTATAAATTTTAAAAATTGACTATTTTATTTTCTTTAATACAAGGATGACTCCTTTATCTTTACTTTCTGACTTTAACTGAATTAAATCCCCCTGAGTTGCGATAATGGTATTAACGAAATGATCTCCCGGCGAAATTCCGTTGTCAGGATCAGCATCTTCAAGAACGACAAGCTCATATTGACAAGGATTTGCATCGTTAAAATGCTGAATTATTTTGACAAACTTTTTTCCGCCGTCATACAATTCCGTTTGTATTTCTTTGTGCACCGTCATGGTCCATTCCGAGGAAGGATAAATATTGGAAACAAAAGTACCTTCTTTGATCATCGCACATTTTGTGGGAACATCAGGATCGAAAAACAGCTGATCCTGTGCAGTACTTTTCACAAATACCACCAAAAGAACAACAATGCAAAGAGATTTTAAATGACTCACCCGAGAAAAAAATAATCCTGCAAATTACAAAAAAAAACACACCGGTGAAAGTGTGTTTTTCCTGAGCATCATGAATGCTGTTAAAAGGTGAGGGCAATAATATCTACCCCGATTTGAGTAGCATATTTATTTCGAACATCAGCATTTTCCTTAAAGATTGGAGTAAAATCCCGGGTAACATAAATATTGAACCATGAGTATCCAAAACTTAATTTCCCTCCAAAAACAGCACCGTTCAAACCGGGAGAAACGCTTTCAAAGGAACGAATTTCGTTGCCTAAATTATTTTTATATTCTGTAAATATCCAGTCGTTAATTTTCACACCTCCATACACTCCGAGTCCAATCCTGAACTGTTTCTTTGTATTGTCGATATACTCCCTTCCCTGATACGATTTGTATTTTGGGTTCAGAACGAAAATAGCTTCTGCGGGAAGCATAATGTAATCGGTGCGAAGCGAAGCGTATTTCAATTCTCCATGTTGAAAATCAGTGATAAACAGACGGTGTTCATCCTGCGCAAACACTTTAGAATTCCGAACTTCCATTTCATCCACCCTCCAGCCCAATCCCAGACGGTAAAATACAGGACTGGTATATTTGCCAAGCTGTCCTTCGTACCGGATCGTCATTCCACCGGACAATCCTGTCTTCAGCTGCCGGTGATTTCCAAAATCAAAAAGTGCTTTTTCGGAAGTGTGGTTTAGCAAAGAAATATTGAAAACATATCCAAACGAACTCAGATAATTTTTAGGATCTTCAGGATCTTTTATTTCCTTCATATCATATCCCAATTCCAGAATCGCATTGCGTGAAGAGCGGAAATACTTTTCCTTATTTTTAGGTGTCCCGAAAACAGCGTCGTTGACGGCGGTTTGGGTAATGTCTTCCAACATAGATTTCTCAACATTCACTTTTTCGTTGATGCTTTTTTCATATTTCTGAGCTATTTCCTTGTTCAGGTTTTGCTTTTCAGTTTCCGAAATCTGATTGTCGCTGAATCGTTTTTCAACTTCATCCAGTTCGGCGTTCATCAATTTTTTTTCTGCCGAAACAATGCTGTCGATCTTTTGCGTATAATTTCTAATCTGCTTTTTCAAAATCGGATTTTCCTGTGCCCAAAAGCCCAAAGGCAATACCAGAAAGGCAATCAGTACCAGTTTAATTGTTTTCATAAATATGTAGTTTAAAATTATTCGCCGTTATATATTGTCGCACCCAAAACACTGATGAAATCAGGTTTTATATTATTTCCACGCGTGCCCATTCTTCGATCATTTTCATGATCATGATTTTTCGTTTTCTCCAGTTTTCGCGAGAAAAGAAGATCGTTCGCTTTAATATATTTTTTTTCCGGTTGTTCTGAAATCACTTCTTCATTTGGAACGACAGCAATATGTTGAGGTTCAGGATTCTGCACAATATCCATTGTTGGTTCAGGTGTTGTTTCAGTTATTATTCTGGTGTTTTCCGATAATGAAACAGGAGCAGTTTTCTCAACTTTTTTGTGAAATTCTGGTGGAGATTTCTTCACTTCTGAAATGGTTATTTGCGTATTCATTTTCTCAGGAACCATTATTTTCACAGAATTTTGGACAATTAATGGATTCTGCTTCCGGCTGACATTCTTTTCATTCCCATCGTTCATCCACACAATAACTGTTGTTCCTAACAAAAGAAGAAGTACGGCAGCATATTTTAGCCAAGCTCCCGATTTCTTCTTTTGAATCACATGAATATGATTCTCTTCCGAAAGCCGCTGCTCTAGCGTTTCCCAAACGGATGACGAAGGCGCTGTTTCCTGTTCTTCGTATTGTTGTTTTAGCTTTTCCAAGTGTTTATTTTTCATAACATTGGGTTTTTAAATATTCAGATATCCATTTTTTTGCCTTATTTAACTGGCTTTTGCTGGTTCCTTCCGTAATACTGAGCAGTTCAGCGATTTCCTGATGTTTCTTATCTTCAAAAACAAAAAGATTGAACACCACTTTATAACCAGTCGGCATTTGGGTGAAAATTTCTTCCAGATTGATGTTGCTGTATTGATTTTCCTCCTGGTCATTTTCTATTTCCGATTCCATTTCCGACAGATCAGTGAAAAATATTTTCTGATTTTGCCGAAGGAAGCTAATGCTCTCATTGACGACAATTCTCCGGAGCCAACCCGGAAAAGTTTTCCAGTCCTGACAATCTTTTATTTTGGTAAATCCTTTGTAAAAAGCGTTTTGCAAAACATCTTCGGCATCGTGCAGGTTTCCGGTATACGATAAAGCAATGGAGAGCATCTTCCCGGAAAACATTTCGTACAATGCTTTTTGGGCGTTTCGGTTTTGTTTTTTTGCTTCAATAAAATGATGTTCCAACAAATGGCTCATGGTTGACTCTCTGTTATAAAGACGCTAAGAATTGAAAAAGGTTGCCTGATTAAAATAAAAAAGCTGATTTTTTCAGAATCAGCTTGTGGTTTATAAGTTCAGTGCCATTTTTACACTGTCTATTTTTTCAGAAAGAATTTCGAGTTTCTTCGAAAATTCCGCTTCCGAGGAAATGGTGTCTTTCACAGAAACGTAAAATTTAATCTTCGGTTCGGTTCCGGAAGGCCGTACACAGACCTTGGTTCCATCCTGAGTATAGTAAATAAGAACATTAGACTTTGGAATATCATCCATCACTTTAGTTGACCCTGAAGAAACCACATGACAGGTTTGTTCTTTGAAATCTTTAATTTCTTCCACAGGCGAACCGGCAATTTCCAACGGTGGATTTTCCCGGTAATTTTTCATCATCTGTTCAATTTCTATGGCGCCTTCTCTACCTTTTTTCACTACATGGATGAGGCCTTCATAATACATTCCCAAATCTTTATAAATTTCGATCATGTACTGAAATACAGAACTTCCGTTGGCTATGCACCACGCCGCGATTTCGCAGGCCAATAAAATGGAACCGCAGGAATCTTTGTCGCGGACAAAATCTCCGGTCATAAATCCGAAAGATTCTTCGCCACCGCAAATGAATTTTTCTTTACCTTCAAAATCCCGGATCATTTTGCCGATCCATTTGAATCCCGTCAACCCAACTTTACAATCTACACCGAACTTTTCAGCGATATCAAAGAAAATATCTGAAGTTACAATCGTGGATCCGATGAACTCTTTTCCTGTTATTTTTCCGCCTTTTTTCCATTGATCTAAAATGTAATAGGTCAGAATTGTATTGCATTGGTTTCCGTTCAGCAGTTGCATTTTTCCTTCCAGATTTCGAACTGCAATTCCCAATCTGTCGCCGTCAGGATCTGTTCCGATGACAATATCAGCATTGGTTAATTCTGCCAGATCCAGCGCCATTTCCAACGCTGCAGGCTCTTCAGGATTGGGAGAATCTACAGTTGGGAAATTCCCACTTGGAATCATCTGTTCCCGAACCAGATCAATCTTTTTGAAACCCGCTTTTTCCAGTGCTTTCGGAATCGTTGCATAAGTGGTTCCGTGGATGGAAGTGAACACAATATTGAGGTTTTCGTAGCCGATTTTATCCTTTTGATATAACGAATTCTCAATGCAGGCATTTATGTACACATCATCCTGTTCGGCACCGATCCATTCAATTAAATCATCATTTCCCTGAAATTTAATTTCACTAAACTGAACCGAATAAACTTCTTTAATAATCGCATCATCGTGCGGCGGAACAATCTGCGCACCGTCGTTCCAATACACTTTATATCCGTTATATTCCGGCGGATTGTGTGAGGCAGTGAGCACAATTCCGGCATGGCATTTTTTATCTCTTACCGTAAACGAGAGTTCGGGAGTCGGGCGATGATCTTTAAAAAGCAACACTTTAATTCCGTTGGCCGTGAGGACATCCGCAACGAGTTTTCCGAATTCCCGGGAATTATTCCGCACGTCGTATGCAATGGCCACTTTTATTTCTTCATTTGAAAACTGCTGATGAAGGTAATTGGCCAATCCCTGAGTTGCTTGTCCGAGGGTATATTTATTCAGCCTGTTGGTTCCCACACCCATGATTCCGCGCATTCCGCCAGTTCCGAATTCCAGCTCGCGGTAGAAACTGTCCTCCAAATCCGGAGAAGCAGAGTTGATGAGCATTTCCACTGCTTTGCGGGTTTCTTCATCGAAAGTATCTGATAACCATACTTTGGCTTTCTCGAGAGTTGATATTTCTGACATTATTATTTCGGTTTTAGTTATTATTATTCAAAATTAAGAAACACTTTCACATTTTCACTCTAATTTCTGATTGCGAACATTGGCTGTTTTGTCCACTGTAAAAGCGCGAACGGGATCATTATAGTACAGAAAATTTGGTGAATCTTTAATACTTCCTTTCAGAGAATCTTTTACGTTTACTTCGCCGTAACCGCCATTTTTCAGTTCTATATTCAGGTTTTTTATCAGCCAATATGGCGCAATTAAATGGGCTGTGTCCGAAATTTTTATGAAAGCGTCTTTTGTTTGCCCTGCAAAGTTTGCACGGCTTGTTCCTGACATATCGAGTTCGGCTCTTCTGGAATTTACAGAACCGATGAACTTTGCATGATTCCTGAGCTGAAGCCGGAAATTATCCGTTTTTATTTCGCTCGAGGTATTCATTTCCACACTGTCGGAAATCGAGATTTTTTCAAGATTGTAGCGCGAGTAAATAGTTACATTATAGAAATCTACGTTTTTGGTTTCCCTTTTTTCCTTGATTTCCAGAGTTTTGTTATTGACATTTATTTTTAAATTATCGGCCACATTTCCATAGGTTTCCACTTCCACAACATTTTCTGTTCCCCGAAGGTAAAAAACCCTGAATTTCCCTTCCAGATTCACATTCACAAAAGGTTTTACTTCTGTCACTTTGCTTTCGATATTTCCTTTCGGACTAACTTTTCCGCAGGAAATGAAAAGGGAAAACAGAAAAATAAACAGTGCAGTTAATCTCGATGGAAAATGTATGCGTTTTTTCATTTCGTTATATTTCTTCTTCAATATGATAATTCTGCCTTTCCCTGTTGGACCGGATGATGAGTTCACCCAAAAATCCACCAATGAATAATAAAGTTCCGAGAATCATCATGGTCATGGCAATAAAAAACCACGGATTTTCCGCGACCAGATTACCATAAACTCCTCTGGAAACATCGATCAATTTAGAAATTCCGAGCCAAATAGCGGAAAGAAAACCGATGATGAACATGATGGTACCGATGGCGCCAAAAAAATGCATCGGCCTGCCTCCGAAACGGCTCACAAACCAAAGCGTCACCAAATCTAAAAAACCGCGCACGAAACGCTCGGTTCCAAACTTTGAAGTTCCATAAGGGCGTGCCTGATGCTGAACCGGCTTTTCGGTGATGTTTCGGAAACCTGCATTGGCAGCTAAAACAGGAATATATCTGTGCATATCGCCATACACATCGATGGACTTCACAACTTGTTTTCGGTACGCTTTCAGTCCACAATTAAAATCATGCAGATGCACCCCGGAAACTTTTCTAGCAGCAGAATTGAAGAGTTTTGACGGAAGATTTTTCGTCATCACATTATCATATCTCTTCTTCTTCCAGCCGGAAACAATGTCGTAATTTTCATTTTTCACCATGTGGTACAGCTCAGGAATTTCTTCTGGAAAGTCCTGAAGATCGGCATCCATGGTAATCACCACATCACCGTTTGCACGCTGAAACGCAGCATGAAGGGCTTGTGATTTTCCGTAATTTTTGGAAAATTTAATCGCGTGAATTTGTGGATTTTGGATTTTCATATTTTCGATAATGCTCCAGGAAAGATCGGTGCTGCCGTCATCAATAAACCAGACTTCGTAAGAAAGATGGTTGCTTCTGCACACGTTATCAATTCTTGAAAACAACTCCTCGAGTGATTCCTCCTCGTTGAGGAGTGGGATTATGATGGAAATATTAGGGTTTCTCAATGATTTTTATTTTTATTTTTATTTTTTAAGAAAAATTTTCTGGCCTTTCGGAGAGTCTTGTTCTGAAAAAGCTTCCGAAAAAGAGCGACAAAAGTAAAAAATATGCATTATATCCGGCAAAAACATACATGAAATATTTGGCTGTGAACATATCTTCATTTTTTGTTACTTTCTCTGCAATCCTCATTTTGCCTTCTGCATATTTACGTTCCAGTTCTTCCATTTCTTCAGTTCCTGGTTTTATGACCTGTTTGGCATTGCTGTATTCTTCTTCCAAAGTTTGTCTGTAACTTTCAATATATTGATAATTCAGCAAGTCTTTGGTATCTTTATCAAAGGAAATATAAGCAAAAATAACCGCCATCGACAGCAGGCCGCCCACAAACATTGGAATAAAAGCCCGTCCGTAAGCTTCTCTGAACGTCAGTACTTTTTTCCAGCGGCTGTAAGAAGTTACCGATAAAAACGCCCCGATTCCCATCACTATAGGTATAAAAAAAGCATTCATTTTGATAGAAGTCCGGTAATATTCCATATCTCTAAAGAAGATATTGGTGATAAAAAAAGCAGTGATAATGACTGCAAATATCATTAAACCAACGGTGTACACATTTCTAAACATATTGTCTTTAAAATTTTGAATTTCAAATTTTGAATTATGAATTGTTTCCTTATCTTTGCAACCGGCAAGTCCTACACAACCAGCTCCTGAGAATCCTCCAGGGTGGGAACGCAGCAAAGGTAATCGGTTGTAGCGGTGTGATGTAGATCGCTTGCCGTTTTTTTATTTCTAAAATTCAATTTCCTCTCCTATTTTTGGTAAGATTAATACAACATTTCTTTCAGAAAAAAAATGTTTTGCTTCATCATGATTGATCGTAATCGGAGGAAAAGTATCAAAATGACATCCTATTACTTTTTCCGTTTTCAGAAATTCAGCTGCTGCAAAAGCTGCTGTTTCCGCATCCATTGTATAATGTCCGCCTATCGGAAGAATTGAGGTTTTAATTTTCCCAAACTTTTCAGGAAACCATTTCATGTCCGCCATCAATCCGGTATCGCCGGCGAAATAGAGATTTTCCCCATCAATACGAAACATATATCCTGCGGGTTGTCCTCCATACGTTCCATCCGGAAAGCTGGAAGTATGGGAAGCAGGAAGCATCGTTATTTCGAGGGCTTCAAGAAACGCCGTACCTCCTAAATTAAGATCTATTTGATTTTCATGATTGAAATAACCACAGATTTCGGGTTGCCCAATAATGGTGGCATCAGGATGGTTCAAAAGCACTTCTTTCACATCCGCAGTATGATCTCCGTGAGCGTGAGTAATGAGTACATAATCTATCTTCTGTGCAGAAATATCAAACGATGATTTCTCCGCCTGAAAATTGTAAAAAGGATCGCTAAGAATCGTTGTATTATTATGGGTGAACAAAAAGCAATTTTGTCCTAAGAATTTTATTTTCATTGTTTTTAATTAAAGATATTCGTTGTCAAAATAATCAGAATCAAACTTTTCTAACTCACCATTAGAAATCACTTTCAAAAGCGGCAACATTAAAGTTTGAAAGTCTGGAATCATAACTGTTAAAATTATAAAAAATAATGGAAAGGTAATCGGATTAGAATAGGTTTCTACTCAGAAATTTCAAAAATAATTCAATCCTATTGCCAGCATAATGCTCATCATGAAGGTCATCATGCCTATTTGTTTCAAAAAGGAATCGAGTTCTTCGGGATTTTTGGTCTGCAACATTCTTCTTCTGATGGCCGCCAAAGGAAAGAGGAGAATCATGACAATAAAAGCGTAATAATTTCCTGCTTCATGAAGTTTGTTGATCAACAGAAATATGAGAATCAGAATCATCGGCAACTGCAAAAGTACCATTTGGTAGATCATCGCATTGCGAAATCCCAACCTTAGAGCAAGGGTTTTTTTACCGGAATCCCGGTCATTTTCTATATCCCTCATGTTGTTCATGTTCAGCACTGCCGTACTCATCATTCCGATGGCTGCAGCCGGCAACAGAATATCCCAATGGATTTCTCTTACGAAGAGAAAATAACTTCCTCCCACGGAAACCAGTCCGAAGAAAATAAATACCATAATATCACCCAAACCCAAGTATCCATATGGTTTTTTTCCTACGGTGTAGCCTATCGCTGCAAGAATACACAAAACGCCAAGGCCTGTAAAAATATAGAATTCATTCATAAATCCGTGGCGGAAAAAGGCCTGATATAACAAAGCGACTGTTGCGGCCAGCGATAAAACCGACAACAAAATCACCGCGTTTTTCATTTGTCCGGCGGTAATTTTCCCCGAAGCAACCGCTCTTTCTTCAGCATGATGGCTTCTTTTCTGGTCGGTCCCTTTTATTCCGTCGCCATAATCATTGGCAAAATTAGACAGAATCTGGTAAAACAATGTTACCAAAACCGCCAAAGCAAACACCGTCCAATCCCAAGTTTGGCCTTCTTCATCCAGCCTCCATCTTGCAATGAAAGACCCTGTAATGATTCCACTTAACGAAAGCGGAAGTGTTCTTAATCGTGCTGCATTTATCCAGTTTGTCATTTTATTTTATATATTCCAGTTTTTAATTTCCGTTTGGTATACGATGTAATTTACCCACTTTTTGAGCGCTTTCATTTTGCTGCTTCCCTGCGAAATGCTGCCTCCTGCTGTATAAACATTCACGCTGCCAATATCGCGTTTGCGTTGCCAGAAATATTGTGACACTTCGATCATCTGCGTATCCTGAATTCTGGAAATTTTCTCATCCACATCCCAAATTCCTGAACGTTCTTTCATGAATTTTTCTCCAAAATAAAGCCTGGAATTTATAAATTTAAGTACCACAAGAATGCTAACAAAGATAGTGTAGAATAGCAGAAAATACACAGGAATTTCAAAAAAATATAAGACAGAACCTACAATACCCGTTCCTCCAACTGCCCACACCAACAAGCGCGACACCAATCGGAATTTCACCATGCGAACGGTTTCCTGAAAGGTAACTTCTGTTCCGAAAAAGAAACTTTGAAGTTTCTCTCTTTCCTCATTATTGCAGGCCGGAATGATGGTGCTTGTGTTGTGGTCAAATTCATCTTCGCCAATCTGAGTGATCTTCAACCCCCCAATATTGATTTTTTTCTGAAGAATATTCTGCGTAGAAATCAATTGTTGTACTTTATCAGGATTAATCACCGCTTCACGAGAGTTGAAAAGTCCGTATGAAACTTTTACTCTTTTATTGTCCCACTGAACACGGGTGTTCCAATAGGTAATAATTTTCCTTAATGCATTGATAAATATCGCTGTACAAAAAAATAAAATAACTGCTGCAACAATCAGAACATTGGAAAAAAGAAGATATTCCTGCCACATTTCCTCGTCGAAAGCAGTTTCTATCTGATCCATGAAAAAATCATTGAGTTTATCAAACAAATAAAAAACAATTCCGATGAGTGCGAAAGTACTGTAAATATAATCTGAAGTAAATCCCCATTTCATCAATGATAACGGAGAAATTTTAAATTCTGAAACCGGTTTTGATATGGTTTCCGCAGCATCAAAAGAATCCGTTACGAGTTCCGGATCGGCTTTCGCAACCACCAGCATTTCCCTCAGTTGCTGCGCTGTTTCATAAGATACAGCCTCTATTTTCAGGTCTTTTTTATCCGTTCCCGGAGAATCAATTTCCACCTGATAAATTCCCAAAACTTTATGCAAAAAAGGCTGGCTAATAATCACTTCCTGAATTTTCCTCTTTTCAATATTGGTTTGTGAAGTATTAATTATTCCTTTTGTAAGGATAAATTCGTTCGTGTCGTTATTAATAAAAAACGTGAATTTACGGTAACGCAAATACGCTATTCCTATCGCGAAAAGCAATGCGAAAAGCAAAATTCCACTCAGCACCAACTGTTTGTAACCGGTATTTTCGCGAAAGAAAATAATCACCAGAACAACTCCAAAATTTCTTAAAAGATTTCCCAGAACTGACAAAAAAAGAATAGCAATCCCCAACGGAGACTGGCGTTGCGGCTCAGAAAATCCCGGATTAATCATGTTCAGGCTCTGTTATATTTTCCAGATTTTCTCTTTCTTCTTCATCAATTTTCTTCAGTATCAATTGATTTATTTTATCGGCGGTTTCTTTTGGCAATCCTGCAATTTTCATCATCGCCCATGTTCCTCCTGCAGTATAAACCGCCACTGATTTCAAGCCTAATTTTCGGGAATACCAACCTTCAAAAACCGTGACATGCTGAATTCTGTTAAAAGGAACAATGGAAGTGGTGTAGCGAAGGAGCCCTCTTTTATAAATAAAATCCTTTTCACGAAGTGCAAATTTTCGGTTTTTAAATTCAAAGACTGTCCAGATGATGTTCAGAATGATCAAAGAAAGAATAATGATTCCAATATAAATCATCACATTTCCGAGTAATTCGTAAAAGAAAAATAACGAAACAAAATATGAAACGATGAGCACCATTGAAAAAATAAAAGCATTGAAAATCAATACTTTCAGATATTTTTTGGAGACCGGCTCCAGATTTACTTCCTCGAAATCGGGAAGTTGCGACAAAGTTATCGGCTCATTTTGAAAATCAGACATTTATTTTTTTTAGAAACAGGTATTGAAAAAATTTAAGAAATCCAGTTGTTCTCTCCAAAATCAGGTTTTCTTTTTTCTAAAAATGCATTTCTGCCTTCTTTTGCTTCCTCAGTCATATAGGCTAAACGCGTCGCTTCGCCGGCAAAAACTTGCTGCCCTACCATTCCGTCATCCGTCAAATTCATGGCAAACTTCAGCATTCTGATGGAAGTTGGTGATTTTGCCAAAATTTCCTGTGCCCATTGATAGGCGGTTTTTTCCAGTTCTGCATGCGGAACTACTTCGTTCACCATTCCCATTTCGAAAGCTTCCTTTGCGGAATAATTTCTCCCCAAAAAGAAAATTTCTCGGGCTTTTTTCTGTCCCACCATTTTAGCAAGATACGCAGAACCGTAACCACCGTCAAAGCTGGTCACATCGGCATCTGTCTGTTTGAAAATCGCATGTTCTTCGCTGGCCAGAGTCAGATCGCAAACGACGTGAAGTGAATGTCCGCCGCCAACTGCCCAACCGTTGACCACCGCAATTACCACTTTTGGCATAAAACGGATCAACCGCTGAACTTCCAGAATATTCAATCGATGCCGGCCGTCTTCTCCCACATATCCTTGATGCCCGCGTGCTTTCTGGTCGCCTCCGCTACAAAAAGCATGTCCGCCATCCTTAGGACTTGGCCCTTCGCCGGTGAGCAATACGACACCAATAGACGAATCTTCAGAAGCGTCATAAAAAGCATCGTACAATTCGGAAGTTGTTTTCGGACGAAATGCGTTGCGAAGTTCCGGCCTGTTGATGGCAATCCGGGCAACACCGTTAGATTTTTTATAGGTAATATCTTCGTAATTCCCAACTGTTTTCCAGTCTGTCATAGCGTCAAATTTTCGGTAAAAATAGGAAAAAATGAGGCGGGGAACAAGGATTTTCACTCCTCATCATCCGGTTGTTGATATTCTTCGGCTTCCTGTAAAATGGATAATGCCTTTTCATAATCCAGTTCGTTTACTACGAGGATATAATTTTCAGCAACGGGCATTACGGCAACATTATTCACAAATTCGTTGCGGATATAAGAAGGAATTCCACGCGATTCCAGTTTGGTTTGTGCAATCTGAACTTCGTATAAATATAAGGTTTTGAGGAGGATCTGCATTTTGAAATTTTAAGAAAGGTACAAATAATTTGAGAAGCGGAAATAAAAAAACCACTTGCAGTCCGCAAATGGTTTACGTGGAGAATACGGGATTCGAACCCGTGACCTTTTGACTGCCAGTCAAACGCGCTAGCCAACTGCGCCAATCCCCCAAAAAGTTTTGCAAAAATAGAAAT
>JAANMW010001254.1_pt1 | contig 27313 bp, 21 predicted proteins | sample 7279671 | NCBI WGS metagenome assembly JAANMW01 (sample SAMN14094541, study PRJNA606508) | bioreactor metagenome | isolation source: A lab-scale SPAN reactor treating ammonium-rich wastewater day 247 | place: Ireland: Galway | collected 2017-09-19 | reverse complement strand
AAGTTCCACGAGCTGGTCACCGCGCGCAACCAGGCCGACGCCCTGGTCCACGCCACCCGTAGCGCCATCAAGGACAACGGCGACAAGCTGCCGGGCGACGCCATCGGCCGCGCCGAGGGCGCCATCGCCGAGCTGGAGACGGCGATGAAGGGTGACGACAAGGGCCAGATCGAAGCCAAGGCCAAGGCGCTGGAAGAAGCCAGCCAGGCGCTGTTCGCCGCTGCAGCGGCGGCAGGCCAGCCGCAGGGCGACGCCGGTGATGCCGGCAAGCCGGGCGACGACGTGGTGGACGCCGAGTTCACCGAGGTCAAGGACGACGACAAGAAGGCCTGATCGCCAGGCAGGCAATGCGACGGGCAGGCCGGTGGTCTGCCCGTCGCCGTGAAGGGAACAGGTTCAGCCCGATGAGCAAGCGCGATTACTACGAAGTCCTGGGCGTGGCCCGCAACGCCAGCGAGGAGGACCTGAAGAAGGCCTACCGCCGCTGCGCGATGAAGCACCACCCGGACCGCAACCCCGGCGACAAGGACGCCGAGGCCGCGTTCAAGGAGTGCAAGGAAGCCTACGAAGTGCTGAGCGACGGCGGCAAGCGCCGCATGTACGACCAGCACGGCCATGCCGCGTTCGAGCACGGCATGGGCGGCGGCAACGCCGGCCCCGGCTTCGGTGGCTTCGGTGGCGCCGACATGGGCGACATCTTCGGCGACATCTTCGGCAACATCTTCGGCGGTGGTGGCCGCCAGCAGGGGCCGCGCCGCGGCGCCGACGTCGGCTACATGATGGAGTTGGACCTGGAAGAGGCGGTCGCCGGGATCGAGAAGACCATCCACATCCCCACCATGGCCAACTGCGAGCCCTGCAAGGGCAGCGGCTCGGAAGACGGCAAGGTGGAAACCTGCGGCACCTGCCAGGGGCGCGGCCAGGTCCGCATGCAACGCGGCCCGTTCATGATGCAGGCGCCTTGCCCGCACTGCGACGGTGCCGGCAAGACCATCGCCAATCCCTGCAAGCACTGCAACGGCAACGGCCGGATCGAGCAGGAAAAGACCCTGTCGGTGAAGATCCCCGCCGGTGTCGACAGCGGCGACCGCATCCGCCTGGCCGGCGAGGGCGAAGCCGGCCCCGCGGGTGCGCCGCCCGGGGACCTGTACGTGGAAGTGCGGGTGCGCCCGCACGAGATCTTCGAGCGCGACGGCGACGACCTGCACTGCGAAGTGCCCATCCGCATCTCGCAGGCGGCGCTGGGCGATACCGTGCGGGTGCCCACGCTGGGCGGCGAACTGGAGCTGCGCATCCCCGCCGAAACCCAGAGCGGCAAGGTATTCCGCCTGCGCGACCGCGGGGTGAAGTCCGTCCGCAGCCGCCAGCCGGGCGACCTGTATTGCCGGGTCGCGGTGGAAACCCCGGTCAACCTCACTCCCGAGCAGCGCCAGCTGCTGGAGCAGTTCGAAGCCACCTTCGTTGGCGAGGGCGCGCGCCGTCATTCGCCGAAGTCGAGCACCTTCCTCGATGGCGTCAAGGGGTTCTGGGACCGCATGGTGTCCTGAACCCGGCGCAGGCCGAGCCCCGACGCGGGACTGGCCGCGGCGGGGCTGCGATGATGGTGTCGCCAGCAACCAACGCCCTGCGCCAGTGGGCGCTTGCGTAGAATCCGGGCTCCCTCGCGGAGCCCGTTCCTTGTCCGAACCCACGCAGCGTCCACGCATCGGCATCGTCGGCAGCGCCGGCGCCTACGGGCGCTGGCTGCGCACGTTCTTCGAAACCCGGATGGGCTTGGAAGTAATCGGCCACGACCCCGCCGATCCGGCGTCCGCCGGCGAGGACGGCCTGCTGGAACAGGCCGACGTGCTGCTGTTCTCGGCGCCGATCCGGCGCACGCCAGCACTGATCGAACGCTATGCCCAGCAGTCCGCCGGCCGCGAGGCAGGCCGGCTGTGGCTGGATGTCACCTCGGTCAAGGCCGCGCCGGTGGCGGCGATGCTGGGCTCGAAGGCGGAAGTGGTGGGGCTGCACCCGATGACCGCACCGCCCAAGTCGCCAACCCTCAAGGGCCGGGTGCTGGTGGTCTGCGAAGCGCGCCTGTCGTCGTGGCGGCCGTGGCTGGAATCGCTGCTGGCGGCGCTGGAAGCCGAATGCGTGCGGGCCACGCCCGAGCGCCACGACCGCGTTATGGCGCTGGTGCAGGCGATGGTGCATGCCTCGCACTTGGCACAGGCCGGCGTGCTGCGCGAACAGGCTGGGTTGGCCGGTACCCTGGCCGAGCTGCTGCCGCTGCGCTCGGTCTCGTTCGAGATGGATGCCGCCGTCGCCGCGCGCATCCTGTCGCTGAATCCCGCGATCTACGAGGACATCCAGTTCGGCAACCCGCATGCGCCGGAGGTGCTGCGCGCGCTGGCTGCGCAGCTGGTGCGGATGGCGGCGCTGGTGGGGCAGGGCGACGAGGCCGCCCGCGCTGGGTTCCGCGCCGAGTTCCTGGATGCCAACCGGGACGCCTTCGGTGGGTCGGTGTTGGCGGCTGGCAATTACACTTACGAACGGCTGGGCTACCTACTGGCCGACCTGGCCGATACGCACACCCTTGGCATCCACTTGCCCGAGGACCGGCCCGGCTCGCTGCGTAGCCTGCTGCATGTGTTCGAGCGGCACGGGGTCAACATCGCCTCGCTGCATTCGTCGCGCACCCAGGCGGGCGAACTGCACTTCCGGCTGGGGTTCAGTGGCGGTACCCCGGCCGCGCGGCTGGCGGATGCGGTGGCCGAGCTGGCACGGAGCGGGATCGGCCGGGTAGTGCCCGATTGAACGGCGTGGCGGCGCTTGCGTGGATCCATGACGGCGGTCACCCATCACGTTCCTGAATTGACGTAAGGTTCCATTTGGGCCACTCCCGGCAGGCCAAGCCATGAATTTCCGTTCCCCCGCGGAATCCCCGACCTCGATGCCTTCGCGTGCCAACGGCCCGCTGCTCGACGCGCTGCAGAAGCACGTGCTCGATCGCGCCGTGCCGGCGCTCGACCGCGCATTGGCCGATCTCGACGATTACCTGTTCGACCGCAGCCAGTCCGGCGAGGAATCGCTGGGGCTGATGGCGCTGCGCGACATGCGTCGCGCGCGCAGTGACCTTTCCCAGCGCTTCAGCGGCATCGTCCATAACCGCTTCCGCGCCCTGCACGGCCACTACGCCGCGTCGGTTGAAGACGAGGGCGGCAGCCTCAGCCTCGTCGCCGAGGAAGACTTGGAGGAGCAGCTGGCGATCGAGCAGCTGTCCGCCTCGGTGCTGCGCACGCACGCCTCGGCCTTCGATGCCGTGCGCAAGCGCTTCCTTGTCGTGGTCGGGCTAACCGAGCTGTCGCCGCAGGAGAACCCGCTGGATCCGGTGTTCCTGGCCGGCGCGCTGGGCAAGGCCATGGGCCTGCTGGACATCAGCGCCGAGCTACGGATCGTGGTGTTCAAGTTCTTCGAGCGCGAGCTGACCAGCGCCCTCGGTGAGATCTACGACCGCTGCAATACCCTGATGGCCACCGCCGGCATCCTGCCCCAGTTGCGGGTCAACGGTGCCGCCGCGCGGGTGCAGAAGCCGGCATCGCCAAACCAAGCCGACCCGCACGGCAGCGAGGCCGCGCGGGGGCAAGGCGCGCTCGATGACGGCGCCGCGGCGCAGATCAGCCCCGTCGACCAAGCCGCCTTCGCCAACATGCTCGGCATGCTGCAGGGGTGGCGCTCGGCAATGGGTTTGGCCGCCCCCGGCGGGCAGCCGGGGGCGGGTCCTGCGCTGCCCACCAACGACCTGATGTCGATCCTGTCGCTGATGCAGCATGACGGCAGCGCGCGCTTCACCCCCGCCGGCGAGGCCGAGCAGTCGCTGGCCGGCCAGTTGCGCCAGCAGATGATCCAGAGCGCGCGCAAGCTGGGCGTGCGCGGTGACAACATCAACCTGGACGGGCTGGACGGCGATGCCGTCGACCTCGTCGCGCTGCTGTTCGACGTGCTGCTGGATGGCCCGCAGTACGACACCCAGATCCGCCAGAAGATCGGCCGCATGCTGGTGCCGTACGTGAAGGTGGCGGTGAAGGACCGGCGGATGTTCATGTTCAAGGAACACCCGGCGCGCAAGCTGCTGAACACCGTGGCCGAAGCCTGCGAAGGCAACCGCGGCGAGGCGCCGCAGGAGCGCGAGCTACTTACCCGCGTTGACCACACCATCGATCGGTTGGTTGCCGAGTTCAACGAAGACGTGGCGATCTTCGAGACGCTGGAGCAGGAGTTGCGCGGTTACATGGCGCAGCACCGCAAGCGCTTCGAACTGGCCGAAAAACGCACCGCCGAAGCGCAGCGCGGGCGCGAGCGCTTGGAGCACGCGCGCAAGGTGGTGGCCGAAGACTTGGATCGGCAGCGCGGCGAACGGTCGCTGCCGCCGGTGATCGCCGAGTTCCTTGGCCGGCACGCCAGCCACCACCTGACGCAGGTGGCGCTGCGCGATGGCCGCGGCGCGCCTCGCTACGAGGAAGGGCTGCACGCGGTGGGACAGCTGTTGACCGCGTTCGACCAGGCGGAGGCGGGCGTGGAGTCCGCCTTGGCCGCGCTGCAGCCGGATGATGGCCTGCGCGCCATCCTGGCCAGCGCAGGCTGCACCGGCGAAGCCGCGCAGGCGGCGGTGGCTGCACTGCGCGATTCGCTGTCCCGGCTGTTGGCCGGGCAAGCGGCGCTGGAGGACGATGCGCGCATGCCGCTGCAGGTGGCGGTGGCCGAACCGACGCCAGATCCGGAGCCGCAGCTGGAAGTCGTGCCTGGCACCGCAGGCCTCGACTATGACGCGGCCATGCTGGAGCGCATTCGCAGCCTGGAGATCGGCGACTGGATCCAGCTTGCCGCGGCCGACGGTCATTTCGCCCCGGCCAAGGTGTCGTGGATCAGCCCGATCTCGGCACGCTTGCTGTTGGTGAATCGCCGCGGCATCCGCGTGCTGGTTGCGTCGGTAGAAGAGCTGGCGGTCATGGCCAAGCTCGATCGGGTGATCGTGCGCGACGGCGAAACCGCCTTCGAGGACGCCATGCACCAGGTCGTCGGGCGCCTGCAGAGCGTTTCCGGGCGGGCCTGAGCCACGCGCGGCACCGCGCCCGGTCCTGGCTTGCCGCTGCCATGCGCGCAGGCTAGCCTGCGCGGATGACGACGACGCCGCTTCGACTGTTGATCCACGGGGCCACGGGCCGGATGGGGCAGGCCCTGCTGCGCCTGAGCCGCGAGCCGGACGCGGGTTGCGAAGTGGTGGCCGCGGTGGCGCGCCGGGTCGACGTGCGGGTGGTCGACGGCGTACCGCAGTTCGCCGCTACGGAGCTGGCCGGCGTGCCGGCGTTCGACGTGGCCATCGATTTCAGCCTGCCGGAGGGTTTTGACGCGATCCTGTCGCTGTGCGTTGCGCGCGGCGCGGCGCTGGTGTCCGGCACCACCGGCCTGTCCGATGCGCAGAAGGTGCAGTTGGACGCGGCAGCGGCCACCATTCCGCTGGCGTGGGCCAGCAATTTCAGCCTCGGCGTGGCGGTGCTGCACGAGTTGGTGGCGCGCGCCGCGGAATTGTTGCCGGGCTGGGACTGCGACATCGTGGAGGCCCACCACACCCGCAAGTTGGATGCGCCCTCGGGCACCGCGCTGACGCTCGGCGCGGCGGCGCAGGTCGGCGGCGCCGAGCCGCATTACGCCTCGATCCGCGCCGGCGACATCGTCGGCGAGCATCTGGTGCAGTTCGCCGCCGCCGGCGAGCGCATCGAGCTGGTGCATCGCGCCAGCAACCGCGACATCTTCGCCCGCGGTGCGCTGCATGTGGCGGCACGCCTGCGTGGCCGCGCGCCAGGACGTTATCGCGTGGCCGAACTGCTGTAGCAGGCGGCCTGCGACGGCTCGTCGAGGCTGCGTGCGGCGCGCTTTCCCGCATCGAGCATGGCGCAATCGGTGCGGCGAGGCTGGCGTCCGCCGGGTCGCATCGGTACAATTCCCGCTCGCCTAACCCCCCCAGCTCCGAACCGGCAGCCCCGCTTCGGCGCTTTCTTGCAACCTGACGCAAGGCGATGCACTTGAATAATCCCGCCATCCTCGCGCTTGAAGACGGAACAGTCTTCGAGGGCATTTCCGTGGGCGCGCCCGGCCTGTCCGTGGGCGAAGCGGTGTTCAACACCGCGATGACCGGCTACCAGGAGATCCTCACCGATCCTTCCTACGCCCGCCAGCTGGTCCTGCTGACCTATCCGCACATCGGCAACACCGGGTGCACTGACCAGGACGACGAGGCCGCGCAGGCCTGGGCGGCCGGGCTGATCGTGCGCGACGTGCCGCGCCGGCCCAGCAACTGGCGCAGCCAGGTGGCGCTGCCGGAATGGCTGCAGGCGCGCGGCATCCGCGCGATCGCCGGCGTCGATACCCGCAAGCTCACCCGCATCCTGCGCGAGCGTGGTTCGCAGAACGCGGCACTGCTGGCGGCGGCCAGCCACGACGAGGTGCTGGACGTCGAGCGCGCCATCGAAGCGGCGCGCAAGTTCCCCGGCCTGAAGGACATGGACCTGGCCAAGGTGGTCAGCACCACCGAACCCTACCGCTGGGGCGAAGGCCAGCTGGACCTCGACAGCAACACGTTCGTGCGCGCGGAGCCGAAGTTCAAGGTCGTTGCCTACGACTTCGGTGCCAAGCGCAACATCCTGCGCATGCTGGCCGAGCGCGGCTGCGACGTGCACGTGGTGCCGGCGCAGACGCCTGCATCCGAAGTGCTGGCGATGCGGCCGGACGGGGTGTTCCTGTCCAACGGCCCCGGCGACCCCGCGCCCTGCGACTACGCGATCAAGGCGATCCGCGAATTCCTCGAGGCGAAGATCCCGCTGTACGGCATCTGCCTCGGCCACCAGCTGCTGGGCCTGGCGGTCGGTGCGCGCACCATGAAGATGCCGCACGGCCACCACGGCGCCAACCACCCGGTGCAGGACCTCGATAGCGGCCGGGTGCTGATCACCTCGCAAAACCACGGCTTCTGCATCGACGAGGCCACCCTGCCGGCGAACGCGCGGGTCACCCATCGCTCGCTGTTCGACGGCACCAACCAGGGCATCGAGTTGACCGACGCGCCGGCGTTCAGCTTCCAGGGACACCCGGAAGCCAGCCCCGGCCCGCAGGACGTGTCGCCGCTGTTCGATCATTTCGTTGCGTCGATGCGCCGCTGACGCGTCCCCCTTGAACTTTAATCGGAGTTGCCCATGAGTTTCCTGAAAGGCTTGCTGCTGTTGGCGTCACTGCTGCTGGGTGCGCAAGCCGCCGCGCGCCAGGTCCCGATCGATGATTTCTTCAAGGACGCGGAGTTCACGTCCATCAGCCTGTCCCCGGACGGCAAGCACATGGCGGTGACCGTGCCGCAGTCCGACCGCACGGTATTGGCCGTGCTCCGCGTTTCCGACAAGGGCATCGTGGGCAAATGGGATTTCGGCGAAAACCGCCATTTTCGCCAGGTGCTCTGGGCCAATAATGATCGCCTGCTGTTCAACATCACGTTCAAGACCGGTCGCTACGACTTCGAAACCGCGCGCGGCAACATGTACGCCTCGAACATCGATGGCTCCAAGCGCATCGATATTCCCAATGGCGAATACTACCGGGTGGTCAGCCTGACCCCGGAGGACCCGCGTACGATCCTTGTCGAGCGTTCGCTGGCCAATGCCTATCTGTCCACCCTTGATGTCTATACCGGCAAGGTCACGACCGTTGCCACCGCACCTGTAGAGCGCGGTACGTTCCTGGTGGACCACGAATACAAGCCGCGCTTCGCCTATGGCGAGATGAACGACGGCCGCAACGTCACCTATCGCCGCGATGGGGACAAGTGGACCCTGGTCCACGAAAGCGAACGCAATGGCGCCACTTACAGGCCGCTCGGTTTCGCCGCCGACAACCAGCACGTCTACATGGCCAAGGGTGAACAGGGCCGGCCGGAAACGGTGGTGCTGCTCGACATGCAGACCCGCGAGGAGGAGCAGCTTTCCAGCAACGGAACGGTCAGCCCGTCGGCCTACCTCTGGAGCAGCGACCGCAAGACCCTGCTGGGCGTGCAGTACGAGGACGGCATCCCGTATTGGGACTGGATCGATCTCCAGCACCCGGAGACGCTGGTCTATGCCGGCCTGGTGAAGGCGTTCCCGGGCAAGGCGATCAACTTCCTGCGTCCGTCCTCGGATGGGCGCTACCTGGCCATGCGCGTCTATTCCGACAAGCAGCCGTCGGAAGCTTTCCTGTTCGACCGCCAGGCCAACCAGGCCACGTACTTGGCCGGCAGCATGGACTGGATCAAGCCAGGGGAAATGTCGCCGATGAAGCCGATCAGCTTCAAGGCGCGCGACGGCCTCGAGCTGCATGGCTACCTGACCATCCCGGCCGGCAGCGACGGCAAGAACCTGCCGATGATCGTCAATCCGCATGGCGGCCCGCACGGCCCGCGCGACGAATGGGGCTTCAACCCGGAAGTGCAGCTGCTGGCAAACCGCGGTTTTGCCGTGTTGCAGGTGAACTTCCGCGGTTCCGGCGGGTATGGCAATGCGTTCGAGGGCAAGGGTTACCGCAAGTGGGGCACCGCCATGCAGGACGACCTGACCGACGCAGTCAGGTACGTGGTTGCGCAGGGCCATGCCGATCCCAACCGGGTTTGCATCTACGGTGCGTCCTATGGCGGCTATGCCGCGCTGATGAGCGCGGTGCGCGAGCCGGATTTGTACCGCTGCACGGTGGGCTACGTGGGTGTGTATGACCTGGACGCGCAGTACGACGCTGACTTCGCCGGCCAGAAATTCGGCCAGTCCTACCTCAAGGACGTGTACCCCGAATCCAAGGCCGAGCGCATGGAACACTCGCCGGCCTACGGCGTCGCCAGGTTGAAGGCCCCGGTGATGCTGGTGCACGGCGAGAAGGACGTGCGCGTGCCGATCAAGAACCTGCATTTCCTGGTCGAGAAGATGGCCGCAGTGGGCAAGAAGCCGGAGGTGGTCGTGATCGAGCCGAAGGAAGCCCACGGGTTCCGCGACCTGAAGAACAACGTCAACCTGTACACGAAGATGCTGGCTTTCTTCGATAAATACATCGGCACCGGCGCGCAGGCCGCCGCCGGCACCCCCTGAGCATAGAGACGCCAATGCCTAAGCGCACCGACCTCAAGACCATCCTCATCATCGGCGCCGGCCCGATCGTCATCGGCCAGGCCTGCGAGTTCGACTACTCCGGCGCGCAGGCGTGCAAGGCGCTGCGCGAGGAGGGTTACCGGGTGGTGCTGGTGAACAGCAACCCGGCCACGATCATGACCGACCCGGACATGGCCGACGCGGTCTACATCGAGCCGATCAACTGGCAGACGGTCGAGAAGATCATCGCCAAGGAAAAGCCCGACGCGATCCTGCCCACCATGGGCGGGCAGACCGCGCTGAACTGCGCGCTGGACCTGGCCGACAACGGCGTGCTGGAGAAGTACGCCGTCGAGCTGATCGGCGCCAAGCGCGACGCCATCCGGATGGCCGAGGACCGCGAGCTGTTCAAGCAGGCGATGACCGAGATCGGGCTGGAAAGCCCGCGTTCGGAAGTGGCCAAGAGCTACGAACAGGCGGTGGAGATCCAGGCCAGCGTCGGCTTTCCCACCATCATCCGCCCGTCCTTCACCCTCGGCGGGACCGGCGGTGGCATCGCCTACAACCGCGAGGAGTTCGAGGAAATCGTCAAGCGCGGCCTCGAGCTGTCGCCGACCGGCGAAGTGCTGATCGAGGAATCGGTGCTGGGCTGGAAGGAGTTCGAGATGGAAGTGGTCCGCGACACCGCGGACAACTGCATCATCGTGTGCAGCATCGAGAATTTCGACGCGATGGGCGTGCACACCGGCGACTCGATCACCGTTGCGCCGGCGCAGACCCTGACCGACAAGGAATACCAGCGCCTGCGCGACGCCTCCATCGCGGTGCTGCGGAAGATCGGCGTCGATACCGGCGGCAGCAACGTGCAGTTCGGCATCAATGCGAAGGACGGCCGCGTGGTCGTCATCGAGATGAATCCGCGCGTGTCGCGTTCGTCGGCACTGGCCTCGAAGGCGACCGGCTTCCCGATCGCCAAGGTCGCGGCCAAGCTGGCGGTGGGCTACACGCTGGACGAGCTGAAGAACGAGATCACCGGCGGGCTGACACCGGCGTCGTTCGAGCCGAGCATCGACTACGTCGTCACCAAGATCCCGCGCTTCGCGTTCGAGAAGTTCCCCGCCGCCGATGCGCGCCTGACCACCCAGATGAAGTCGGTGGGCGAGGTGATGGCGATCGGCCGCAGCTTCCAGGAGTCGTTGCAGAAGGCGCTGCGCGGGCTGGAGACCGGCAAGATCGGGCTGGATCCGACCGGGTTGGACTTGGCTAGCGAGGATGGCCTGCTGGCCCTGCGCCGCGAGCTGAAGGAGCCGGGCCCGGAGCGCATCTTCCACATCGCCGATGCGTTCCGCGCCGGCATGTCGGTCGAGGATGTGCACGCATTGTCGTTCGTCGACCCGTGGTTCCTCGACCAGATCGAGGAGCTGATCGACGCCGAGGTGGACGTGGTCCATCGCGGCCTGGACGGCCTTGACGGCAAGCGGCTGCGCGCGCTCAAGCGCATGGGCTTCTCCGATGCCCGCATCGCGACGCTTGCCGGCACCAACGAAACCGCCGTGCGCGCCCTGCGCAAGGCATTCGGCGTGCGCCCGGTGTACAAGCGCGTGGACAGCTGCGCCGGCGAGTTCGCCACCGGCACCGCCTACCTGTATTCGACCTACGAGGACGAGTGCGAGGCCGCGCCGAGCGACCGCAGGAAGATCATGGTGCTCGGCGGTGGTCCCAACCGCATCGGCCAGGGCATCGAGTTCGACTACTGCTGCGTGCACGCGGCGCTGGCCCTGCGCGAGGACGGGTACGAGACCATCATGGTCAACTGCAACCCGGAAACCGTGTCCACCGACTACGACACCTCCGACCGCCTGTACTTCGAGCCGCTGACGCTGGAAGACGTGCTGGAGATCGTGGAACTGGAGAAGCCCTGGGGCGTGATCGTGCAGTACGGCGGGCAGACTCCGCTGAAGCTGGCGAAGGCGCTGGAGGCCAACGGCGTGCCGATCATCGGCACCTCGCCGGATTCCATCGACCTGGCCGAGGACCGCGAGCGCTTCCAGAAGCTGGTCGACGACCTCGGCCTGAAGCAGCCGCCGAACCGCACCGCGCGCAGTCCCGAGGAAGCGCTGGCCCATGCCCGCGAGATCGGCTACCCGCTGGTGGTGCGCCCCAGCTACGTGTTGGGCGGCCGCGCCATGGAAGTGGTGCATGCCGATGCCGACCTCGCGCGCTACATGCGCGAGGCGGTGAAGGTCAGCAACGATTCGCCGGTGCTGCTGGACCGCTTCCTCGACAACGCCGTGGAAGTGGACATCGACGTGATCGCCGACCGCGACGGCAACGTGCTGGTCGGCGGGGTGATGGAGCACATCGAGGAAGCCGGCGTGCATTCCGGCGACTCGTCCTGCTCGCTGCCGCCGTACTCGCTGTCGGCGCGCACGCAGGAACGCCTGCGCGAGCAGGTGGTGGCGCTGGCCAAGGCGCTGCACGTCGTCGGGCTGATGAACACCCAGTTCGCTGTGCAGGTCGGCGTGGCAGAAGGTGACGAAGCCGACACCATCTACCTCCTGGAAGTGAACCCCCGCGCCAGCCGCACCGTGCCGTTCGTGTCCAAGGCGATCGGCCGCCCGCTGGCCAAGATCTCCGCGCGCTGCATGGCTGGGATGACGCTGGCCGAGCAGGGCGCGACCGAAGAGATCGTGCCGTCGTACTACTCGGTCAAGGAAGCGGTGTTCCCGTTCGCCAAGTTCCAGAACGTCGATCCGATCCTCGGCCCGGAGATGCGTTCCACCGGCGAGGTGATGGGCGTGGGCCGCAGCTTCGAGGCCGCGTTCGCGCGTGCCGAGGAAGCGGCGAACATCCGCGCCCCGCAGCCGGGCAAGGCCTTCATCTCGGTGCGCGACCCGGACAAGGCACGCGTGCTGGATGTGGCCAGGACCATGCTGGGTCGCGGTTTCAGCCTCGTCGCCACCAGCGGCACCGCCGACTTCCTGAGCGCCCATGGGGTGGCTTGCGAGCGCGTCAACAAGGTGGCGGAAGGCCGCCCGCACATCGTCGACCTGATCAAGAACGGCGAGATCAGCTACATCGTCAACACCACCGAAGGGCGGCAGGCCATCGCCGACTCCTTCTCGATCCGCCGCGAGGCGCTGCAGGCGCGCGTCACCTATTCCACTACGGTGGCCGGTGCGCGGGCGCTGCTGCACTCGCTGGACCACCGCGGCAAGGGCGACGTGCTCTCGCTGCAGGAACTGCACAAGGAGCTGGCATGAGCCGTGCACCCATCACCGCCAAGGGCGCGCAGCGCCTGCGCGCGGAACTGGAAGAACTGAAGTCGGTCAAGCGTCCCGCGGTGATCGAGGCGATCGCCGAGGCCCGCGCCCATGGCGATCTCAAGGAGAACGCCGAGTACCACGCCGCGCGCGAGCAGCAGGGCTTCATCGAAGGCCGCATCAAACAGCTGGAGGCGGAGCTGTCGCACGCCCAGGTCATCGACGTGTCGAAGCTGGATGCCGGCGACAAGGTGGTGTTCGGCGCGACCGTGGTCGTGGTGGACTGCGATACCGACGAGGAGAAGACCTACCAGATCGTCGGCGACCTCGAGGCTGACATCAAGCAGGGGCTGATCGCGATTTCCTCGCCGGTGGCGCGCGCGCTGATCGGCAAGAACGAGGGCGACGCCATCACCATCGAAGCGCCGGGCGGCACCCGCGAGTACGAGATCGTTTCGGTCGCCTACAAGGGCTGAGCCGTGGCGCGGCTGACGCTGCTGCTGCCGGTGGCCTCGCGGTTCGCCGGCATCGCCCTGCCTCCCGCATTGGCGAAGGCGCTGGGTCGCGCCGACCGCAGGCAGGCGGATCCCGGCGAGCCGGAGTTGCTGGCCCGCCACTTCGACCTGCGCCCGCGCGGCTGGCCTGCGGCCGCAATGACGCGGCTGCTGGACGCGGGCGAGGGCGAGGCGCGTGGCGCGACCTGGCTGCGCGCCGATCCCGCCCACATCCGTCCCGACATCAACGGCGCGCGCCTGCTCGGTATCGGCGCCAACCTGGGCATGGACCAGGCCGACGTGGACGCGCTGCTGCCGGCGCTGCGGCCGCTGTTCGGTGATGCCGGCTTCGCGCTGGATGCGCCGCATCCGACCCGCTGGTACCTGCGCCTGCAGGCCGGCACGCCGCTGCCGGCCTTCGCCTCGCCCGACCAGGCGCTGGGCGACGACGTCTTCGACCACGCACCGCGTGGCGACGCGGCGCGCCGCTGGCGGGCGCTGGAAAGCGAGCTGCAGATCACCCTGCACAACCATCCGCACAACGCCGCGCGGCTGGCTTCGGGCCGGGTGCCGGTGAATGCGCTGTGGTTCTGGGGCGGCGGGAACCTGCCCGACGCGGTATCGGCCACTGCCCCGACCGTGTATTCCGACGATCCGGCGGTACTGGGCGCGGCCCGGTTGGGCAAGCTGCAGGGCATGCCGCTACCCGTGTTCGATCAGATCGAAAGTGATGCGCTGGTCGACCTGCGCGGCCAGCGCGACGCGCGCGCGCTCTTGGAACGCTGGCTGGCGCCGGCTGCCGCGCGCGGCGAGGCGGCCTTCGATTTTGCCGATGGTGTGTCGTTCGCACTGAGCTCCAGCCAGCGCTGGCGGATCTGGCGCCGGCCGCTGCCGGCGCTGTCGGCATGAGTGCGGTCCGCCGCATCGTCCGCCGGCCGGCTTCCGAGCCGGTCGGCGACTGGCCCGCGCACTGGCCGGAACTGCTGCGCCGCGTGCACGCCGCGCGCGGCAGCGATGCGCGCGCTGCGATGCCGCGGTTGGCCGACCTGCTGCCGCCCTCGGACCTGCTGGGCATCGACGCGGCGGTGCGGCTGCTGCGCGCTGCGATCGATGCGGACGCGCACATCCTTGTTGTCGGCGATTTCGACTGCGATGGCGCCACCGCCTGCGCGGTGGGTGTCCGCGGGCTGCGCCTGCTGGGCGCGCGCCGGGTCTCCCATGCGGTGCCCAACCGCATCGTCCATGGCTACGGCCTGACCCCCGGACTGGTGGAAGAGCTCGCGGCGCTGCAGCCCGATCTGGTGGTCACGGTGGACCACGGCATCGCCTGCCATGCCGGCATCCGGGCGGCCAAGGCGCGGGGCTGGCAGGTGCTGGTCACCGACCACCATCTGCCGGGGCCAACGCTGCCGCCGGCCGATGCCATCGTCAATCCCAACCAGCCCGGCTGCAGCTTCCCCAGCAAGGCGCTGGCCGGCGTCGGGGTGATGTTCTACGTGCTGCTGGCGCTGCGCGCCGCGCTGGAAGCGAAGGTCGATCTGTCCGTGCTGCTGGATCTGGTCGCGGTGGGCACGGTGGCCGACATGGTGCCGCTGGACGCCAACAACCGCGCGCTGGTCGGGGCCGGGCTGCGGCGGCTGCGGGCCGGGCAGGGCAGCGCCGGGCTGCGCGCACTGATCGAGGTCTCGGGCCGGCGCGACGCCACCCTGTCCACCGCCGACATCGGCTTTGCCATCGGCCCACGCATCAACGCGGCGGGGCGGTTGGAGGACATGGGCATCGGCATCGAATGCCTGCTCACCGACCACGCGACGCAGGCGCGCGAACTGTCGGCCACCCTGCACGGCATCAACGACGAGCGCCGTGCGCTGCAGGCCGACATGCAGGACGTGGCCGATACCCGGCTGGACGGCATCGATGCCAGCCACGCGGCCTGCCTGTTCGACCCCGACTGGCATCCCGGCGTGGTCGGGTTGGTGGCGTCCAAGCTGAAGGAACGCCTGCACCGTCCCGCCATCGCTTTCGCCCCGGCGGAGCCGGACGGCGACATGCTGCGCGGCTCGGCGCGTTCGATTCCCGGCTTCCACGTCCGCGACGCGCTGGCGCTGGTGGATGCGCGCCACCCCGGGCTGGTGCCGCGCTTCGGCGGCCACGCGATGGCGGCGGGCCTGAGCCTGCCGCGCGACGCGTTCCCGACGTTCCGCGAGGCGTTCGTGCAGGTCGCGCGCGAGTGGCTGGATCCTGCGCTGCTGACCGAGGAGCTGCACAGCGACGGCGAGCTGCGTGCGGACGAATTGCGGGCGGATGTCGCGCTGGCGCTGCGCGACGGTGGGCATTGGGGGCAGGGCTACCCCGAGCCGTTGTTCGACGGCGAGTTCGAGGTGCTGGGCTTCCGCGTGCTGAAGGAACGCCACCTCAAGCTGGAACTAGGCCTCGGCGGACGCCGCTGCAACGCCATCCATTTCAACGGCTGGAACGGCGAGGAGCCGGGCCGGCGCATCCATGTCGCCTACCGGCTCGCGCCCGACGACTATCGCGGCGGCGATGCTATCCAGCTTGTGGTGGTGCATCGGGAAGCGGCGGGCGCCTCGGTTCCCGCCTGAGGCCGAACAGCGGCCGCAACACCGGTACCCTGCGGATCAGCTCGTAGCCGCCGAAGCACGCAACGAGGGTCAACATCACCAGCAGCGGGCCTTCCAGCAGGGGCGGCGGGGCCAGCGGTTTGGCGCCGTGCGCCAGTGCGACGATGACGGTCTGGTGCAGGATGTAGACCGGGAATACCGCCGGGGTGAGGTAGCGCAACGCGGCGCTGTCGACATCACGCAGGCGGTAGGCGTAGCCGAACATGGCCGCGATCGCGCACCACTGGTTGATGCCCCACACCAGCCGCAACAGCATGCGCAGGGCCTCGGGCGGCGGCACTTCATCGCTGTAGCCGGAGAAATACCAGGCGCCGGTGATCACGGCGTAGCCGGCGAGGGCGATGCCCAGCGCGACTTTGCGATGGCGCTGCAGCGCTTCCCAGAACCCGGCCGAGAACGCCAGCAGGTAGCCCAGCAGGAACATGGGCAGGTATTGGGCGTGGTTGTACCAATCGTCCACCAGGTCATGGGTGGACTCGAAGCGCCCCGCCAACGCCAGCCGCGCCAGCGCCAGCCACGCCATCGGCCACAACAGCGCGCCCGGGCCCGACAGCCGTCGCCCGAGCCAGCCACCAACCGATTGCATCGCCGCCGGCGCCAGTTTCAACAGCAGCCAGAGGACGACGGTATAGGCCAACAGGTAGGCGAGGAACCACAGGTGGTTCCAGGTCGGGGCGTCCACGCAGTCGCCGGGGGCCGCGCAGTAGAAGTCGCCGCCGCGCAGGTAGGTGCCCATGAACGCGGCGTAGCCGGCGTGGAAGCCGCCGGGCACCTTTTCAACCAGTTCGTAATAGACCTGCGGCGGTACCACCACGTACATGCCGAACAGCAGCGGCAGCAGCAGCCGCCACGAGCGCGGACCGAGGAAGCGCCCATCGCCCCGGTTCGCCTTGGCCAGCAGGAAGGCGGTGGCCACGCCCGAGACCACGAACAGCAGCGACATCCGCCACGGGCTGGTCAGCAACATCAGCGGTTCCAGCGCAGGGCCGGCGTGTGGGCTTTTGACGTGCCAGTCCCAGCCCACGTAGTACATGCCCACGTGGTAGAGGACCAGCAGGCCGAAGGCGAGGACGCGAACCCGGTCGATGTCGAGGCGGCGTTGCATGGGAATGGCCGTTGCGAAGGAGCCGCCAGCGTCCTGTCCCGCAAGCGGGCCCGCCACCCCGGAGTGACCGTGCGACGCGGGTTTGGGACGGGCCGCGGAACCCGGGGACGAACCGGGGACGGGGCGCCCGGCCCGCCCCCTACAATGCGCGGATGCAACCAGCCACCCCGACTCTCTACCAGCGTTACCAGCCGTGGCGCCGCGGCGTCGAGGCCGGGTTCTGGGTCGTCCAATACCTGGTATCGGCGCTGGCCAACAGCATCACCGTGAACATGGATGTGCGCCGGCTGCACCTGGGATTCAGCGCCTGGCAGCCGGCGGTCTGGGAAACCAGTTCGGCGCTGGTCGCGCTGGCGCTGGTGCCGGCGGTGGCCTGGTTCACACGCCGGTTCCCGCTGCGGCTCGACGACTGGCGGCGGGTGCTGGCGCTGCACGTGCTAGGTAGCCTGGTGTGGTCGATCCTGCACGTGGCCGGGATGGTGGCCCTGCGCAAGGCGGCCTACGCCAGCGTCGGCGACAGCTATGACTTCACCCCCTGGTGGTGGGAGTTCGGCTACGAATACCTGAAAGACGTCCGCTCCTATGCCGGGGTGGTCCTGACCATCGAGGGCTATCGTTTGCTGCTGCGCCGCCTGCAGGGCGAGGCCATGCTGCTCGCACTGCCGGACGAAGGCCCGCCGGTCGAGCCGGTGGACCGGCCCGAGCGATTCCTGGTGCGCAAGCTGGGCCGCGAATTCCTGGTGGCGGCCAACGACATCGAGTGGCTGCAGGCCTCTGGTAACTACGTCAACTTGCGGGTGCGCGGCCACGACTACCCGCTGCGCAGCACACTGGGCGGCATCGAGGGGCGGCTCGATCCGGCCCGCTTCGCCCGCGTGCATCGCAGCTACATGGTCAACCTCGACCACATCGCCTCCATCGAACCGCTGGAAACCGGCGATGCGCGCGTGCACATGCACGATGGCGCGAAGCTGCCGTGCAGCCGCACCTACCGCGCCGACCTGCGGCAGCGAGCCGGGCTGGAGGGTTGAGGCCAGCCGGGCTTACCCGTCGATCTTGGCCAGCGCCGCTCCGTAGTGCGCGGCGACATGCTCGGTCTTGTCGCTCCTGATTTCGTACTGCGGCTTGTCCGCAGAGGCGTGGTGCCGGTGTCCCTTGTAGTCGAAATCGGCCGTATGCACCTTCACGACATGGCCGCTGGCTTGGCCGGCCTCGGAGTTCCAACGTACGTGGTCGCCGACCTTGAAGCGCTGCGCGTCGTTCATTGCCATTCTCCAAGCGGGCTCGCGCCTACTTTCGCCCAGCGGCGCGAAAGCCTGCGTGAGCGCCGCACCCCGTCATGGCGACCGCCGTGCGCTGCTAAAATGGCTGATTCACCCGAATCTCCGGTTTTCCCCATGATTGAGCTCAATCCCATCCGAGCCCGCATCGCCGACCTGACCGGTCGGCTCGATGCGCTCCGGGGGTATCTTTGACTACGACACCAAGCGCGAACGCCTGGAAGAAGTAGAACGCGAACTGGAACATCCGGACGTCTGGAACGACCCGGCCCGTGCGCAGGCGCTGGGGCGCGAGCGTTCGCTGCTGGACAAGACCGTCAACGGCATCCGCAACCTGACTGATGGCCTGGTCGGCGCCGGCGAGCTGCTGGAACTGGCCGAGATGGAAGACGACGAGGACACCGCGCAGGCCGTGGTAGCCGACGTCGACCAGTACGAAAAGGGCGTGGAGGCGATCGAGTTCCAGCGCATGTTCTCGGGGCAGATGGACAGCTGCAACGCCTTCGTCGACATCCAGGCCGGCGCCGGTGGCACCGAAGCGCAGGACTGGGCGGAAATGCTGCTGCGCATGTACCTGCGCTGGTGCGAGTCGCGCGGCTGGAAAACCGAGCTGCTGGAAGCCTCCGGCGGCGACGTGGCCGGCATCAAGTCCGCTACCTTCCGGGTGGAGGGCGAGTACGCCTATGGCTGGCTGAAGACCGAGATCGGCGTGCACCGCCTCGTGCGCAAGTCGCCGTTCGACTCCGACAACCGCCGCCACACCAGCTTCACCAGCGTGTTCGTGTCGCCGGAAGTGGACGATGACATCGACATCGAGATCAATCCGGCCGACCTCAAGACCGACGTGTACCGCTCATCCGGGGCGGGCGGCCAGCACGTCAACAAGACCGAGTCGGCGGTGCGCATCACCCACGTGCCCACCAATACCGTGGTGGCCTGCCAGACCGAGCGCAGCCAGCACGCGAACCGCGACCGCGCGATGAAGATGCTGGCGGCCAAGCTCTACGAGCTGGAAGTGCAGAAGCGCAATGCCGAGAAGGACGCACTGGAAGCGACCAAGTCCGACGTGGGCTGGGGCAGCCAGATCCGCAACTATGTGCTGGACCAGAGCCGGATCAAGGATCTGCGCACCGGCATCGAGCGCAGCGATACCCAGAAGGTGTTGGACGGCGACCTCGACGAATTCGTCGAAGCCAGCCTCAAATCGGGCCTGGAGGCCGGCGCCAAGCGCAACGACGCGGTCTGAGCGCACTCACCCCTGCGCGCGCAGCGCCCTGAGGCTGCGCGCGCGGGCGGCCGTCAGTGAGGTTGCGACGATCCGCGGCACGCTGGACATCACGGTGACGATGCCATCGGCCGCCTCCGGCTGTTCCAGCACCGCCTCGGCGGTGGCGTTGTCGGGCAGCTGCGCGCCCCAGTAGCCCACCCAGGCGTCGCGATGGCGCTTGGCGGCGTAGAGGGCGCGGTCGGCCATGCGCAGCGCGTAATCCCAGCAGTTGGCCGGCGACGGCCCGTCGCCGCTGTCGAAGAACGGGATCGGCGCCAGCCCCAGCGACACCGTGACCAGCCGCGCGGCGTGGGTGGTTTCCAGCGTGTAGGCCATCGCCCGGCGCAGCCGCGCGGCGACCTGTTCGGCCTGCTCCCGGGTCAGGTTGGTGCAGGCGACCAGGAATTCCTCGCCGCCCCAGCGCGCCACCAGGTCGGTGGGACGGCAAGCCGCCTTCAGCCTCGCCGCCAAGGCGACCAGCACCTCGTCGCCGACGTGGTGGCCATGGCTGTCGTTGATCTGCTTGAAATGATCGACATCGATCAGGAACAGCACGTGGCGGGTGCCCCCCGGGCCGCGCTGGATCGCCATCGCATCGAGCTTGCGTGCGGCTGCACGGCGGTTGCCAAGCCCGGTGAGTACGTCGACTTCGCTGAGCCGGCGCAGCTGCCGGTGCCGCTTGCGCAGCAGCAGCCCGAAACCGGTCGCCGCCGCCAGCAGCAGGACCAGCACGGCGATCACCGCGGCCGACAGCAGCCTTGCCTTTTCGTTCTCCAGTGCCTGGATGCGGCTCTCGTTGCGCATCCGCTCCAGCTCGCGCTGGGACGACAGCGCCTGGCTGTGCGCCTGCAGTTCCGCCAGCGCGGTGGTCTGACGGGATAGGCTGCCCTGCAGGGTCATGCACTGGGCGAGCTGGCTTTCGCCTTCCGGGCGTGGCGGTGTCGGCGCGGCGGCGGTGCCCGGCGCGGCCGCCAGCGGCAAGGACGCCAACAACAGCAGGAAGAGGGGGGCGAAGATGCGCATGGTGTCGGAATCGTGGCGTTGATCGGCTCCATGCAGGATGCGTGCCGGGGCGCTGCCAATGCCGCTGCATCGCGGGCTGCGGCGGTCGCTCTGGTATTCTTTCTTGCCTGCACGACCCCCATTCCCCCCTGTGGCACGCCGCTGCCGTACGCGCGCGTGACGGATTCCCGATGAACGAAGCCACCGCCCCCCAGCCCGTCGACGAAAACCACCTGATTGCCGAGCGCCGCGCCAAGCTGGCCGCGCTGCGCGAGCAGGGCGTTGCGTTCCCCAACGACTTCCGCCGCATCGATTTCGCCGGCGACCTGCAGGACGAATACGCCGATGCCGGGCAGTGGACCGGCGAAGCGCTGGAAGCCAGTGGCCGCAGCATCGCCATCGCCGGCCGCGTCCTCGCCAAGCGGGTCATGGGCAAGGCCGCGTTCGCCACCGTGCAGGACATGAGCGGCAGGATCCAGCTGTTCCTGCAGGCCAACGTGCTGGGCGAGGCGTACGAGGCGTTCAAGGGCTGGGACATCGGCGACATCGTGGCCGCCGAGGGCAGCCTGATGCGCACCAAGACCGGCGAGCTGTCGGTCAAGGCCGCCTCGTTGCGCCTGCTGGTGAAGTCCCTGCGGCCGCTGCCGGACAAGTTCCACGGCCTGAGCGACGTCGAGCAGCGCTACCGCCAGCGCTATGTCGACCTGATCGTCACCCCGGAGGCACGCGAAGTCTTCATCGCCCGCTCGCGCATCGTCCGCGCGATCCGCCACTGGCTGGACGCGCGCCGCTTCCTCGAAGTGGAAACGCCGATGATGCAGTACATCGCCGGCGGCGCCACCGCGCGCCCGTTCGTGACCCACCACAACGCGCTGGACCTGCAGCTGTTCCTGCGCGTCGCGCCGGAGCTGTACCTCAAGCGGCTGGTCGTTGGCGGCCTGGAGCGTGTCTACGAGATCAACCGCAACTTCCGTAACGAAGGCGTGTCCACCCGCCACAACCCGGAGTTCACCATGCTGGAACTGTACGAGGCCTACGCCACGTACACCGAGGTGATGGACCTGACCGAGGCGATGATGCGCGACGTTGCGCTGGAGGCGATGGGCACCACGGTGTTCGAGTGGGACGGCCACGGCATCGACCTGGCGCCAGCCTTCCGCCGCTGGAAGCTGGAGGAGGCGGTGCGCGAGCTTAATCCGGGGATTTCGCCGGCTGACTGCCGCGACCGCGACGCGCTGGCCGCGCACTGCGCGCGCCTGGGGATCCCGGTCAAGCCCGGCTACGGCTGGGGCAAGCTGCTGCTGGAGATCTTCGAAAAGACCGTCGAAACCGGCCTGATCCAGCCGACCTTCATCACCCATTACCCGGTGGAAGTCAGCCCGCTGGCGCGCGAATCCGATAGCGAGCCCGGCATCACCGACCGCTTCGAGCTGTTCGTCGGCGGCAAGGAGCTGGCCAACGGGTTCTCGGAGCTGAATGACCCGGAAGACCAGGCCGCGCGCTTCCGCGCGCAGGTCGAGGCGAAGGATGCCGGCGACGACGAGGCCATGCATTTCGATGCCGACTACATCCGCGCGCTGGAGGTGGGCCTGGCGCCCACCGGTGGGCTGGGCGTGGGCATCGACCGCTTCGTGATGCTGCTGACCGGCTCCAGCTCGATCCGCGACGTGCTGCTGTTCCCGTACATGCGGCCCGGGCACGCGTAAGCGCCAATGGGCGTCGTGCGCCCGGTTCCGCGGCGCGGCGATCGCGCGGATGGTTGAACGCCGGCTGTACCGAAGCTGGCCGATTCACTTGCCACGCCGTAAAATCAAGGGAATGGCCCGTCCGGAGCAACAGGATGTTGCAAAAGTTCTTTGGTTTCGATCCGTTGGCGACCCTGCTCGCGTTCGTGGTCACCGCCGGCGTGCTGTGGCTGATCCAGCCGCTGGCGGGCAGGCTTGGGCTGTTGGATAAGCCCGGCGGGCGCAAGGACCACCACGCGCCCACCCCGGTCACCGGCGGCTTGGCGATCTTCGTCGGCAGCGCGATGGTGCTGCTGTGGTTCCAGTCGAGCAGCCACGCCGTGCATTCGCTGCTGGCCGCCTCGTTCCTGCTGGTGGTGATGGGCATCTACGACGACCTGCGCGACATGCGTTGGTATACGCGTGTGCTGGGCCAGGCGGTAGCCGCACTGCTGGTCATCTACTGGGGCGGCGTGCGGGTGGAGCAGATCGGCCCGGTATTCGGCCTTGGCGAGATGTCGCTGGGCTGGCTGTCGGTGCCGTTCACGGTGTTCGCCACCGTCGGCATCATCAATGCGGTCAACATGATCGACGGTGCCGACGGGTTGGCCGGCCTGCTGGGGCTGGCCGCCCTGGCCATGCTGGCGTTCGCCGCGATGTATGCCGGCAACGAGGTGCTGGCGGGGCGGTTGTCGGTGCTGTGCGGCGCGCTCGCGGGCTTCCTGGCCTGGAACATGCGCCTGCCGTGGCGGCCGCGTGCCAAGGTGTTCCTCGGCAATGCCGGTAGCGCCCTGCTGGGCCTACTGATCGCATGGGTTAGCTTCCGGCTGACCCAGAACCCGGGCCATCCGGTGAATCCGGTGCTGGCGCTGTGGCTGCTGCCGGTACCGGTGATGGACTGCCTGGTGTTGATCCTGCGCCGCCTGCAGGAAGGGCGCTCGCCGTTCTCGGCCGGGCGCGACCATATCCACCACATCATGCAGGATGCCGGCTTCGGGCCGACCCGCGCGGCCCTGCACCTGGCTTGGTTCAGCCTGCTGTGCGGACTGGTGGCCGGACAGGCGATGCGCATGGACGTGCCCAACCTGCTGCTGCTGCTGGCCTTCGGCGCCTTGTGCGCTGGCTGGTACCTGTTGAGCCGCAAGCGCGCGCGCGCGGTGGCGTTTTTCCGCAGGCTCCGTCGTGCCGCTTCGACCGCCGCAGTGCCGACGGCCGTGCCGGACGTCGACTGAGTCGTTCGCGCCCAGGTTCCGGGCCTAGCCCGCGGGCCGCGCCAGCCAGGCCGCGGCGCCCCGGCCGGCCACCAGCCCGCTGGCGAAGCAGGCGGTCAGCAGGTAGCCGCCGGTGGGGGCTTCCCAATCCAGCATCTCGCCCGCGCAGAAGAGGCCGGGCCGCCCGCGCAGCATCAGCGAGTCGCCGAGCGACTCCAGCCTTATCCCCCCGGCCGTGGAGATCGTTTCCGCCAGCGGCCGCGGGCGCAGCAGGCGCAGCGGCAGGCGCTTGATGGCCGCGGCGACGGTGGCCATGTCCTGCAGCGCGGCTTTGTCCAACACTTCGAACACCAGCGCACACTTGGCCGCATCCAGCCCCGCCTGCCGGCGCAGGTGCTCGCCCAAGCTGCGGCCATTGCGCGGCTTCGATAGGTCGGCTTGCAGGCGTTCCAGCTCGCGGCCGGGCGCAAGGTCCAGTTGCAGCACCGCGCTGCCGTCGCGGGCGATGGTGGTGCGCAGGTCGGCGGCGATGGCATAGACCAGGCTGCCTTCGATGCCGGTTTCGGTCAGCACGCATTCGCCCTGCAGGGCGTGCGCGGTACCGACGGCGTCCTGCCAGTGCGCCACCACCGGCTTCAGCGGTGCGCCGGCGAATTTGCCGGCCAGCAGCGCGCTCCAGCCCACGTCGAACCCGCAGTTGGCGGGCGCCAGCGGCGCGATGTCGATGCCTTGCGCGGCCAGCAGGGCCACCCAGCCGCCGTCCGATCCCAGCTGTGGCCAGCTGCCGCCGCCCAGTGCCAGCACCAGCGCATCCGCGGCGAACGTGGTGGCGCCGTTGGGCGTGTCGAAGCGCAGCGCGCCGGCCTCGGCCCAGCCCTGCCATCGGTGCTGGACGTGCATCTGCACGCCGGACTCCTTCAGTCGCCGTACCCACGCGCGCAGCAACGGCGCGGCCTTGCGGTCCAGCGGGAACACCCGCCCGGAACTGCCGACGTAGGTCTCCACGCCCAGCCCGCGCGCCCACCCGCGCAGCGCATCGGCGTCGAAGGCGTCCAGCCAGCGGCCGATTTTGCCGGCCCGCTCGCGGTAACGCATGTCGAAGTCGGGGCGGGCTTCGCCGTGGGTCAGGTTCAATCCGCCCTTGCCGGCGATCAGGAACTTGCGGCCCACCGAGCCCTTGGCCTCGAACAGATGCACCTCGGCGCCGTCGGCGCGCGCGGCTTCGGCAGCCATCAGGCCGGCGGGGCCGCCGCCAATCACGGCAACGCGGCGGGTGTGTGGGGTTTCGGGCATCCGCACATGATTCCACGGCCGCCGCCGCAGGGCGACTAGAATGGCTGGTTTGTGCCAGCCGGACCCAGCATGATCCTCAACATCGCCGCCTATCTGTTCGTGGTCATCGACGATGCCGATGCGCTCGCCGCGCGCCTGCGCACGCAGGCCGAGGCAGCAGGGCTGCGGGGCACCATGCTGGTGACGCCGGAAGGCCTGAACCTGTTCCTGGCCGGCGCCGAAGCGCCGTTGCGCGGTTTCCTGGAGGGGCTGCGCCAGGACCCGCGCTTCGCCGCGCTGCATGCGAAGGAAAGCTGGAGCGAGACGGTGCCGTTTGCGCGATTGAAGGTGAAGCGCAAGGCAGAAATCATCACGTTCCGGCGCGAGGCGGCCTCGCCGCTGCAAGTTGGCGAGCGCGCGCCGACGGTGGCCCCGGCCACGCTGGCGCGCTGGATCGCGCAGGGCGGCCGCGATGATGCCGGGCGCCGGCTTGTCCTGCTGGACACGCGCAACCAGCAGGAGGTCGCATACGGCACCTTCGACGGCGCGTTGACCCTGCCCATCGACCGCTTCACCGACCTGCCGGCGGCGCTGGCTCCGCACCGCGAGGCGTTGCGCGATGCGGCGGTGGTCAGCTTCTGCACCGGCGGGATCCGCTGCGAGAAGGCCGCGCTGTGGCTGCGCGCCGACGGCATGGACAACGTGCTGCAGTTGGATGACGGCATCCTTGGGTATTTCGAGCAGGTGGGCGGCGTGGGCTATGCGGGCGGCTGTTTCGTGTTCGACGAGCGGGTGGCGCTGGACCCGCAGCTGCGGCCGATGTCGGCAGGAGAGGCCGCATGAACTGGGTTGCGATCGTGCTGGTGGTGCTGGGCGTGTGGCTGGCGTTGAAGGTCGCCGGCGCGCTGGTCAAACTGCTGCTGTGGTTGGCCGCGGTGGTGGGCCTGTGGTGGCTGGTGCATCCTTGGCTGGGGCTGCCGCTGGTGCCCTTCATCTGATTCGGGCGGCGCCGCGTCCGCCTCAGGACCCGCCCAGCGCCTGTCCGGCCGCGTGGCCGGAGGCCCAGGCCCACTGGAAGTTGTATCCACCCAGCCAGCCGGTGACATCCACCACTTCGCCGATGAAATACAGCCTCGGCACGGCCTTCGACATCATCGTGGTGGAGGAAATCCCGTCGGTGTCCACGCCGCCCAAGGTCACCTCGGCAGTCCGATAGCCTTCGCTACCGCTGGCCACTAGCGGCCAGTCGCGCAGCAGTGCGGCGATGTCGTCCAGTTCGCGCGGGGTGTACTGGCGCAGCGGCTTGCTGCCGACCCAGTGCTCGCACAGCCGCTGGGCGAATCGCTTGGGCATCACCTCGGCCAATAGCGTCTTCAGCTCGGCATCGCGCCGCGACTGCTGCCAGTCGCGCAACAGTGCATCGATGTCGGTGCCGGGCAGCAGGTCCAGGCGCAGATCGTCGCCGGGCTGCCAGTAGTTGGAGATCTGCAGGATTGCAGGGCCGCTGATGCCGCGGTGGGTGACCAGCATGAAGTTGCGGAAGCTGGCGCCATTGCAGCGGGCTTCCACCGGCAGCGCCACGCCGGCCAGGTCGTGCAGCCGCTCCGCATGCTTGCCGCTCAGGGTCAGGGGTACGAGTCCGGCACGCGTCGGCAGCACCGCGTGGCCGAACTGCTGTGCCAGCTGATAGCCGAAGCCGCTGGCGCCCATGCTTGGGATCGACAGGCCACCGCTGGCCACCACCAGCGAGGCGGCCTCGCAGCGCCCCTGCGCGGTATCCAGGCGGAAGCGGCCGGCGTCGGTGTGTTCCACCTGCTCGATGGCGCAATGGGTGCGGATCTCCACCCCCGCGTCGGCGCATTCGGCCAGCAGCATCGCCACGATCTGCTTGGAGGACTCGTCGCAGAACAGCTGGCCCAGCTCTTTCTCGTGGTAGGCGATGCGGTGCCGCTCCACCAGCTCGATGAAATGCCAGGGCGTGTAGCGCGCCAGCGCCGACTTGCAGAAGTGCGGGTTGGCCGACAGGTAGTTGGCGGGCGTGGTGCCGGTATTGGTGAAATTGCAGCGTCCGCCGCCGGACATCAGGATCTTCTTGCCGACCTTGTTGGCGTGGTCGACGACGAGCACGCGCAGCCCGCGCCGGCCTGCCGCCAGCGCGCACATCAGGCCGGCGGCGCCGGCACCGATGACGACGGCATCGTGGTGGGATGCAGGCGTCATCCGCGGACGATCAGGGCTGCAAGTGGGCGATCAGCGCGGCCCGCGCGGCTTGAATCCGCCCGGCTTGTGGCCGCCGGGCTTGAAGCCGCCCGGTTTGCGCGGCCCACCCGGGCGATCGCCATCGCGCGGCGGGCCGAAGCTGCGCTTGCGCTTGGGGGCGTCGATATCGGCGTCGCTGGCCAGCTTCATTCGTAGCGGCTTGCTGGCCACGCGCACCTGCTGGAGATGCTCCAGCAGCTCTTTCGGCATGCCGTCGGGCAGGTCGACCAACGTGTAGTCGTCGCGAATGTCGATGCGGCCGATGTAGCGGGATTCCAGGTCGGCTTCGTTGGCGATCGCGCCGACGATATGCCCCGGCTGCGCGCCGTGCTGGTAGCCCACCTCGATGCGGTAGGTACGCATGCCCACGTCGGCCGGCAGCGGCTCGCGCGGGGTGCGTTCGCGTGGTTCGCGGGCCGGGCGCTCGGTCCGCTGCGGGCGGCCATCGCCAGCGGTGAAGGGTTTCTCCGGCGCCGCCGGCTTGGGTAGCAGCAGGGGGGTCTTGCCCTGCACCAGCTTGGCCAGCGCGGCGGCGATTTCCACCGCCGGCACGTTCTTTTCCTGCTCGAAGCGTTCCACCAGGTCGCGGAACACCGACAGGTCGTCGCCCTGCAGTGCGCCGTCGATCTTGTCGAGGAACTTGGCCACGCGACGCTC
>JAANMW010001253.1_pt1 | contig 27319 bp, 25 predicted proteins | sample 7279671 | NCBI WGS metagenome assembly JAANMW01 (sample SAMN14094541, study PRJNA606508) | bioreactor metagenome | isolation source: A lab-scale SPAN reactor treating ammonium-rich wastewater day 247 | place: Ireland: Galway | collected 2017-09-19 | reverse complement strand
CGTTATCGCTGCCGTCAACGTCGTCTTCCCGTGATCCACGTGACCGATCGTCCCTATGTTCACGTGCGGCTTACTCCGATCGAATTTCTCTTTGCTCATATTCCTCTTGGCCTCAAAAGTTATTCTTTATCAAGTCCTAAATACTTCTTAATGTGCCTTGCAAGATTCTCGTCAATTTCGTTATGCCGAGGCACTGCTTCATCCCATTTCTGGGGTTCAGATAAACATCATGTCGTGACCCGTGTCTCAGCAGCACACAGCCGGCGGCTGAAAGCTGCCTGACCAGGTCTTTTCGCTTCATATTCTGATCTCTTTCAGTTGATAGTCGCCTGGCACTTCGTCCATCGCCATCATGAGATACGCATCTCTAATGTTCTCTTCCAGCTCTTCCAGCGACTCTCCCTGGGTCATGATCTCAGGGTGTTCAAGTAATTTACCGAGCCAGAAATTCTCCGACTGCCAGTAAACCATCGTCATTCGAGTATCAGCCATGCCCAACATAAAACTGGAGCCCAAATCGGGATTTGAACCCGAGACCTTTTCCTTACCAAGGAAACGCTCTACCCCTGAGCTATTCGGGCTTTTATCGACCGAGAACATTTGGAGCGGGAGACGAGGTTCGAACTCGCGACATTCAGCTTGGAAGGCTGACGCTCTACCAACTGAGCTACTCCCGCAAACCGTTCTTTTGGACCACGTGCCTCAAAAGGCCCGTGATCCATGATCAAAATATGGTGCATGGGGTAGGATTTGAACCTACGTAGGGAATTAACCCGTCGGGTTTACAGCCCGATGCCATTGACCGCTCGACCACCCATGCGATTAACCGTTCTCTTTAATGCTTTCGGCGCTTTTTTAGAGCCAAATAGCAAATTTTCAATACTAGCGAAGAGATTTTCAACTTGCAAGTCCAAAAGCGAGGGTTTTGCCAAGAAAAAGACGAGCGAATCTATTTAGATGCTGCTCTCGGGTGAAAGCGTTCGTAGTTTTTCTTTAATTGTTTGCCGGTAACGTGCGTGTAGATCTGGGTAGTAGAGATATCTGCGTGGCCGAGCATCAGCTGTACCGACCTGATATCTGCATCATTCTGAACGAGATGCGTCGCAAAAGAATGTCGCAGCGTATGTGCCGAAACGCCCTCAAAGCCGCATTTTTCCGCGTATTCCTTAATGATTCGGTGGATCGCGTGTCGATCGAGCGGCCGCCCGCGATCGCCCAGGAACACCATCTCAGACGGCTCTTTCGGCTTTCGCACCGCAAAATACCTTCTCAGCCACTCGACCGCGCTGCCACCGATCGGCACTTTGCGCGTTTTTCTACCTTTGCCGGTCGTCGTCAAAATTCCTGATTCGAGGTCGAGTTCGCCGAGTTTGAGGTTCGCAAGCTCTGAAACACGCAGCCCGCACGCGTACATCACCTCGAAGATCGCACGGTCGCGAAGCCCCGTGTTCGTCTCGGTATCGGGTGCCGAAAACAGCATTTCCACCTCCGCAGAATTCAAAAACCTCGGAAGGTAGAAGGTCTTCCGGGCGGTCATCAAGTTCGCCGTCGGATCCTTCGAAATATGCCCTTCCATGGCCAAAAACTTAAAAAACCCGCGTATCGAGCTCAAATATCGGCGCCTCGACGTCTCCGTAAGCCTCTCGACCGAAAGATCCGTCATCCATTCGCGAAGGTCGCGTTCATCAAGCTCCGCAACCTCGACACCGACCCTCTCGGCCCACGCCGCGAGCTTCGCAAGGTCGCGCGAATAAGCCTCGACAGAGTTCTTCGCCAGGCCCTTCTCAGCCTTCAGGTAGATACGATATTCCCGTATGAGATCACGCGTCGGCATACCCATATATTATCAGCATATCGAAAGCTCTTCATGCCGATCATCACTCGCCAGTCTTTGCGTCGTTAAGCAGATTCCTCGGACAGCCTTCCTGCTGATGGAGCAGTGCGTCGTTGGCATGCAGTTGCGAATAAGCATCCTTTCGTGAAAAGTTGAAGGACCGTATGTCGTCGATCCTACCCAAGAGTCGGTACTCATAATGGAGGGCCGACTGGACCTCGCATCGATCATCGACCGGCATTTCCGGCATCGCAGCGAGAATCGTCGGAACCGCGTCGGCGCTCAGGCCTGCGTTGTAGTACACGTCGAAGTCCCGGCCCTGCCGCATCAGGCCGATATTCGTGCTCGCGATAAAGGCGTCCGGATTCAAAAGATTTGTGCCGCCGAGGATAACCACCGCCGCCCATAGTGCTCCCCACGCGAAACGGTTTCTTGCTCCGCGAAGAACGGTCAGCCCGAACCAAATGAATACCGTAGCCAGCCACGTCATAAAGACCATTGGATAGAATCTGACCGCTGTCAGGCCATAGCCGGACTCGCCTGTGAGTACTACGAGCCTTTGCACCGCCGACGCCATTATCACGAATAGAAGAATGATCTGTATTCCCGCAAGAATACGAAAGATCGAGTGTGCGCGGTTCTTTAACGTGTCGCGGATAAGCCAGTGGGAGGTGAGCAATATCGGCAGCACGAGAGCGGATGCGAAGACGAGTTCGCCGAACCCACGCCGGGCGTATTCCGAGAGCTTGAAATCCGGCGTCGCCCGAACAATGTCGAGACCGCCGAAAAGATACGGTATCTGGAACGAGACAAAGCTTATAAACAGCAGGTCAAGAAGCCCGAGCAGCAACACGACCTCGACGGTCCCGAGCGTAAAAAACGTCGGAACCTTCGAATTGTCAATGTTCTGCCACTTGTCAAACCTTCCCTTGAACGACGGAACCGACGGGTTCGTCACAATATTCTCGAAGAGAACGGTCTCTTTTGTCGCAGGCGGTTCGGAGCGGTTTATATGCTCGACGACCGGTGAATCGATCAGATGTTCGTCCGTAACCGCCGCCTCAGCCGCCATCCGGTCTACAAACGAACCGCCGTCCGCGTCGCTACTCTTCGCGCCTTCTTCTTTAGCAGCCTCCTTTTCCGGCTCTGAAGCGCTTTCGCTCGGCATAGTTTCGCCGTCAAACTGCTTCAGGGCACCACGAAAGTATCCCGCACTAAGCCAGGCGAATGCCGAGGCTAGCACTACGTGTCCGGCAACCATCGAAAGGTCGATATTGATGACACGGTTCACAGAAGCTTCGAACGCAGCGTCTGCCGCCATAAACAACGCTCCGAAAATAAACACCAGCGGCAGCGTGATCGCGAGCCCGCGGAGTACGGAAAACGCCATCTTGCTCGACGCACCGCCGGGTGTCTTCTTCCAATCGATATCACTGCCGAGCAGAAAAAATGTCCCAAAGACCGACGTAAAGCCCGACCACGCAACGCCGACAATGTAATGGAAAGTTCCCGCGATCTGGGCCTTGATCTTGAGATTTGCGAGCAGCAGCACGCCCATCAAGGCAAGTATCGCGAGGGTATCGAAAACAAGGAGTTCTTCGGCGGCACGAACGACGTACATCGACGCGAAAAAGAGGATCGCCGCCACAAGCGAAACGTTCGTCTTTGTCAGCAGATCCGGCCTATGCCGCCACGCGATCACACCGAGGCTCCCGAAGAACAGTACGTTAAATGCGAGGATATTCAGTCCCCAGCTCTCAGCACGCAGCAGATAGTCGGCCGCCAAACCGATCCCGATCGCCGTAAAAAGAACCTCAAAACCAAACGTCGGCCTCTTGCTCATAAAACACTCTCAGCTCAGATCTTTTTCATCGCGTCGATCAACGCTTCCATATGGTCGAGATAGCGGACGAGTGCGGCTCGGCCCTCGTCGGTGATCGAATATTCCGTAAGCGGTGTCCGCCCTTTGAAGGATTTCGTGCAACTGATATAGCCCGCTTCCTCGAGCTTTCGTGTATGAACGCTCACGTTGCCGTCCGTTGTATCCAGGAGCTTCTTGAGCTCGCTGAAGCTGAGTTTTTCGTTCGCCGCGAGCGCGCTGGTGATCCCGAGCCGAATGCGCTCGTGGATGACCTTATCGAGCTCGCCCGACACGGTGCCCGCGGCCTTCTCAACGCGAAGTACACTCTTCTTTGTCGGTCGCTCGTTGTTAAGAGCTAAATTCGTTCTTGCCATATCCCAACCTTTTAACTTCCGGCAAGCGGCGTCCCAAAGATGCCTACGGCCAGTTCGACCCACACAGCCAGGAGGATCAATAGCACCAGTCCAAGCGCCGCAAGCCGGTATCCAAAACCCTTCAAAAGCCTAAAAATGATCTCGCCGGCGAACCCTGCGCTCAGCAGGAGGATCGCACCAACGACAAAGTCCATCGGGCCCCAATTCACCTCTTGCGTAAACTGCATTGCGGTGAACGGAATTAAGAGGAGCAGCCCGGTTACACCAAAGATCCCGGCAATGCGTATATTCTGTATCGTCATACTCGTATGTATACCTCCATCGACGTTAGCCGCCGTATCGCCTTGCGATGATCGCCCCGAAAATGATGTGGAGCAGGCCGAAGCTGGCGGCCATAAAATAGTTTCCGTAGGCACTCGGCATCGCAATGGCCGCTATGCCTGCCGTGATGAACAGCCAGCCCATTATCGGAACCGCCTTTACCGAGACTGCTCCGCCAGTAACGACCGCTGCTCCATAGCAGAGCATCCAAACCGGCACCATTACTTCGAAATGCAGATATCGAAAAAGCCCGAGCGTGATCGCGACCCCTGCCATCAGCGGTGGCGCAAAACCGAACGCGAACTTCCGGCCTTGCGCACTGAAAAGTGACTGGCCGACGATCCTCGATTTTTGCCACATCGCGAGCAGGCCGATCGCCGCCGCAAGGATCGCCTCCGCAAGCCAAACGATCAGCCACATATCCTTGGTCGGCTGCTGCGACGCAATATACGCCGCCGCGATCGCCGTCAGTCCCATCAGCATCCCGCCGTAACCCGGCACGGCCGTGAACGATGCCGAACGCTCCATCGTCTCGCGTATGTATCGAAGGTTGTCGATCGCCCGATCGCTCAAGCGTTCGGGTTCGCGTTGTTCATTTGTCTCTAAAGAACGCAGTTTCGCCATACCGAAAGCAAAGATACGCCAAGTGATCGTGTCTGTCAAGTACTTTGTAATATAAAGTAGCTATCTGCGAAAATGCTCGTCTGATCGCGGCTATCGGTCAGCCTTAACCGCGCGAAACGCTACTTTCTCGCTTTCTGGTTATTCTGCTTTTCGATCTGTTCGATGAGGTTCTCTTCCGGGGCCGAGTTCGGGTCCGCTACGGAAAACGTCAGGCGTTTGCCCTGCATAAGGAAGTTCTTGCCGTTCCACTTGTAGCGTGAACGCGTGAAGTACGTCGGGCAGCAGAGTTGTTCTTCGTCACCGGTGATCTTGCCGGTTTCGGTTTGCCCGAGGATAAATCTATCGCGGCCATAGAGTTCGACGACGAGTTCGCCGTTCTCGGCACGCAGGTCTTTGAGGCCGCCGTCGGCCCGATCGCCCGTGCGGAAAGGCCATATCAGCTCGGGTTTGCCGTCCTTCCAGGTAAAGACATAAACGAGCTGCGGTATCGCCGAACCGGCCGTCTCGATCTTCAAAACGACAAGGGCTTCATCCTGGCCGTCGCCCGTGATATCAAAATATTTCGTCGTAATATACGACATCCCGATACGGCGTTCGGCCTTAACGGCGGCCTTTGTCTCGGGGTCCATGTCCTCGGTCGTTGCGGCCTGGATGGGTTCGACCTTGCCGTTCACGAGTGTTATCTCGGTCGTACCATCGGGATTTTGCCAACCGCGTGGAAGCTCGTATGTGTGATTCTTAAAATCGAATGTGCCGAGCGGTGACTGCGTCGTTTTGTTGCGGTCGTCGAGCAATTCTGCCTGGAGGTCCGGCGGCGCGGGCGTCGGCGTCGATGTCGGCACCTTGATCTCCGACGAGGGCTGCGGTGAATTGACCGCTTCAGAAGTATTTTCCACCTTTGTGCCGCACGCCGACAGGGCGGCGACCAACACCAAATATTTTGCTGACCTAAAGAACTTCAAAAACAATTTCTTAGGATCCCCTTCTTGTTTGTAACCAACACGGAGAGCTTGTCTTACGCTCGCGTCAGGCTGCGGTATTTGATGCGATGCGGCTGATCGGCGTCGTGGCCGAGACGCCGTTTGCGGTCGGCCTCGTATTCGCTGTAATTGCCGTCAAAATACTCGACCTTCGAGTCGCCTTCGAACGCCAGGATATGTGTGGCAATCCGATCCAAAAACCAGCGGTCATGACTTATTACGACGGCGCAGCCGGCAAAGTTTTCGAGCGCCTCTTCGAGGGCACGCATCGTGTTCACGTCGATATCGTTGGTCGGTTCGTCCAGCAGCAGGACGTTCGCACCCGTCTTTAGCATCTTCGCAAGGTGGACGCGATTGCGTTCGCCGCCCGAAAGCTGGCCGACGCGCTTTTGCTGGTCCGTGCCCGAAAAATTGAATTTTGAGACGTACGTGCGTGCGTTCATCGTTCGTGTGCCGAGCAGCACGTTGTCGAGGCCGTCGGCGATCTCGTCAAAGACCGTTTTGTCGGCGTCGAGGCTGTCTCGCGATTGATCGACATAACCGAGCTTTACAGTCGAGCCGACCTTGAACGAACCGGCGTCCGCCGTCTCCTGCCCGGTGATCAGACGAAAGAGCGTCGTTTTCCCTGCGCCGTTCGGGCCGATCACGCCGACAATGCCGCCTTTCGGCAGCGAGAATTCGAGGTTTTCGAACAAGACCGTATCACCGTACGCCTTTGAAACGCCGTGTGCCTCGATCACGACGTCGCCGAGACGCGGGCCGGGCGGAATGTATATCTCGAGCTCATCGGCGTGCTTCTCGGATTCGGTGGCGACCATCGCTTCGTAATCGTTGATGCGGGCCTTTGACTTCGCGTGACGGCCTTTCGGCGACATACGGATCCAGTCAAGCTCGCGCTGCAAGGTCTTTGCACGCTTGTCGTCCGCCTTTTGTTCCTTCTCAAGACGCTGTTCTTTTTGTTCGAGCCAACTCGAATAATTCCCTTTCCACGGAATCCCCTCGCCGCGGTCGAGTTCGAGGATCCAGCCGGCGACGTTATCCAGAAAGTACCGATCGTGCGTAACGGCGATCACCGTCCCTTCGTAACGCTGAAGATGCTGTTCGAGCCACGCGACGGTCTCGGCATCAAGGTGGTTCGTCGGCTCGTCAAGCAACAGGATGTCGGGCTTTTGCAGCAGAAGGCGGCAGAGTGCGACGCGACGTTTTTCGCCGCCCGACAGATTCTTGATCGGCGTTTCCGGCGGAGGGCAGCGCAGGGCGTCCATCGCCATCTCCAGCCGCGAATCAAGGTCCCAGGCGTCGGCGGCATCAAGCTTTTCCTGCACCTCGCCCTGACGCTCGATGAGCTTCGCCATCGCGTCGCTATCCATCGGCTCGGCGAATTTCGCGTTGATCTCCTCGAATTCTTTAAGAAGGGCGACCGTCTCTTGCGCACCTTCTTCGACCGTCTCGCGAACGGTCTTGGCGTCATCGAGCTTCGGTTCCTGTTCGAGAAACCCGACGCTGTAGCCCTTCGAAAAAACGACCTCGCCGTTAAAATCCTTGTCGGTGCCCGCGATTATCCGCAGAAGGCTCGATTTGCCCGCACCGTTCAGGCCCAACACGCCGATCTTCGCACCGTAAAAGAACGACAGGTAAATGTCCTTCAAGACAGGCTTCTTGTCGTAAAACTTGCTGACCTTGACCATCGAAAAGATGATCTTATTCGGTTCTTGTTCGCTCACAGATTATCCAAATACACCGACAACCGCCGGGAATATCACTAAAGTAAAAATTCAGATTACCTTTTTAACGCCAACTAAGCCAACCACCGTCATCCGTCTCGCAAATTCGTGCATTCGTGGCTTACTGCTTCTTTGCTTTGTGGCTAATTCCATGCCTGCGTGCCTTTGTGGCAAAATTCCCACCCTTCGCGTCCTAGCGTTTCTCCGTTGGCCATAACGCAAAGTTCGCGAAGGCTTTCGCAAAGACCGCAAAGGGTGGACGCGATTGACTTCTTCGCGCCCTTTGCGTCTTCTCTTTGTGTCCTTTGCGTTTATTCCTGTCTGATTCGTGCATTCGTGGCCAACCCTTCCTTCGTGCCTTTGTGGCCCAATTCTTCCGCACTATTCAAGTTCATTCCGTTGAACTTAACGCAAAGTCCGCTGAGGCTTTCGCAAAGACCGCAAAGCGTGGAACTGAGTGACCAAAGTTCGCAAAGGGTGGACGCGATCGACTTCTTCGCGCCCTTTGCGTCTTCCCTTTGTGTCCTTTGCGTTTATCCGACCAGATTCAACACATGACGCCATTTACTCCCATCTCCATGCCTACATTTCCCCAACTTCGCCAACTTCGCTTAAACTCTATTTGACGATATCGGGCTTCACCGGCATTGATGGAAAATCACCTGATCATAACTTGCGTGATCCTTGGGGTCGCGCTCGTGCTGTTCCTGAGCGGGCGGCTTGCCGCGGACCTTGTTGCGCTGCTTGTTGTCGTGGCTCTCGGGCTGACGGGCGTTCTATCGCCGCAGGAAGCATTTTCCGGATTCAGCCGCTCGGCAGTGATCGTTATCATCTCGATCTTCGTGCTTACCGAATCGCTACAGCGGACGGGCGTGACCGATCAGGTCGGCAACATTTTGCTGAAGGTCGGCGGCACCGGTGAACTCCGTCTGACGGTCGTCGTGATGATCGCCGGGGCGTTCCTTTCGCTCTTTATGAACAACATCGCGTCGGCGGCTGTACTGCTGCCGGCGATGTCCGGCCTCGCGAAACGCTCGGGGGTGAACACCTCGCGGCTCTTGATCCCGCTTGCTTTCTCGACAATCCTCGGCGGCACGGCGACGCTCTTTACGACCTCGAACATCATCTTGAATTCCGTGTTGAAGGACAACCAACTTCCCGTTTTCGGCCTCACGGATTTTGGTTATGTCGGCCTGCCGATCATCATCGTCGGTATACTTTACGTTGCGTTCATCGGCCGCAATTCGCTGCCCGGCGACTCGCCGCTCGAACGCACGCATATGCCGACCTCCGAACGCGGCGACCTTATCGAAGCTTACGGCCTCGGCGCGATGCTTTTTAAGGCACGCGTGCCCGACGGCTCGATGCTGATCGACCGCACGATCGCCGAATGTTCGCTGCGGGAGGATTACGACGTCAACATCGTCGGCATTGAGCGTGCGGGAAAGCGCATCCTGCATCCGACGCCGCAAAGACACATTCGCCGCGGCGACGTTCTCGTTCTAGAAGGCAGCGAGGCTGATTTTCGCGCACGCGATATCGAGCCTTATATGGAGTTCCTGCCCGAGACCGAATGGCGCGAGAGCGACCTCGAATCTCCGGCGATCGACGTCGTCGAAGCGATGCTTGCACCGCGCTCGCGGCTTATCGGCAAGACGATCCGCGATGCTCACTTCCGCGAAAAATACGGGATGAGCGTGCTCGCCATCTGGCACGGCGACCGCGAGGTCATCACGGACCTCGGTGACGAAAAGCTGCATTTCGGCGACGCGCTTCTCCTGCAAGGCCCGCGTGAAAAACTGCACGTGATGAAGGACGATCCCGATATCATCCTGCTCGGATCGGACGAAGAGGCCGAGATCACAGTGCCCGGCAAAGGACGTGCGGCATTGCTCATCTTTTTTGCGACGCTCGGCCTCGCAGCATTTTTGCCCGAGCTGACCGCCGCGATAATGCTCGGCGGAGCCCTCGCTATGGTCGTCGTCCGAATAATCACGACCGAACAGGCATATTCGGCGATCGGCTGGAAGAGCGTCTTTCTCGTCGCAGGAATGTTGCCGATGGGCGACGCACTTCAAAAGACGAATGCGGCTGGATACGCGGCACAGGGCCTGCTGCATTTGCTCGGCGGCTACGGCCCGTACATTCTCATCGCGGCACTGTTCATCGTTACGGCCATCGCGACCCAAATGATCAACGGAGCGGTAACGGCCGCGATCATCGGCCCCGTGACCGTTCAGCTCGCACATCAAACCGGTGTCGATCCGCGTACGCTTATCATGGCAGTCGCGATGGCATGTTCGATGGCGTTCATCCCGCCGCTCAGCCACGCGGTCAACGTACTTGTGATGAGCCCCGGCGGTTATAATTTCAAGGACTATATGAAGGTCGGCCTGCCGCTAACGGCCGTCTTGTTCGTCGTGGTGATGATCGTCCTGCCGTTTGCGTGGCCATTCTAGGCATCAAGGCATATTTTTGCCCGTCGGTGGAATCAAAGGTTTATCGGCCTTCGGCCCTGAGCAATGAAAAGCGTCTTTTGCGTGCTGTATCTCGTTCTGTTTACGTGCCTTTGTTCGGCGCAATCGGGACGCGTTCGCACGGAGCCGACGCCGACACCGACGCCCGTTCGCGGGACGGTCTATATGCCGACGGAACCGCCCCGGAACACGCCGAAACCCACGCCGACTCCTTCACCGGCCGCAAATGACAACGACACGATCCAGGTCGATTCACTACTTATCCCGATACCGGTTTATGTGACCGACAAGGCAGGACGCTCCATCACCGGTTTGAAGGCCGCGGACCTCGACCTTCGCATCGACGGCAAAACGGAGCAGATCGGCGACCTCATCCGCAGCGACGCACCTATCAGCCTTGCGATGATCTTCGACAATTCGAGCAGCGTAACGATCGCACGCGATTTCGAGAAGGAGGCCGCGGTAAGATTCTTTCGCCGTGTTCTGCGTCTTGGCCGCGATCAGGCCGCGCTCTTTTCGCTCGCCGACGTTACGCGTCTCGAACAACCGCTGACGCGCGATCTCAGTTCGATAACGCGTGCGATCGAATTTTTCCCGCCGCCGAAAGGTGCGACCGCGCTTTTAGATGGCTTGATCGAGGTCGCGCAATATATGCGCGAAGCTTCTGGCCGACGCGTCGTCGTTCTCGTCTCGGACGGCGAGGATACGTACAGCGATCTGAAGACCACTCTCGACGATACGATCCGCGCGCTTCAGCTTGCCGACGTGCAGGTCTTTGTCGTGAATACGAAAGCCTTTGAGAATTTCAAACGCACGGGCGTCCGCGGCGGCAACGCGAATATCCGCGCACTTACGGCCGAACGGCGTCTCGCCGAAATCACATCGCAGACGGGCGGCGAGGTTTTCGGCCCGATCGACGAACGCGAAATGGACGCTGCATTCGCACAGATCTCCGCCGACCTTGCCGATCAATTCACGATCTACTTCTACCCTGACCTCGAAACCGCGACGGCCGGCCAGATGCGGCTTATCTCAGTTGCCGTCAAAGGCAAGCCGGAGCTGAACGTCCGTTCGCGCAAGAGTTTTTACGTGCCGAAACGGCCGTCACGGTTGTAAACTCTTTTGTCGAGAAATATGCTCAATGCCCTGATCGCCGAATTCCTGCAGCATCTCAAATACGAACGTAATTTGAGTCCGCATACGCAGCGAAACTATGCGAGCGATCTCGAACAATTTCGCACGTGGATCCTCTCGATCGAGCGACGCGAGGACATCGAGGTCGAGGCGATCGACCGCCTTACGATCCGCGAATGGATGGCGTCGCTCCACGGCGACCACAAAAAAACCTCGATCGCACGAAAGCTCGCGTCCCTCAGGACGTTCTTTCAATTCCTCGTTCGCGAACACCGGGTCGAATCAAACCCTGCAAAGCTCGTCTCAACGCCGCGCATCGAACGCAGACTCCCGAACCATCTCTCGATCGAGGACGCCGTCCGCTTTATCGAAATGCCGAACGTCGCGACCGATCTCGGCCGCCGCGACCGCGCGATCCTCGAGCTTCTATATGCGACCGGAATTCGTGTGAGCGAACTTGTCGGGATAAATTTGTCGGATATCGATATGAGCGAGCGGCTTATACGCGTGCTCGGCAAAAGGCGAAAGGAGCGCATCGTGCCGTTCGGCGAACCGGCACTCGCCGCACTTCTACTCTATCTGAACGACACGCGTCCGCAATTCCTCGCCGCGGGGAAGGAAACTGTTCGCGACGAAAAGGCCGTCTTCCTGCATCGCCGCGGCGGACGCCTGACGACGCGAAGCGTCGGCCGCCTCGTCGACAAATACATTCGGGAATGTTCGGGAATTTATAATATCTCGCCGCACAGTCTGCGGCACACGTTTGCTACGCACTTGCTCGACAACGGAGCCGACCTGCGCGATATTCAGGAGCTCCTCGGCCACGCACGCCTCTCGTCAACTCAGATCTACACGCACGTCTCAATGGAAAAACTCATCGAGGTTTACGACAAGGCACATCCGAAGGCGTAGCACGCCGCGGCTTCCCGTAAAGGCGTCTGGCTTTTGCCCAGTCAAAATACCCTGAACCGTCTTCGCTGTTATCGAATCTATTGTCCAATTCCTTTGCTTTGATCGTACGCTCTTTTTTCATCACTCACCTGACGGAGTCACAACCGTTATTTCCGGGAACTCGGCAGTGAACTGTTCCTCCGGTTTCGAATCGATCTCTCCGCGGATCGGACGCTTACCGACGTTCGCTTTGAATTGCCCATTGTCGTCATAAAGGCGTCTGTACTGAGCGGTATTTCGGATGATGCCCTGTACGTATTTCTTCGTCTCTTTGAACGGTATCTCTTCGACAAAATCGTCCATCTCGGGCGGCAAAGTCGCACGCCATTGAGGCACGCGTCCGGGCCCGGCATTGTACGCAACGGCGACGTATTCGACGCGGCCGAATTTCCCAAAAAGCTCTTTCAGGAATCCGGTGCCGAGCTCAATATTCAACGCCGGTTGATAAAGGTCTTCGGCGGAATTCGGCATCTGCGACGAATTGTTTCGCCGGGCAACACCCTTCGCCGTCGGGAGCAGAAGCTGCATCAAACCGTAGGCGTTCGCGCCCGAGCGTGCCCTCGGTTCAAAGACGGTTTCTTGCCGTATGAAGCCCGCGACCTGATATTTATCGAGCCCTCGGGCGGATGCCCAACGCGTGATGTCGTCCCAATTCGTGAGCGGATAAAAGAAACTCCACGCCTCGCGATCCATCTCTTCGGGAAACATCTGAGCGTAATCCGGATAGCTCTTCTGCATCGCGATAAGCGCCTGGACGTTGTCGCCTTTCAGACGGTAATGACGTGCAAGCGCAAGATTCACCTTCGGGCTCGTCGGCGCGGTTTTGCGTGCCTCGTTCAGTTCGTCGATCGCCCAATCGAACAGCCCGACGATCGAGAGTTCATCGCTCTTTTCCGTGCGTTCAAGCTCTTTCGCTCCCGCGGTCTCGCGTGCAACCGTCACCTTACGCAGATTCGCCGCGGCGGTGCGCACCTCTTCGCTCACGTTCTCATTGCCCTTGCAAAGCCCGCGGCCTTTCATCGACGTGAGCCGATCGAGGGCAAGATATCCGTACCAATTCGCACCGTATCTGTACGCTGTTGCGTCGTAGAGAACGCATGCGTCCGCGGTATTCCCCGCGCGTTCAGAATCGCGTGCAGACCAATATCCGGCTTGCCCGCGATTGTCCGTATCCTGATCGGCGTAGCGTGCGAGATGTTCGATCAGCATACGCGAAGATATCGCGAAGCTTCCGGATTCGTGCTTGTCCCAGGCGGCACCGAATTGCGCGTCCGCGACCTCGATCGACGTCGGAAACGCCGCAACGGCCGTGCTGTAAAAATAGCTCGCCTGCGTCCTGTCCTTCACCTTTTCTGCGGCGGCCCCAAGATCGACGAACGTTTTCGGCACGAGCTTTCCGTTCGGGAATTTCGCACGCATCTCGTCGAGCAGCAGGCGTGCGTCCGCCCACGAACGCGTCTTTGCGTAACCGAGTGCAAGTTCGCGATACGCCGCCTCGCGCTCAAGTGCATTCGCGGGTATCGCCGCAAATGCCGCACGTGCGTCCGCTGTCCTGCCTGCCGAGGCGTACGCGACCAGAGAGCGAAGCCGCACGCTCGGCGTCAACGCCGTCGGGAACTTCGCTTCGAGCGTCTTGAATTCATTCGCCGCGTCCGTGAACTGATCCCCTTTGAGCAAGCGGTCAGCCCTTGCGAACTGCTCCTCGCCGTCCTGCGGGTCGAGCGATTCGCCAGCGGCAGTAAGCGCTTCCGCAGCGGCCTTCGCGGCATCCGTGCCTGCGGCAAAAAAGTATGTTCGCCGATAGTATTTGCGGGCCTCGTTCGTCGAATTCTGCGCTTCAAATGCCTTCGCTGCCGCAAGCAGAGCATCGCCGTCATTCTTTTCGATAAGTTCAATGAGCATCGGCGGCACTTCGACGGCGCGTCCCGTCGCGGTCGCGGCCTTTGCCCACGCGATCTTTGCCTCGCGTACGCGGATCGACGTCGGATATTCCTTGAAGAGTTGTTCGTAGGCCTTCGCCGCGTCAGCGGGACGATTCGCGGCCGCCAGAGCGTTTCCTCTCAACAACAATGCGTAACCGCCGACCTTCGTGAGCCGTCCGAACTCGCCCGAATCGAGGAGCCTTGCGGCACCGTCGAAGTCGCCCGCATCGAACTTTATCTTCGCGTGCAGCAATTTCGCGAGCGCGCCGGTCCGCTTGCCCGCAAAACGTTTCTCGATCTGGGCGACCATCGCCTCCGAAGGCGTTTTTCCCGCCGACGTGATCTGCCGCAAACTCTCAAGAGCCTGCTGCTCGGTCTGCTGCGCAGAGCATCCGACCGCAAAAAGTACTGTTAAACACAAGAAACACGCCGCGAAACGAGCAGGAAATAAAGTCATAAAAGGTATTGCAAGCCACTCCGAACGGGTATATGATAGCAGAACTTCAACGCTCTCCTCGTCGAATAACTATGCGCAAACTGATGCTGAGCTTTTTCGCGTCGGCTATTTTCGCGGCAACCGCTGTCGCGCAAAATACGACCTCACCCGCAGCAAAGCCAACGCCCGATACGGACGTTGTCAGGATCACAAGCACGCTCGTCCAGCTCGATGTAAGCGTGACCGACAAGGAGGGTCGCCCTATCAAAGATCTCCGGCCTGAGGAGATACATCTCTTTGAGAATGGCAAAGAACGAAAGCTCTCGGGTGTCTCATTCGTTCCCGGAGCACCTCCCGCGGACAACAATGAGATGAAAAAGTCCGCCGCCCCCGTTGGCCCTGTCCTCCCCGGCCGGCAGCTTGCGGCCAATGAGGTCCGCCGGACGATCGCGATCGTCGTTGACGATGTAACGCTCTCATTCCAGAGCATCGACTACACGCGCGAGGTGCTTCGACGCTTCGTCGACCAGCAGATGCGTGACGGCGACCTCGTCGCGATCATACGCAGCGGTGCGGGCGTGGGAGCTCTTCAGCAGTTCACGAGCGACAAACGCCAGCTTTACGCCGCCATCGACCGCATCCGCTGGAATGCCGTTGCCAACGGCCGTATCAGCACATTCGATTCGGTCGAAGGGCAACAAGATGATAGCAACCAGATCGACGTCCGGGCGCAGCAAGAGGACGCGTTCGTCGCCGGAAGCCTTGGAGCGTTGAATTACGTCATCCGCGGTATGGATAAACTCCCGGGCCGCAAGTCTGTCCTGATGATCTCCGAGGGATTCCGTCTATTCGACCGCGAACCGGGCGGTCAGATCACGCAAGGCAACGTCATCGACTCAGTGCGTGCGATCACGGATGCGGCGAATCGTGCGGCGGTCGTCATCTACACGCTCGACCCGCGCGGGCTCGTCGTCCCGATGGTCGGCGTCGAAGAGAACCCCGAGTTTTGGTCGCTCGAGGACATCGATCGCAAGATGTCGCGTCAGGGGCAGGCTCTCATCGACACGCAGGACGGCCTCTCCTACCTTTCCGAAGAGACCGGCGGATTTACCATCAAGAACACGAATAACCTCTCGAAGGGCATCCGCAAGATCCTCGACGATCAGAGCTACTATCTCGTGGCATACGAACCGGAAGAAGGCAGTTTCGACCCGAAGAAGCTCCGCTTCAATAAGATCGAGATCAAGGTCGATCGGCCGGGAACGAAGGTGCGGTACAGAAGCGGCTTCTTCAACATCGGCGACAACACGCTAAAGGCGGCAAAGCAGCCGACGCCTTTTCAGTCGATCGCGGACGCACTTCTCTCACCGTTCGCACAGAACGATCTGCCGATACGCTACAACGGCCTTTTCAACTATGACCACAAGAACGGAGCCTATCTCCGCTCGCTTGTGCATATGAACATCGGTGATCTTGACTTCAAGACGCTGCCGGACGGCAAACGCCAGGCATCGCTTGATATCTTCGCTTACGCATTCGGCGTGAACGGCGCGATCGAGGGACGCCTTCAGAAGACGTATAAGCTGACGGTTCCGCCCGAAGCGTTCGAGAAACTGCGTTCGACCGGATTCGTCTATGACTTCGTCTTTCCCATCGCAAAGCCCGGTGCGTATCAACTGCGTGTCGTCGTACGCGATTCGGCCGCGGACAAGGTCGGCTCGGCCAGTCAGTTTGTCGAGATCCCGAACCTGAAGAAGAACCGCCTGACGCTTTCGGGCATCGTGCTCAATTCCGGCACGCCAACGACATCGTCGAGTGCTCTCACGGCAACTGCCTTGAGGGAGTTCCATCGCGGTGCGTCGCTCGATTATGGCACGGTCGCTCTGAATGCCCGTGCGGATTCGCTCGGCAAGACGAACCTAACATCACGCCTTCGCATCTTCCGCGACGGCAAGCTGATCTTCACCGGTCAGCCTCAATCCGTCGCGCAGGGACAGCAGCCCGCGGATTCGGTCGCCTTTATGGGATCGATCAATCTCGGCACGAAACTCGAGGCCGGCGACTACGTGATGGAGGTCGCGGTCACCGACACGCTCGCAAAAGGGAAATACGCTACGGCGGTCCAGTATGTGGAATTCCGCGTCGTAGAGTAAACTTCTCTTTTATGCTTATCAGGGAAATAAAGCTCGTCGAGATAAAGATGCCGCTCGTGCATTTTTTCGAGACGAGCTTTGGCCGTACGTACGAGCGAAGTATCATCCTCGTCCGCGTTACCGATAGCGACGGTGGGACGGGCTGGGGCGAAGTTACCTGCGGCGAATCGCCCGGCTATTCCGAAGAATGGACAGGCTCTGGGTGGGCAACGATCGAGAAGATACTCGCCCCGTTGGTGCTCGGCCACGAAGTTGATTCTGCCGCCGATATCGCCGGCCTTATGAAATGGGCACGCGGTAACCGCATGGCGAAATCCGGTATCGAGACCGCCTGCTGGGACCTCGAAGCAAAGCGGCTTGGCGTCCCGCTCTGGCAGCATCTCGGCGGCGTCAACCGAACGATCGAGAGCGGCGTCTCGATCGGCATTCAGGACACGATCCCAGACCTTCTCGATCTGATCCGCATCGAACTCGCCGCCGGATATCGCCGCATAAAGATAAAGATCAGCCCGCGTTGGGATTACGACGTGCTCAAAGAAGTGCGGCGTGAATTCCCCGATATTCCGCTCATGGCGGATGCGAACTCGGCGTACACGCTCGCAGACATCGAACGTCTAAAGAGCTTTGATGAATTCAATTTGATGATGCTCGAACAGCCGCTCGCTCACGACGACATCATCGATCACGCAAAGCTGCAGGCCGAGATCGCAACGCCCATCTGCCTCGACGAACCGATCAAATCCGTCGAGGACACGCGCAAGGCGATCGAGCTTGCCTCGGGCCGCATCATCAACCTAAAGAACGGCCGCGTGGGCGGGCACACCGAATCAAAAAAGATCGAGGCCGTCTGCCGCGAAAACAATATTCCGGTCTGGTGCGGCGGCATGCTCGAATCCGGCATCGGCCGCGCGCACAACATCGCCATCTCGACCCTCGCCGGCTACACGATGCCCGGCGACGTCTCCGCCTCAAAACGCTATTGGCACGAAGACATCATCACTCCCGAGGTCGAAGTCTCTTCCGATGGGACGATAACCGCTCCCGACTCACCCGGCATCGGCTTCGAAATAAAACACGACCTGATCCAAAAACTCACCACCCGCGAAACGATGATCCTGAGCTAATCCACGGCTCACTCGGTGTGCCTTGCCTTTGTGTCTTTTGCGTCTTCCCTTCGTGTCCTTTGCGTCTTCCCTTTGCGTCCTTTGCGTCTTCCCTTTGTGTCCTTTGCGTTCAGTCCGCTGTTTTCAACGCAAAGGCCGCAAAGTTCTTTCCGCAAAGCTCGCAAAGACTCACCGCCTACGCGCCTTCCGTCCAACTTCCTATTCGTGCATTCGTGGCAGACTTTCGTCGGTTCACGGATCGATCGCCTTCGTGCCCTTTGCGTCTTCCCTTCGCGTCCTTTGCGTCTTCCCTTCGCGTCCTTTGCGTTTATTCCGCTTTCCTCAACGCAAAGCACGCAAAGATCTCTCGCAAAGCCCGCAAAGACTCACCGCCTACGCGCCTTCCGTCCAACTTCCTATTCGCGAATTCGTGGCTATCTCACTTTATTCGTGCATTCGTGGTTAACTCAATCTATTCTTCGCTTCACGAATTGCGCACCTCAGGGCCCTTTGCGTCTTCCCTTTGCGTGCTTTGCATTTATTCCGTTTCTTTCAACGCAAAGGCCGCAAAGCCTCACCCCTAAGCTCTTAAAGTATCCTAATGAAAAATTAAGAATACTTTTAACCCACTAAAGTATCCTTACACAATTTTAAGGATACTTTAGGTACTATTTCGAGAGCCACGAAAGGAGGGCTTAGTTCGCCGATAAGAACTCATCCCAGTCCTTCAGCGCGCGTTCGACCTGGATGATATGGCGTTCGCGTTTGTTGCGGTGTTTCTTGCGGAGTTCGACGGGCAGCGGTTCGAGCAGGCCGAACGTGATATTGACGGGCTGAAAATTCTTTGTCTCGACCGAAGAAACGTACCTGCAAAGGGCTCCCATCGCCGATGTCTGCGGAGCCGTGATCAACTCACCGCCCACCAACGTCCTAGCCGCATTGTGCCCCGCGAGCCAGCCGGTCGAAACAGACTCGACGTAACCTTCGACGCCGGTGATCTGCCCGGCGAAGAAGATATTCGGCGAGCTGCGTGCGTCGAGCGTTGCGTTCAAGATCTTCGGGCTGTTGATGAACGTATTGCGATGGATCTGACCGAACTGCAGGAAATCCGCCGACCCAAGCCCCGGTATCAAACGCAGTACGCGCTCCTGCTCGCCGTAACGCAGATGATTTTGAAACCCGACGATGCCGTACGCGTCGGCCATCAGATTCTCCTGCCGAAGCTGCACGCACGCATACGGCTCGCGGCCCGTTCGCGGATCAGGCAAACCTTTCGGCTTCATCGGCCCGAACCTCAGCGTATCGACGCCGCGACGAGCTATCTCCTCGATCGGCAGACACGCCTCAAACCAATGCGTCTCCTCAAAACGCTTTAGCGGGACGCTTTTCGCCTCGATCAACGCGTTGTAGAACGCCGCGTATTCTTCCTCAGACATCGGGCAGTTGATGTAATCATCGCCGCCCTTGCCGTACCTCGCCGCCCTGAACGCGATCGACATATCGATCGAATCCGCCGCAACGATCGGTGCGATCGCATCATAAAAATACAGCTGATCGTCGCCCGTAAACCGCATTATCTCGGCCGTCAAAGCCTCGCTCGTGAGCGGCCCCGTCGCGATGATCGAAACTTCATCCGCCGGGATCGCCTTGATCTCTTCGCGAACGATATCGATCTGCGGATGCTCCTCGATCTTCTCGGTAATGAACTCGGCGAATTTTATTCGATCGACCGAAAGCGCGGCACCCGCGGGCACACGCGTCGCCTCAGCGGCCTGCATCACGAGCGAACCGCCGCGCCGTAATTCTTCTTTCAAAAGGAACGGTGCCGTCCCGTATTCGTCCGACTTGAGCGAGTTCGAACAAACGATCTCGGCAAGCTTATCCGTGCGATGCGCAGCCGTCTGCATCACCGGCCGCATCTCGAAAAGCCGCACCTTCGCACCAGCACGCGCCGCTTGCCACGCGGCCTCAACGCCCGCCAGTCCGCCGCCGATCACGTTTACCGTAGCGCTAGAATCTCTCAAACTCATTCGTCTCCTGCGTCAGCAGCCGCATAAACCTCGAATTCACAAAAAGCTTTTCCCTTGCCGACCTCACCTCGACGAGCACCCCGATCTCCACCAGACTCTTGAGGTATCGCGACGCCGTTTGCCTTTGGGCGACACCGCGTTCGGTGAGATTCGTTATTCGACAGTACGGAAGCTCGAATATGGCGTTCGCAAGCTCGTAGCTGTAGATGCCGGGCAGAGACTTTTTGATATGGCGACGCGTATCTTCGGCTAGGTCTCTTATCGCCGCGATCTTCTCGGTCGTCCACCGCGACGTTTCCTCGACGCCGACGAGTAAGAACATGATCCAGCTCTCCCAATCGCCACGTTCTGTGACCTGCAGAAGCCGTCGATTATATTCGTTCCGATTCTGCAGAATGTATCTACTTAGGTACAGCACGGGAAGCGTAAGCAATCCCCGTTCTATCAGGTAAAGGCTGTTCAGTATTCGGCCCGTCCGTCCATTGCCATCTGTGAACGGATGGATCGCCTCGAACTGATAATGTCCCACGGCCATTTTGATAAGCGGATCGACCGGGTCGTCGCTGTGAAGATACCGTTCCCAATTCGCGAGCAGTTCTCTCAGGACGGATTCACCAACGGGTGGTGTATAGACAACCGGTCCGTCCGGCCCATTCCTTAGAGCCGTTCCGGGTACCCTTCTAACATTGACCTCGACGCCCCTTATCCGACTACAGATCGTCTCCGCGGTCCTGGTATTGAGCGGACGGTCGTTGCGCTCTCCGAACGCCTCCAGCAATGCCGAGCTGTATCGCAAAGCCTCCTTCGTCGCTGGGTCTGCGTTGGATTCCGGCGTCAGGTGCTCGAATAACTTGTCCGTGGTCGTTACGATATTCTCGATCTCAGAACTCGCCTTGGCTTCGAGCAAAGGCAGTGTCTTGATCAAGATCGCCGGATTCGGGATCAGCATTGATGCCTGTTTTAACTCTGCCAACGCAGAACGGGCCTCGATGCAATGCTGTAAAACGGATACGGTCTGGCACTCGGCCGATGGAGGCAACGGCGGCAGTTCCTGAAAAGGTTTTGCGGGGTCCCAGGACGACATGTTTACGATTTAGCGTTTTTTCGACACGTTTTGAGGATATGTCGATGGCGTAAACATGTCAACATATTATGTCGATGATTTGCGATTTTATCGACATATGAACATTGATATGTCGATGATCTGCGATCTTATCGACACATCCAAAAATGCAAAAAGGCGGCCGTGAAGCCGCCTAAGTGCCATATTCGCAACGATTTACACCGTCACGCTGCTCGAATTCCGCTTTCCGGCGTAGATCCGGGCCATTCTGCGGCAGTTATCGAAGACCTTCGATGTGAAGATGCCCGAGCCGGGCGGATCGACCTCGACGGTCGCCGAAGCGCGAGCCGCCTTGATGAGCCAAACCTCGGCCGCTGCGGAATTAAGGTCGTAGGTCGCGCTCCAGCCGCTTTCCGGCGGGAGAACGCCCGCGGCATCCGGCAACGCGGCTTTTGCGAGGGCCGAGTTCAGCTCGGCCTCCGTCAGCGTGGGCTCTGTGTCCCACGCCGTCAACAGTTTCAGTTCGTCCAATGCAGACATTCGTGAACCTCCTTCTTACGCGGCCTTGTTCGCGATCAGCATTGCAAGCGCGTTCGGCTCGACGACCTTCGCGCCGTAAACGTGCAATCCCTTGACCGCATCGCCGAAACGCTTCTCCGGCTTGAACGTATGCAGGTCGAGGACCTGCTCGACGTACGAGGTCGCGACCGCGTGGCCGGCGATGATCTTGAATTTCGTGCCTGCGTCATTCGGCACATTGTTCGATTTCAGAATGTCGAACCCTGCGGCCTCGCCGACGGCTCCATTTGCGAGCCTTCGGTCCGAACGCATCGTTCCTGCGTTCACGAAACGATCGTCCTTGAGCAGCAGCCCGTGGAACCACGCCGGTACGATGACGAATCTTCCGTCGATCGGCGTGTTCGATTCGTCGAGCATCGTGCCGAGATCTACGAGGTATTCGTACGCATCATCCTTTGTCGGCACACGCGGCGTGCCGGTCGTGCCGATCGTGTTCGGGCCGAGCACTGCGTTCGACATCGTCGTCGCGACGAAGCTGTCCGCGGCATCGCGCAATTTCCACGCCGACCGACGCATCGCGTGGTCGAGCACGTTCACATTCTGCTGTGCCTGATCGATGCGATCGACATAGAAATTGAAATACTTCGCCTGATCGATCGCGAGCGTCTGCTCCGTATCGGTCAGCAGTGTCGGGTCGTCGATGTCGCTATTCTTGACGTAATCGCCGATGGCAACGTCGCTGATCGACGCGATCTTCACCGTATTGCCGGCTTCGCGTATATCACCTTCGTAGTCTCGGTTGACGACCTTGCTTTGTCCGTAAACAAGCGATTCTTCAAGGGCGACGAGCAGCCTCGAAGCCCAAACTGTGGGAATAAAATCCAATGCCATTTCCTTTTTCTCTCTCCTGTTCTAGCCTGCGCTCAACACGCGGCGAACTTCCGTCCAATCGAGCCGAGCGATCTCGGCGTGTGACATCTTTGCGAGTGCTTCCTTTGTGAGTTTCGGCTCCTCGCGTCGGCCTGCCGCGGCGTCGATATCGACGACCTTTGCGGCGCGCGACGCCAGAGTCTCTTTGATCTCGGCGAACTCTTCCCGCAACGCGTCCAGCGTTGCCTGGACGCCGCTTTCCGCGCTATTTGACGCGGCAGTTTCCGTAGCTATTTCTACCGGCCGTTTCTCTTTGCTCTCTGTTTCCATGACTTTCTCCCTTGCTTTCTGCAAAAAAACGTAATTCTGTCGTCTCTAAAAGGAACTCAAGGCGGTCCGCGAACACGGCAACCGGCTCCCATCTTTGAAATTTTATTTTTACGGAGCATTTATAATGTCTATTTACAAAGTTCAGAACCTCACTCTCGTTGCGCAGCCGACCGATGCCGTCTGTTGGTGGGCAAGCGACACGATGCTATACAAATGGTCGAAGGCAACGGGCCGCGGTTCGATGATCGATCCTCTTTCCGACTCGGGTTTCAAAGCCCGTTATGAAGCCAACGGCACTTGGGGATGCAGCGACAACGCGTTCATGGCAAAGACACTTAAGATGGTCGGCATCACTAGTGTCGATCTCTCTTACGACGGCCTCGTCTCTACATTCCAAGCGCACGGGCCGTTGTTCGCGAGCGTGCAGAAGAATTGGAACGGTAATGATTACGGCCATGCAGTTGTTTTTGGCGGTGTCGCCGACACGGGCGTACTCGTTTACGATCCGATGCCGGTCGGAAAAGGCTCGCTAATTTGGCTCACTTGGGCTCAGGTCAAGAAAGCTCTTGACGGCATCTCGGGAGCGAACCCGACATATCTCGCGGCGGTCTAAAATGGTGACGCATTCGCAGCTTCGTCCAGGCCGTAACCGGCCTCGGTAAGGAGCTGCGTTTGCGGCAGCCCGAGCTGTTTTTTGAGGATCAGATTCTCGAGCATCTCGCGTTCCGACAGCGGCGATGGATCTTGCCAGAGCGTTACGAACTTTGCATCATCGCGGCCCTCGATCCGCCGTGCGAAGCTCATCGCGTCCGCCCAAACTTGTCCGTACGCAAGCTGCCGAATTCGCACCTTCGCGATGAATCGCGCACTCGCCTGCCGCAGACTTTCGCCGCTCGGGAATGTTCCCGCCTGCTGCAGGAAATAAAAGAGCGGCGTGCCCGTAACCGAAGCGATGTCCGTGCGGAAACTGTCCTTCACCTTGATGAATTGATCGAGCCTTGCGGATTCGAAATCGCCGAACCGCGCGTTCGCATCGCCCGCGATCCAAAGGTGTTCGACGCCTGAGCGGAACGGTGCGATCGCTTTTCCATCCGCGTCGTATTCGATCTCGATCCCGGCGGCCCAACGCTGTCTGTACGCTGAGAATTCCATCGCGACGAGCATATCGAGCACCGCTTTGTTCAGCCCGTCCTGTATCGGTATCGCGGCATCGAGTTCTGACCGCCCCAACATTCCGATGCCCGCGTTGTTCGCAAAGTGAAACACGGGAACCTTGCCGAACGGATTCTCGACGGCCGGACCGTACGCCGTGAATTCTTTCGCGTCCGGAAAACGCGGCTCCTCTTTGCGGCGCGTTATGTAACGCTCGATGCGGTCAGGAAAGAAAAGATTGAGCCGAATTCTGCCGTCCTCGGCACGCCAGCATTTCGCGGCCTGTGTGATCTCGGTCGAAGATTCTTCGTCGTACCGAACGGCGATCTGCGATGCGCGATTCGGATGAAATACGGCCTCTCCTTTTGCGTCCGGCCAAACGATCAGATACGCGTCGCCGTTCTTTAATGCCTCTCGATGCACCTCGCCGCTTACGATCGGCATACGGCGTTTCCGCCAGAGCAATTCGGCGTCTCTGCCGGCTTCCGTCGGCCCGCTGTCAACGCTGAACCCTGCGACCGAGAGCTTGTCCGCGACCGAATCGCACACTATCGGGCAGAGATTCAACGCAAATTCGCGGAAAAGATCGCCGAACGTCGTCTTGAATTTTTCCGTCGCGAATCTCAGGTCGTGGTTGCCGTCGTAATAACGCTCCGTTCTGGCGTAACGCTCGGCGTTCGCCGAAAGGGTTTGCAGTGCCTTCTCAATGTCTGTATTCATTTCCTTGTCTCCTCAAAATGTCTTCAAGAATTTCCTGTCGCGTGCCGCGAGCATACTCACCGCGAGGCTGACGGCATCGACCTGGTCGTCGTGCGGCGACGCGGGGAACGCACACGCTTCATCGACGAAATCCTTTATCCAACTGCCCGCGACCAGCACGACGTTGCCCGCCTCTGCGATCGGTGCCCATGTGTGCGCACGCGTCCATTTATCGTCCGTAACGCGGACCGACCTCAGCGGCCTTCCGCGGCATTCACCCGAACTCAACAGGTCCTGCACGATCGCCGTGCCGTGCATCGCGCTCTCGACGCAATGCACCGTCCGCGGCTCCGATGCGATCCGCTCGGCGATGAACTTCCTCTGCTGCGTGTATGTGAGCCGCTGCCTGAAACCGTCAGCGATGTAGAGGATGTTGTCCTTGCCGAACGCGCACCGAAAGCTCGCCGTATAATCCGCACGCGTGTCCTGCGAGATCGCAAGATCGTAGCCGCGTGCCCATGTCAGATTCTCCGGAGCGTGTTCGACGATGCGCGAGAACCATTCGCGTCTGAACAATCCGCCCGAACGCGGTATCGGCCGCTGCTGATACAGTGCCTCGAACGAATAACTGCCAAGCCGCCGCCGCACGGCCGCAAGGCGCGAAGCCGAAAAGCGTTCGGCCCAGAGCGGTTCGCCCGGCTTTCTCGCCAGAGCGTCGTTCTCTTCGGCGATCGCCGGCAAACTCACGATCTGCCACTTTTCGCCCTCTTCCATCTCGCGGATCAGTCGGCCCGCAAGATCGTCCTCGTGCCAACGCGTCTGTATGAGAATGATCGGCGCTTCTGGTTCGAGCCGCGTGTAGATGTCGTCGTTGAACCATTGCGCGACGTTCTCGCGGCGGACGAGGCTTTCCGCTGCCCCGCGGCTCTTGATCGGATCGTCGATGATCACGAGCCCCGCACCGAATCCCGTAATTCCGCCGCCGACACCGACCGCACGCATTCCGCCACCCATCTTCGTCTCCCATTCGTCGGCCGCTTTTCGGTCATCGGCAAGCGGTACAAGCTGCTCGACGATGCGCTTCACACGCCGCGAAAATCTGTTCGCAAGCTTTTGGCTGTAGCTCGCGAGAATGATGTTTAGCTTCGGATCGCGTGCTATGCGCCACGCGGCATAACGTATCGTCACAAGCTCGCTCCTTCCGTGACGCGGCGGCATAAAGACCATCAAACGCTGCGTCTCGCCACGCGTAACCTGATCGAGCTTTTCGCAAACAAAACGCTGATGCGGCAAGTCCCATTTCCAGCCTTTCGGGCCGCTGCCTTTTAGCCACGAGGCGAAGTTTGTGTTAATGCGTTTCTTCTTCGCCGGCTTCTCGGCCTGTGCTTCGTCCGCCTTTTTTGCTTTGGTCGTTTGGCTCGCCTTTCCCATTCCTTTCTACCTGATCAGGACAGCCGCCCCGACGCCGATCAGAATGTCGCCGATACGTTTCCATGGCGACGAACGCTTTGCCTTGAGCTTTGCGATCAGGTCATCCTGAGCTTTTATTGCCGCGTCCTTTGCCGCGATCGTCTCGTTCTTTGCCTCGACGGTTCGGCGCAACGCCTCGCTCTCGGCACGTCGTGTTTCATTCAACTCGTTGAGGATCGCGTTCATCCTTTTCTCGTCCGAGAGGCGTGCCGCGAGCGCCGAATTCTCTTTTTCGAGCAGCGAGATCGCTTCACGCGAAGCCGCAAGTTCTTCCGCCGCAGCGGCACAAGCCGCGATGACGCCGCGTTCATTTCTCTTCGCAGACGTGGCCGAGGCTTTCGAGCTGTCGGCAGAGTTCATCGACGCTTTTGTCGATTGTGCGTGTGCGTTTTGCACGCTCGACGCGATCGCGAGCAACGCGAACATCAGCAGCATTCCTTTTAAGTTCTTCATCATTTCCCCTCGTTTCGTTGCGAAGCGTTTCAAGTTCGCGCTCGAGATACTCGATCTTCGCCTTCTGTTCGTTCTGTTCCTTTTCAAGTTCGTCCGCCGCCTGCTCGCTTCTTTCTGCCGCTGTCTTTTGCACTTCGACGCGATCTTCTGCGTGTTTGAGATCTAGCGTCGAGCGAAGCGAAACGACCGCGACGACGAACAGCGACGCGAGCAACGCACCCGCGATCCACCACATCTTTGTCGTCATCTCTCCTTCCTCCCATTCGCGTCGCGGCGTCTCGCAAAATAAAGCTGCAGCAGGATGTCCGCCGTCTTTCCGACCGCAAAAAATATGATCGGCAGTACGATCGCCGAGAGAATTTCGTGCGTCTCGCGGCTGCTGAAAAGGCTTGCAAAAGAGCTTGCCCACGCAAGCAGAATGTTCTTTGTGTCGTTCATCATTTCGCCTCCTTGCTTGAGCGGATCTTGCTCAGGCTGTACTGCCGGTAAAGGTAAAGTGCCGTCAGGATCGCGGCTGCAACCGCCGTTATGATCCAGATCTCTCGCGGGATGCCCGCAACGAATGCAACGATCGCCCAAAGCGTCTGCCAAAGCGTTCCGGCAACCGTCGCCCACAGCGATCTCGCTCTTTCCGTCCGCGTTGCGATCCCGGTAACGACGTCGTCCACCTGATCAAATGCCGCCTCGGCGGTTGCGAGTATCGAGGGCCGCGGTTCGTCTGCGGGAATTTCCGTGGCGGGAATTTGCGGTTCCGTTTTCGAAGTTTCTGGCAGGCTTTTCGGCGGGAAACCTGCGGCCTCTCGATCATCGTCAAGGTCTTCGGCGGTAAGCTTCCGTCC